>ENA-UPSA01000013-UPSA01000013.1-bioreactor-metagenome-genome-assembly--contig:-NODE-13-length-313834-cov-9.428789_pt1 | contig 313834 bp, 306 predicted proteins | sample MGYA00238183_ERZ773288 | MGnify/ENA primary metagenome ERZ773288 (study PRJEB29028, sample SAMN07631243) | bioreactor metagenome | isolation source: Switchgrass digestor | place: USA: Dartmouth... | reverse complement strand
ACAGTCCTATTCATTTTCGCTTAAGGCTTTATACTATAAAACCATATATAACATTATGATGATGTAATTACCTAAAGCATAAGAATTGGTGTCGATGCCACTAATGGAAGCCTGAATCTCTCTTGCTCTCTCCGTTGCATAAACCTTAAGCTTGCTTACTGCCACCGGAAACACACCGTTTGCAGGTTTGATGACGTTCTCTTCGTAATCCATATATTGTACGGCAACCATGGCCGGTTGAGACGTATTCCCGATATATAGATACACCGGTTCATACTGTATGCCTTCTGCATTCTTCAAACGGTCATCCAACATTATTTCAAAACGCCTTCCGTTGACCACATCATTAGAATCCAGTTTTATACTGATGCATGACGTAGTTACGGTACCTATCTTATATTTGTCGTATGGTATGCCATTCAACATTAGATGATCGTCCTTCTCATACATGATGATTTTAACCGCCTCTCCCGTCATCTCGGATACATTTGCATGAATCGGGCTGATGAAATTCAAAACAATATCTTGTTGTCCTTCTTCCAGCACCATGACATTCTTATTTTTTCCCAACAAAATGCTTGAATTTCCTGCTTCCGTAACCGACAAGTTATCGATTATAATCGCATCTTCTACATTGGAACTGGTTCTGGCACTAAATCTTATCCCGGTTATAACTTGAGCAGGATTTACACTGGGATGCTCCACTTCATATATAAATCTTCCGTCAATGTAATTCAATATGACCGCCGGTATCTTTGTGGTATCAATAACGGTTTTAAAATTATACCACCGCCCCGGAACAAGTGCTTGAATATTTCTGGGCTCCAGTGTATTGTTTACCGTATATCCCGAAAGACCGTTTGTATTACTGTACCAAGCAAAGCCTATATTTTTCCCGGTTAATCCCATTCCAAGCAAATTTACATAAACCAACTGTCCGGGAGATACGGTTTTTTCCGGCAGACTTCCGTCCAGATATAAATCATAACTAATGGAGTATAAGCCGGGCTTTTGAAAATCAAGAGGCTGATTCAAAATAATTTCTATGGAATTTGTCACATTCTCGCTAATCAATTTCAGGCTCTTACCATGTGCTGCATCCACATCTACAAGCTCCGCACTCATGCCACTGGATGAAACTTTCCACTTTGACAATTCATCAAAACCGTCAAAATAATAAACGGCTTGTTCTATTTGTTCCACAATATACGACAAAACATTGGTTCCGTGCCCAAAGGTGTTACCCACCACATCCATAAGCGTTTCATCCACTTCTATAGTATATGTTCCGATCTGCATTCCGTCTTCAGAAAATACTATATCCACTCCGTATGTTATATCCGCATTGCTGTTGATAGGTACAATATTGATGTCGTTTAAAATAATACCATCTCTCTTTACAATGATCTTTGATTCTATATTCGATGTAATAACGGGATTTTTAAATTTTACCGTATATTTCTTGGTGCCTAACGGCTGATAATAATCCATGTCTGTGTAAAGTTCATTGTTTACAAGCTTTCTTCCGAAAACATTATTGACGGACACGACGTCACTTCCTTCGGTATTAACAAACTTTCCCGGTGTGACGCCTATTATTAAATAGTTATGTACTTTAGCGGCAAATTCGGATATCGGCCCGAGGTTGCACGCATCCATTCCGTCTTTTGTAAGCCGAACACCGTCAACAAAGTAATAGGCATAAGCATTGCCGTCCCCCTTTGAGTTTGTCAAGTCGAATACAATATTAACTGTATGCCATGCATTGGCTTTAGGTGATATGGCTTGACCGGTGTAGGCTACAAATGCACCTGTGCTGACAAACCTTCCCTGAGACTCCTTATTATCCCCGGTCCATCTATAATATTCCATATCGACGTTCTCTTCTTTATTTAATGCAAAATATATCTTTGTATACCATCCTCCTGTTGAAAGGTGAAAATCAAAGCCAAACAAATATGCACTGCCTTCTTCAAAATTTGCTTCTTCCTCAAATTGTTTTACAAGCCTTTTAGGGACTTGTTCAGACTCATTGGTAACAGCAATACCACCTACCGGACTTGCAGACAGGTGTGAGATATAATCATTATTGTTAAGATACCAGCCGTTTGGCAATTGGCCGTCATATCCGTCAAAATTATCATAAAAATCCGAAAAAGGAGCGGCAGATGCAGTAATTACACCATACAACGCAAAGAAAACAAAAAGGAACAGCAGCAGTTTTATGTTTTTCACTTGATTTCCTCCCTCCTATTGGCTTGCACTTTTGACATTGGTCTGTTTTCTGATAAATACTTTATTAAACAATGAAGAGTTTTTACTGGTAACAATGCCGTCACCCCAATGTGCAAAAGCCTTTCTGCCATAGTTGTCACTGTCGTTCACTGCAACCGATAATTTGATTTCCTTGGATGCCCCGATCTTCACACCGTCTTCTAACACCACATTCCAAGGCAATTTGATTTCATAGGTGGTGGTTTTGTTCTCTTCATTACGCACTATTCCATATTCACAGCCGTCAATTTTTGATTTTTCAAATATGGTCTTATCCTGATACATTTTCAAACCTTTGTCGGTAAGCGCAAAGGTGTACTCATTAAACGTATCTTTTGGATATTGGTCCCTGGGATCATAAATAACGGCAACCTGAACACTGTCACCTCTCCAAAGGTTGGACGAAGTTTCCGTGATATCATGATTATTATCATGGATATCATCCACAACCTGAACTGCAATGTATAGATTTTCCTCATCCCATAATGTCCATACCTTAGCACTTAGATCTTCCGAACCTAAATACGGAGTATTGGGTACCAGCGTTTCGGTTACATATTTATCGCCGGACAACACAACGGAATAACCGTCATTCCATTCTTCGTCATGAATAATTCCGTCCAGTACGGGTTTGGAATATGCATATAACAAACCTTCCTGCACCAGCGATACCTTTTGATGAATACTGCCATACCGGTCGGACTCAAAGTTTAACCGGATATCAATGGACTCCCGCTTATTATATTTCGGTACGTTAAGCTTTACCGTCTTTACTTCTCCCGGCTTTAAGAATACGTTTTGAGCAACATCAATAGTTCCGAAAATATCTTCAGGCAAGCCCAACGTTAATTTCCCTTCTACTTCCTGCCAAGAACTGTTATTGGTAAGTTCTGCGGAAATATTCCAGTTGCCGTTCATATCCAAATTACGTTCAATAAATATCTCCACCGGTTGTTTATGCCTGAAAGTAATATCATCGTTAAAATAAATGTTTTGTCCATCCGATAAAACCAAATTTACTTTTTCAATGCCGTATTCTTCACGCCTGGTTCTAATTTGAATCCTGCCTTGACTCCCCGTAAAGTCATCAACAGAAACCACTTCCATGGCACTTTTGTATGGCAAGGTTACTTTTGCATGCAAATCCAGGTTTGTTTCCTTTTGTATATTTAATGCTACCAAATCATTATCAATTACGTCGAATAATGTTTGCTCTATTTTTATGGCTGGCTCGGAAAGTCGGAACTTGTTAAAATTTCCCTCCAAATATACCGGTCTTGCATCCACCGTTAAATGAAATATGCCGTTTATACTGCTTAAAACCGATTTGTTGCCGTACTCATCATAAACATTAACGGTTTCACAGCCTAAATCCAAGGCGACAAATTCGCTGTCTTTTCTCGAAAATAAAACGGCCACATCCTTGTTATCGTAACGGCGGCTAAAACGGTAGAGCCTGGTATCCTCATTTTTTTCTATATAATCTGTACAAACAGCATCAGCCAACAAGGCATTATAGGTAGACATACAAAGAAGAGCTATTTTTCCGGCGTAAGGTACGTCCGGATTCTGCGCCGCTTTTATTAACCCGAAATTATCTTCTCTTTCCGAGCGCACAATACCGTCCGATATAAACTTGTAGATAATGGTTACGCCAACAATCTGCTCTCTCTGAAACATGGTACAAACCTGGGCAAGATAATACCCCTGCGTTTTATCGGTTATTCCGTTATAATTATTGGAATAACCTACTTCCGATACCCAAATATCCACATCCTGATGTCCATGTTCATCCAGCATGTCCCGCAGCGCCTTTAATCGTTCATACATGGTGCCTGTTATGGGATCGGTAGACCATCGATAAGGATGAACCGTTAAAATATCCATATAATTGCCGCCGCCCAATTTAATCAATTCCGTATTCCACTCTAAGGCATCACCACTGGTTGCGGCTCCTGCAACCAGTGCTGCGGGATTTCCTCTTTTTACACCGTTATATACTTCCTTTAACGCAAGGAAATAATCCTTGACCGAAAGCCTCAAGCGGTTAAATTGAGAACCTTCAAGATTCCATTCGTTCCAAAATTCAAATTCATTAACGATTCCTTTATACCTGCTTGCCATAAACTCTGCAAATTCGCCGAATTTTTTACGGCTTGCATCGGATTGAGGCCAATGTTCACCTTCTATGATTGGGTACTGACTGGGAGTTGAAAACAGAAAACCCAGCGCTTTAATTCCATTATCACACATATCCCTCAGTACATTATGATAACTGGCAATTATAGTGCGATTATTGTGCGGCATTGTATAAGGGAACTGTTGATTCCAGCGAACATACCCGAAACCGCTCTTGCTGATCATTTCATTCAGCGCCTGATAATCATTCACATAAGTAACTGCTGTTACGCCTGTGGTATAATTAAGCGGCGCCTGCGGATTTCTGAAAACGTACGAAAATTCCTGCTCTCTACAAGAATAAATTTTGTACTCTTCGTTCATTAATTCTATTCTTAATTTGTAAAGATTATAAGCAAGGCTTGGTATTTCAATGCTTTTTACCACTTTGTTTTCATTGTTCATGATAAATGTCTCTGTTTCACTCCACGTTTCTTCCCCATCGTAATTTATGGCAGTATATTTTGCGGTTATGGGAATTCCGGCAAAAACATACTTGCTTGAGGCATATTCGTTTTTTACGACGATTTCATAAGTAAACTGAATGGGCTCTCCCGCAAAAAACACATTTCCAAGCTTTTCGGTCGATGGATTGATGGTGAAAACACTTTTTGTATCCAGTTTTCTAACGGTTACTGAGCGAAATAGAACGTCAGTAAACGAATATTTCATGGTATTGCTCCAGATGGCAAGGCGGATATCCGCCTTGCCGTCTATTGTATTTTTAAAGGCTGCGTCTTGAAGAATAAACGTATGTTTTTTCCATGTATTGGAACCTTTAAATTCAACATAATTTGTTTCCTTTTCCTTTTCGGTCGTACTGCTGTAAAGCATGGTAAAGCTTCCGTTTCCTTCATCAAAATACTCCACGGTAACTTCGAAATTTTCGCCGTCCCTTACATCGTAAAACAATCTGTCATCAATGTCGATATTGATATACCGCGCACTTTTTTCAAGGGCAGGAATACATAGCCAGCCGTCAATATTATTGCGATAATCAATGTGAACGGTGGGATCATCCCCCATAAAGGCTTTTGCATTAATAAACTTTGGATTCTTTCCGAACAAAAGATATACTTCTTGGTTTTCAACAGCCTTAGACCGTGGAACAACAATATTCGGCATGAATAACATAAAAACCATAATCCATCCGGTAACTCTGGCAATCATACGGCATATTTTCAATGTAAAGCACTCCCACAACATGTATTTTATCAAAATTTCAATCTAACTCTATCGCATCCACATAAGGATAAATATTTTCAAATCCGTCAAACAGGAAACATTTCACTTTATCGACGCCGTTTCCTTGCTGTATGGTGATGATGGAATTCAAAGCCGGCTCAACAACCGGACCATCGTGTCCGCCCGCTATGGTAAGAGGTATATAATTGACTTCAAGCATCCGGTTATCCTCATCGTAAGTTGCGATAATAGCAACACATGGTTTTGGTTCACTTGACGCATTTTTGGCATTAAACTTAATCCCCAACGTTCCGCCTGCAGGAACCGTTGCATCTTGCATTTCGGTACCGTCTAACAATACCCTGAAATTACTTATCTGAATATCACTGCTATCAGTTACAAAATGAAAGGTTACAGGTTTTCTGAATAGGGAGTTATTTATCGTTACCGTATATTCCGTTTGACGACTTAACGGATTGTTTAAATTGATGGTTAGTGACTTCTCGATACCGTCATATACAGCATCCGAAAATACATTTGTTTCGCCTGCCACAACGGAAGCCGTTTTCGCTCCCATCAATTCTTTGTCAAAATAAACCTTAATCTTTTTCACAAATGCACTGACATCTTCGTTGGAAGTGATCTTATTATCCAGGTCATCATACATTTCAATTTTTACTACTTTGGGATAGATGGTATTGGTTGCACCGGCAAATACTGTGAAAATCGCTTCGTTATTTGTAAACGGCGCACCGTCAAAGTCAACCAGATTGTTAATCTGAACCTTGAGCCTGTCTCCCTCTTGAAGGTTGATATTTTCCGGCAAATTAATCAACATTCCGTTGCAGATGGATTTTTTGTAATCTACAGTATTAATGGTCGCACCGGGTATAACAACACCGTTTTTCATAAACAAGTCGTCCGCACTGTACTTGGTAATGGTAATGTCAGATGATGTAATGCCGGTTGAATATTCTCCGTTCAAAACGGTGGTTCGAATAGGATAGGAAAAACCTACTTCAACGGTTGTAGCGTCTTTTGACAACACCCCGTTATTTGCTGCATATACGCTGCCGTCTGCCTTATATGGAACAATTTTTAAATTATCCACAAATTGTGCAACATTATCTGCGCGTGTTTGAAGCAAAAAGTTTGAAATAGCACTAAAATCATTGATGGTACCAATGTCGCTCAGACTTTGTATTACTTCAACTGTTTGATTGTCACCACTGGCCCAACCTGTTAACAAATATCCATTTGCATAGTGAGTTGCAGTGTTATTCGTTTTATCTAATTTGACCATAATAGTATTCCATCGTGATGTACCAAACTTTGGAATTGAACTGCTAATTATTCTGTTGTATCCTGATGCCTTTATATTATTATGAAAGTTAATTCCTTCCGCTGTATGATTTATTCTTTGCATGCTTACTTTGGCTGCCTTACCATTAGTATCGTAAACTTCAATTGAAGGTATTAATAGAGGGAGGGGATCGGAACCGGCAGTTGAATTACTCTCGGTATACCAGTCAACCGTTACGATATATTTATCTTCTGTTAATTGAATGCGTTCACTTTCACTTACAGCTTTAAACGGGTAAACATCTATAGTCTGGGAAGCTCCATATTTGGACATGGTATCTACATATCTTAAGCTTAAACCGCTATTGGTACCGGCATCCGCCATGCTATACGTTCCATCATTCACATAATTGGTTTTTCCGTTTGCCCAATAACTTCCGGTTACAATATCACCGGGCTTATACATATTCCCGTCAAAATCATTGATATACCTTGAAGTGTCGGAAACATATGTACCTCCCTTTGACTTGGCGGCAGAAATAGAAGATATCTGTCCTTTTCCGTCTTCAAAAGGCAGAATTGACACATTATCAATAGCCACATTGCAAGCCGTATCGGAGCCTGTTTTAAAGTTTATCGTAAAGGACTTAGGCTTGCTGTTTGTACCACTCGGCGTGACGGAATATTGTAAAGGCTCATTTGGATCGTCATTTGATATTAGATATTCACCTTCTAAAAAGCCGGTTGCAGTCATTGTATTGGTTGTTTCATCAACCTTAAGGATAGTTTGAACTCGATACCACGTATTTAGCTTCAAGTCATCCGGCAGTGTTGTGCTGTTTTTAGTATTTTGGCCTACAAATCCTACTCTATTTCCATTTCTTATTCTCGGTGTTCTGGACGCATCATAATAAGAGTAAGTATAGCTTGAATGATCGATTGCCCCTCTTAAATCAAATGTATTTTGACTGAATTTTGTTTTGGAGGGGTCCGTTGAATAATTCATAAAATCAAAACTTATAATATATTCATTACTTCTAACGTCCATTACGTTGTTTTCTGTTGGAAATGTATAAGTTAGTGATGCATCCGTACCTGATACTGCTATTGCCTTATCGTCTTCACGTCCGCTCGGGCCGGGAATAACGGTCCAATGTTGAGTCACCGTATCGCCCGCACTGGTAGTCCAGCCGCTTGGCACGCCACCTGTATAGTCATTAAAATCCTCATAAAAGCCAATAAACTGATTCTCGCTATTATTGACCGGAGTAACCGCATACACCGTTACAGAGGGTAAAATGAAAGAAACCATAAGACAAACAATTAATATTGTACTTAAAATCTTTTCCATAATTTTACTTTCCTCCTCACTTTATTTATAAATTTTTAAATTCTAAATTTAAATATCATCCTTTTATAGAACCAATCATAACACCTTTTACAAAATGTTTTTGGACAAACGGGTACATCATTAATACAGGCAAGCTACTTACCACAATCAAAGAATATTTCAAAAGATCGGCAAGTCCCTGCTTGGATGTCATAGTATCTAAATCTGTTATCATGGCCGAATCCATTTGATTGGCAATTAAAATATTCCGCAATACTAGCTGTAATGGATATAATTCTGACTTAGTGATGTATAGAAACGCATTAAAGAACGAATTCCAATGGCCTACCGCATAATACAGGGTAATTACTGCAATAACCGGTGAAGATAACGGTAATATGACCTTCCAAAAATATGTACTGTCCGTACACCCGTCTATGCTTGCGGCTTCATACAAATCTTTTGGGATACTGTTTTGCAAAAACGTCCTTGTTATAATCATGTTGTATACCGACAATGCTCCCGGCAAAATCATTGCCAACGGTGTATTTAAAATTCCAAGTTTACTTACCACAATATAGGTTGGAATCATTCCACCGTTAAATATCATTGTAAATGTAAACAAAAACATGAAAAATTTCTGTCCCGGCAAGTCTTTTCGGGATAAAGGATATGCCGCTGCCAGCGTCAAAGCAACATTCAAGGCGGTACCGAAAAGAGTATATAAAATGGTGTTTCTATAACCAATCAATACGTCATTTGTTTTAAATACCGCTTCATATCCCTCAAGGCTAAAATCGACGGGCCACAATATTACTCGTCCCGCTAACACTGCCTCTTTTGAGGAAAACGAGGAGGATACGATAAATATTAGCGGCCAAAGAATGATAATTAGTATGACTATAATAAGGATATTGACCACCGTATAAAATACAGCGTCCCCTTTTGTATCGACAATTGTCCTTTTCTTTTTCAACCTTATTCCTCCTACCATAAACTGGTTTCTCCGCATCGATTAGCAATTTTGTTTACAATAACAATTAAAATAAAGTTGACAACCGAATTAAACAATCCTATTGCAGTTGCATAAGAATAGTTCCCGCCGTTTGGTGAAATCCCTACCTTGTAAACATAAGTTGATATCACTTCACTCAAGCGTAAATTAATATCATTTTGCATTAAATAAATCTTTTCAAAACCTAAATTCATAATTTGCCCCACATTTAGAATCAATAGGATGATTATAGTAGGCATGATGGAAGGTAAATCAATTGCGAACACCCTTTGTAACCTTGAAGCTCCATCAATTTGGGCCGCTTCATGTAATTCCAATGAAACAGAATATAAAGCAGCAATATAAATTATTGAATCCCATCCCATATTTTGCCATATACCGGACCATACAAACATATGTAAAAAAGAAGTGGGTTTTGCAAATAAATCTGCGGCATTTTCCTTAAAAATCATTTTGTAGATATTACCATACAATCCTACGTGCGGATTGAAAAATTGATTAATCATTCCTACCAACACCACTACTGAAATAAAATGTGGGATATAGACAATCATTTGCGTTGCTTTTTTTAGCTTTTCATTTCGCAATACATGAATACAAATGGCCAATATAATAGGTATAGGAAAACGTGCCACCAGCGAATACAACGATATAATCAAAGTGTTTCTGATAACCCGCGCACATTGGTAGGAATGGAAAAATTTTTTAAAATATTTCAATCCAACCCAAGGGCTATGAAAAATCCCCAGCGCAGGATTGAAATCCCGAAAAGCAATTTGAACGCCAAACATGGGCCAATAGGCAAATATTAGTATATATACAATCGGAAACAATAAGAACACATATAGCTGCCACCTTCTGCATATATTCCTTATAACCTTCTCTGTAAATAATTTTCTTTGAATACTACTCATTTTTATCAATCTCTCCTAATATTACTCATTCTGTCGTATGCATTTTGAATCATCTTAATCATATCTTCAACACCAATGTTTTTCATTTCATTAATATAGTCATCCCAACCTTCTTCAATATCAGTGGTTCCCGTTACAAATGACGCCATGCTGTCTTTCAAATAAGCATCTACATTTTGCTGTACCTCATTAATAAAGTCCATTTCATCATCCGTATATATTATTTTTGTAATGCTTTCCGGCGGCTTCTTATCAAGATATGACTGCAATTTGTTAGCTATTTCCGTTTCAAACAGATTACTTCCGCTTTCAACAATGCCAAATGATATGGAATAATCTCTGTATGCCGGCGGAACATTCTGCCAATGAGAATTTTGTGGTGAACCCCAGGCAAGAATAGGCTTTATTTTTGCTTTATATCCCATTGCATCAAACATTCCTTTCTCTCCCTCTTCCGGCTCTACCCAATCTACGCCTTTTACGCCCCATCTTGAGTGAATGGTAGCCTCTTCACTTATCATAATATCAGCCATTCGAAACGCAGCTTCAGGGTATTTACAATTTTTAGTGATAAAAAATGCATTTGCCGGAATACTTGGCGAGTACATTGCATACCCCTTTCCGTTAACCTGTGTTAACGGCGGAACGATTTTATACCCTTCCTTACGCTGATCTGAACTATTCAAATAGGTAGGCGCCATACTCGTAAAGCTCCCCACTTGAACAACCGACGGATTCTGTACAATTTGACGCAACTGCTCATAGACCGTGGTAAAAGATGCCGGCGACAACAGTCCTTCTTTGCATAATTCATGAAGATATTTTAACCCTTCTTTAAACTCATTTTGCATATAAGCTGCCTTAATTTGCCCGTTTTCAACATACAAATAATTACTTTGCGGATCAATGGGCAAATACGCTGCAAGTATAAAATTCATAAAATGTTGCTCTCCTGCATTGGTGGCACCCATATATGGAATTTCATCCGCTATACCGTTACCGTTGGGGTCTTTTTCTTTAAATGCTCTTAAGATAGTTTTGAACTCTTCCAAATTGGAAGGCATTTTCAACCCCAGCATATCAAGCCATGGTGTATATATCCACAAGCGGTAACCAAATTCATTTTGCATAATTTTCATATATCTGGGAACTACGTAAATATTTCCGTCCGTCATGGTTATCATTTTAGCAAGGTCCGGCTCTTTCTCCATCATATCCTTTATGTAATAAGAAGAATGCTTATAATAATCGGTCAGCGGCAAAATAAAGCCGGTTTTTGCATAACGTGTAATGGTATTATCACTCATAGGCACGTTAATAAACACATCGGGCAAATCCTGTCCACCCGCTGAAATCATTAATTCCACCTTTTGCTTTGCCTCATCAACCGTACTTGGAAGATAAACAAATTTTAAGTCACAATTCATTTTTTCCTCAATAAACTTTGTATATTGATTGGTTTCATAATCAATAACAAGCGGATCTTTAGGAATACCTACGGTTATTGTAATACGTTCTTTACATACAGGAAACACACCGGGTTCATTTAAATTAGGATCCGGAACATAAGATTGAGCACTGTTTTCAACCGTAGCTGTTTTGTTACATCCACTTGTTACCAAGAAAAGTACGCCAATCAATAATAACAGCAATACTTTTTTGTTTCTTTTCATAATTATTCCTTCCTTTCCATGCAAGAGTGTTTAATTTGTGCACATATGGTTTAAAAAATCAATACATTTTCTACTTTTGATTCTATAACACAGCCCATAAATTTTGCAATTTGAATTATCGGAATATATATATAAAATACGGAAAAAGCACATAGAAACCGCAAAAAATCAGTAATAACACAGGGGGACGATTCTTCCGTATGAATCAGAAGAAACGTCCCCCTGTGTTTTTTTCCCTGTTATTCCTTATATCCCAATATTCTTGCAAGCAATGCGAATAATTCCCCTCTTGTTACCGGATCATCGAATCTTGTTTCCGAAATGGTAATTCCCTTACTCTTAAGATAATCATAATATTTTTGTGCCCAATGTTCACTCACATGATTCGCCTCCTTTTTATATGTTATGCCCAAATAATTGCATATTCCGATGGCGATGGCTTCCGCGCATTGATTACGCCAAGAATCATCAGCTAACTTAGCCTCTTCCGCCGGATTGGAAATAAAGGCCGTTTCCACCAGAACTGCCGGCATAACGGTATTTTTTAATACAGCAAAGTTGGCTTCTTTTACGCCACGATTTGCTAATCCGGTTATTTCTACCAGCTTTGACTGAATGGACCTGGCTAATTTTTCACCCATACTGCCAAATTGATAGCAATAGGTTTCTGTTCCATTGGCAGAGCGGTTCGTTGAACTATTACAATGAATCGAAATAAAATAATCACAACCGCTTTTATTGGCAATCTGTGTTCTATTGTTTAAATCGGCATTGATATCATTTCCTAAAGCTGCATCCTTTTCCCGAGTCATAACCACTTGTATTCCCTGTAGCTGTAATTTGTTCCTAAGTTTCAATCCGATGGATAAAGTTACATCACTTTCTTTTAATCCGGACGGTCCTACGGCTCCGGAATCAAATCCGCCATGGCCGGGATCAATACAAATTTTCATCTGCATCGCCCTCCCTGTATATTTATATTGGAAAAACTTAAAAATTGTGTGTGTTTTATTACAAATTGTTTACAAATAGCAAATTGGAAAATTTTGTACTTTACAAATATTCCTTTTTAGGAATATAATGTAATCCCCAGGGTAAACTATATTCAAATTCGATACGAAAAGGAGAAATAGCGATGAAAACAAACAATTTAAATAACATCAAATATTTAAGAGAAGCCATTGAAGAGTTAAAATATCAATTAAACCAGGCTATTGATGTAAATAATTTGTGCGTACATGATACCATACAATTAAGTCAAGAATTGGATAAACTGATTGTACAATACTACAAATCCGTATGAAGCTTCCACTTCTTATACGGATTTTTTACAAGATTTGAATTGTAATATCGTTCATCATTAGTAACTTCATCGCCTATAAAATCCGGTTTGACCAATACATCATGTTCATGTTTCAGCTCTACTTCAGCAATAACAAGTCCTGCATTATCCCCTATAAATTCGTCGACTTCCCAAATATTCCTCTCATATTCAATTTTATATCTGTACTTCTCAATGATGGGTTTTATACATAATCGGTCAAGCATTTCATTGGCCTCTTGTATAGGCAACTCATATTCAAATTCCAAACGTGAAGCCCCATGGTTAGAGCCTTTAACGGTTAAAAAAGCTTTGTCGCCTACCACTCTTATCCTGACCGTAGCATTTGGGTTCACACTTAAATACCCCTGCCGATACAAGATGCCGGTTGCTAATTTCTTATAGGTAGAATCTTTCACCAAAAATTTTCTTTCAATTTCCGTTGCCATCATCAAACACCTAATGAATGTAATAATTGTGATATATTTTTTATAACAAAATATAAGAGAACAACAATTCCTAATACGATTCTATAATAACCAAAAAATTTAAAATCATTTTTCTTAATATATCCCATAAGAAATTTTATTGCCACAATTGACACAAGGAAAGAAACAACGGTCCCCACTAACAGTATGGTTATTTCCGCACCGGTAAATGTCAACCCGAATTTAACCAATTTTAACAAACTGGCTCCAAACATAACAGGAATTGCAAGGAAAAAAGTAAATTCCGCAGCAATATACCTTGACGTACCTACCAACATCGCCCCAATAATGGTTGCCCCGGACCTTGAAGTTCCCGGAATAAGCGCCAATACTTGAAACACACCGATTAAAAAAGCGGTTTTATAGGTAAGTTGTGAAAAATCATGAATGGTTGGTTGAATAATTTTGTTCCTGTTTTCAATGATAATAAATAGAATTCCATATACTATCAGCATGACGGATACGGTTTGATAATTGTAAAATATCTCATCCAACAGATCATCAAATAAGAATCCTATAACTGCAGCAGGCAGCACGGCTACCATAACCTTAGCCCATAAAATCCATGTTTCACGTTTTTGCCTGTCCGTTTTATGGAACGAAAAAGGGTTCAATTTATCAAAATAAAGCAGCACTACAGCCATAATTGCGCCTAACTGCACCACCACAAAAAACATCTCCTTAAATTGCTCGGACATGTTAAGCACAATAAATTCATCAGCAAGGATCATATGCCCCGTACTGCTGATAGGCAGCCATTCGGTAATCCCTTCAATAATCCCTAAAACAATGGCCTTCAGAATTTCAATAAATTTCATACTTTAGCCCCTTTACAAATAAAATATAAATATATTCTGTTCATTATATGAAACACTATTGCATGTTTATGATAACTATGTATTACATTATATTTTTAGTCAATAATACTTGTCAATATAAATTGATTTGACTTTATAAAGAAAATTTGATAGGATGAAGAAAATTGAATGAGGAGGAAACCGATGGCTAATTCATTAATGTTAACAAATAACATCAGCTTTATTTTGGTGTTACTGGAAGGGTTTTTATCCTTCTTTTCTCCTTGCGTTGTTCCGCTCATTCCCATCTACATAAGTTATTTAGCCGGAAACACGGATAATGTGGATGAAAGCGGGAAAATTACTTACAACCGGAAAAAAGTTTTTTTTCACACAGTATGTTTTGTGTTAGGAATCTCTTTTGCCTTCTTTATTTTAGGAATGACTTTTTCAACTGTCGGCGCATTTTTTAAAAGTAATCAGTTATTATTTTCCAAAATCGCCGGAATCATCATTATCATGTTAGGATTATTCCAACTGGGCATTTTAAGTTCTAAGATTCTTCACAGGGAAAGAAAATTTCATATGAATTTAAGCACCAAAAAAGCAAATCCATTGACAGCGTTAATACTGGGGTTTACTTTTAGTTTTGCTTGGACGCCCTGTGTAGGGCCTGCCCTTTCTTCCGTACTCATCTTAGCCTCCAGTGCCAACAGTACTCTTATAGGAAATGCGCTCGTATTGGTATATACCGTTGGCTTTATTGTCCCTTTTCTATTATTGGGCTTGTTCACAACCCAAGTACTGAACTTTTTGGATCGGCACCAAAATATTTTAAAATATACCGTAAAAACAGGCGGAATTATTCTGATTGTAATGGGAATCATGACTCTTACAGGGTGGATGAACAATATTACAGGATACTTCAATTCTTATGGTTCAAAAAACGTTCCTGAAAATAATAATACGCAGCAACAGCAAGAAAAAGACGACCAATCAGAGGAAAGTGAACAAAAAGTATTCCCTGCTGTTGATTTTACGTTAGTGGACCAGTACGGCAATACACATAAACTTTCTGATTATAAAGGAAAAGTGGTGTTTTTAAATTTCTGGGCAACCTGGTGCCCTCCTTGTCGTGAAGAAATGCCTGATATTGAGAAACTGTATAATGAATTTAATAAAAACCAAGGAGATGTTATATTTTTAGGAGTTTCCAGTCCTCGAAGCAAGCAGAACTCCAATACCCGGGAAGTTGATAAGGACGGAGTCATAAAATTCTTAAAAGAAAATGGATACACCTTTCCCGTAGTATTTGATGAAACCGGAGAAGTGTATGCTCAATACGGTATTACGGCATTGCCTACTACTTTTATGATAAACAAGGAAGGAAATATTGAGGGATATGTCCCCGGAATGTTGACCTTGGATATGATGAGAAATATTATTGAACAAACGTTGAACGCTACAAATTAGTATAAAAGTAGGGCAGGTTTCCATGCCTGCCCGTTTATGCAACATCCTTTATAACATTAGTTCCAGAAAAACATATTGAATAATAATGATATTCACAATCACTCCACTTTTGTGCCCGTAAAATAATGCATCAAAATCTGCTCATATGTAAAACCTGCTTCCGCCATTCCATAAGCTCCCCATTGGCTCATACCGACTCCATGTCCCCAGCCTCTTCCTTCAAAAATATATTGTTGCGGAACCATGGAGTAACTTTTTTCCGCCTCCGCTCCTTTTAGATATATTTGATTGGATACTAAATCAGCAGAACTTATACCTGAAGCACTGAGCAATTTTACCTGTGCCCCTGACGCTAAAACCGGTTGAGAACCGTTAGGGCCGATCACATAAAAGTTATTATCGGTACGGACCGTAAACATCTGGCTGTTTAGAACATTATATCCAAAAACCTTTCGCGGTTCTTCCCTTACTAATACCACTTCTCCTTTTGTGCCGATAATCTTTAATTTAGTGACACGACCTGACTCGGAATGTTCTATAGCACTTACCGATAATACATCCCCTACATTATATCCTTTGCTGATAAGGGTTTCAGCTATCTGCTTCGAGGTCATTTCCACCGTCCAAATTCCTTTTCCTGATTTCTCCGTCGGTTCATACGGATCGGGCACGCCTTTTAAATACGGAATGGAACTGCCCCAGACATTTTGAACATCTTCCGTATGTCCTCCGCTTGAAGAAAAATAATATACATTAGCCGGTTTCTCCTCATATGTTAGTATTTTACCTCTCGTTTCTTCCACCGCACGAGTACAGTTAGGATGCTCCGAAGCATAGCCGCCGTACACCTGGCTTAAACTTGTATTACATAAATTAAATCCATATTTTTTGTACTTATCCATATTCAGAACAGTAAAAGTTCTTGCCGCTACCGCCTGAGCCTTTAAGGCCTCAATCGGCCAGCTTCCGCTCATTTCTTTGGGTAAAACACCGTATAAATACTGTTCCAAATCTACTAAGTTAATCACCGTCATATCACTGCCGGCTATTCTTTTAAATTCTACGCCACCTCTATAGGGTTTCTGATTAATATAAACAACATTTGGAACATCGTTTGCCGGTATTGGACGTAAATTCAGATGATTTATCGAATCATCAAAAATAAACCCCATGTCTATTCCGGCCTCAAGGACTTGAATACGTGTATTGCTGGGTTGAATGACGGTACACTGCATGCCGCCTAATGTACCTTGAACCTGTAGAAACGCATGATTGGCCTCCTCAAAGGATGAATAACAACCTGTCCAAACATAAAATGCCTTATTAATGATAGCTGGAAAGGTATATATTCCTGCCTGCCGAAAGGTACTGACCTGTTGCATGACAGCGTCATAGCTATTGTAACCGGAACCTATTTGAACATGATAAGGACCGTATTTTATTCCTGCAGGAACGTTACCCGATTCAGGAAAATATTCTACCACCCCGTTAACCGTATCCGCATAATAACTGTCTTTCCTTACTAAGTATTTTTTGATATCCGGTTTATAAAAAAAACTATAAAACTGGCCGTTGTTTTCATAACCAATTTGAAATCCTGTGGTTGACTCTATAACCACATCGGTTACTGCCGTGTTTTCAAAATATAAACCGATTCTTACATCAGAAGGCACATTCCATGCAGCAACATGACCCGTAAAACTTATATTGAATAAAATAATACTAATAAATACGGCTATGCAGCCTTTATATTTCATAGAATCCCCCCAATACTCAATCAGCAAAATCAAACCGTATTTGTTTTACCTTAAATAAAACTTATAAAGCCTGAACTTGTTATTATCATTAAAGTTCAGGCTGCTTTAACGGATGTTTATTATTTTTTTAACCCCAATAATAATTCAATCTCCCCTTGTCCGGTATTTAATTTTTTAGCAATTTCCCGAATACTCATACCGTCATGAGCCATTTTTAGTGCCGTTTTACTTTTAGAACGAATAGTGAATTGCTCTATTAAATGCTCATCGATTTCATCGATTTGTTCCATATCATTGACCGATTCATAATGCTCCGTTTCTTGTTTGGAAGATTCTTTTACCTTCGACGAATCATTCAGGAGCTCTTCCTTATGATGAACAAGGAATTGGTCGTTAAGTCTATTGATTAATTCTTCCCCTTCTTTTATTTGACCATTTAATTGCTCCATAGTACTTGTAAATAACTGATGCGTTTCTTCTACTTTGGATACTACATAATTGGAAATATTATTTAATTCATTGATCATAATATCGGCATTATCAAGAACTTCTTCCAATTCTTCTTTTTTCTTGGTTAATAATTCAATATTCTTTTGTAATACCCGCGAATAACGACGGGACAACGTAAATGAATGAATTAAATTAATGATTATGAGAAGAATTACCCACACAATATTACTCAAAATTTACCCTCTCCTATACCGAAATATCTATAATACTGCCTTTATTTTCTTTCATCTCAATATTGTTTTTTGTTACATTTCCCTCTTCGTTTTCAGAAGTTTTCGGCTCACCCTGCTTTTTCTTTTTGTCAGAACCATGTTGTTTACTTTTTTCTTGTTGCTGTGTAATGGATAATTTGTAAGATTGTTCAGTCGAATTCACTTTTTTCAACGATTGTTGAATATCATTCTGATTCTTCACTGCAACTTGATGCTGAACAATATAACTTTTTTCATTCATCTCCTGTTGGATTTTTGCGACATCAGAAGTTTTTGGTATCATCACCTGAAAATCAATGGGTTTAACACTCACATCATTCACCTCTTTTGATGACATCCATCGTTTTATTTTTCATACGGTCTGATTTTTATATCCCCCTGATCACGATACAACGTAACAAATTGAATAGGATTTTTCACCAGCATCATTGATGTACCGATTGTTATTCTCGTACCGGGATATATCACTTCTGACGCTTTTATTTTCCCATATCCTTCTTCCTCAAGTTTTTTTTCAACGAACTCCAATTCATTCTGATAATCCTTCAGTTTTTCGGTAAAATATTCTTTTGTATTAATGGATTTTTCTAATAAATATCGTTTTTTGTCATCTAATCGGTTTACCGCTTCTAATTTCGTTAAAAGACTGATTGCTTGTTCTGCTTTTAATATGTTACGTTCAAATTCTTCTAATTCTTCCTTCAACGCTTTATACCTTTCTCTGTAAATAGGATCCATACCGACTTCCAGTTCTGTAATGGTTTCCATATAAGAACCTATTACTTTAGCATGTATTTCCCTACCGACTTTGGCACTTCCTCCTACAATAAGACCTTTTTTGCCGCCCAATTCAAGAATACCGCCACATTTTACAGTGCTATGCATAATAACCTCACATCGGATATCTTCAACAGCGGATATATTGCTGTTTTCAATATATCTTGCAGTAATACTCTTGCCCGCAATTAACGTACCCTTGTTACCACCTTGCATTCCTCGCCTCAGAACAATATCTCCGCCGGCCTTAATAAATGCACCTTCTACTACGCCTTGTACTTCCACCGTTCCGCCTGCTTCAATAGTAAATCCCGTTAAAACATTTCCTCGTACAAAAACATTTCCTATAAAATTAATATTCCCTGTTGAACTGTCAACATTTCCAACTACTTCATAAAAAGGCAACACATTAATCTTTTTATCGGCAATAACAACTTGACCGTCGATGGCAGCGCTTAAAATCAATCCGTCTTCAGACACTACTACATTTTTACCTTTCGGCGGAATCACGGGTTTACCTGATATGGCAGGTACTTTCTGTCCCATGACATTCATTCCGTCAATACCTTTCACAGGGGGTGTAATTGTTGCAAGTATATCACCGGCATGGACATTCTCAATTAAATTTAATTCACGAAAATTTACTCTTCCGTCTTCTAAAATTTTCGGCGTCCTGTCTTTTGTAATCTCAAAATGATAATCAATATGTCCGTTTTTTCCGTTAATAGGCGTTTTCCCTTCTGCAATGACAATTTCTTTATTATATGCAGGGTTTCTGCACAAATCATGTAATAACTTCACATTAATTCCATAAACCACTTTTTCATATTTTAAAATGTTCATCACTTCTTCAAAAGACAGCATCCTTCCGCCATCAGGAGGAGTAATGTGTATGGTAGCACTCATTTTATCAGGTGAAATACGTACTTTTACAACTGCATCCAACTTCACCTCTTCCTGCATCTCCGCTATTTTATGAAACTGACCGTCTCTTCTTTTGACTGCTTCTTCAATCACCAGAACATCATAACCTTTAATACGTTTACTGTTAATATAATATAACACATCACTAAGATTAATAGGATACTTCCAATCTTTTTCCGAAAGAACCTGAAGGTAAACACCGTCCTGACGGTAATCTAACCGATATCCTCGTTGAATCTTATAATCTGATTGATTCATACTATTTCACCCCCTTAACCTTTATATTTTTATATAACTAATCTTCATATAATATGGATCGGTACTTGTTCAATTTGGTTCTTAATTTTGTTACGGCTTTTGTATGAATCTGAGAAATTCTTGATTCCGTAACCTTCATAATGGCACTGATTTCTTTTAAGGTTAATTCTTCAAAATAGTATAAAGTAATCACTTCTTTTTCTCGCTCCGACAATTTATTAATGGTGTCTGCAAGAATTTCCTTAAGCTCTCTCAGTTCCGCTTCCCTCACCGGGCTGTCATATATGCTCGCAGCAACAATATTGGCATTGGTTTCATTGTTTTGTTCCAAATATTCATCTAATGATATCACGTGAGAAATATTAATATCTTGTATCAGTTTATTAAATTCCGTTTCATCGATATTTAAATACTCAGCCACTTCCTGCTCAGACGGAACGCGTCCCAACTGAATTTCTAACTCATTATACGCTTTTTCAACCTCTTTATTTTTCTGTCTTAACGTTCTTGGCACCCAGTCCAATTGCCTTATATTATCTATGATTGCACCACGTATTCTTAAGGTTGCATAGGTTTCAAATTTCACCCCTTTTGATAAATCAAACTTATCAATAGCATCAATCAAACCGAAAATTCCATATCCGATAAGATCTTCATATTCAATGTTATTGCCAAAATAAATGCTTAACCGACCGGCAATATATTTTACCAAAGGAGAATATTCTAATATTAATTTTTCTCTGAGTTCACTGCTTTTTGTTTCTTGGTATTTTTTCCATAAATCCGTTTGTTTTAAGCTAATATTAGCCATTGTCCCTCCCCTTTAAAGCGAACCTTGTACTAATGATTCTTAACTCTGCTTTTATCTACCCGTTCATATTCCATGGCTGAAAAACCTTCTTCTTCATACTGTACAGGTTCAACATGCTCCTTTTCTTTTTGATATTCGTCTTCCTCTCGTCCTTCCTTTTGATGTTTTTCTTTTTGTTGCTGTTGTTCTTGTTGCTGTTCGTCTTCCATGCTCAACTTTCGTTTATCTTCTTCATTTAATATATGTTCGATGCATTTTTCAACAATGAACCCAATACAATAAAACACAACAAGTATAACGGACGTTCTCATACAAATATTCTGAAAACTTTTCCTTTGAAAAATACTTATAAGTACAACAATTAGTGCGGTTACTAATGAAAACAGGTAAGGAATCTTAGAAATGCAATCCATCTCATTCCTCCTAAACAAATCAATTATATGATTTTAATGCCATGACCCACCGACTTTATATGCAATGAGCCATCCTCCGTATAAAGTTCTATGGTCCTACCGTAATTCTTACCGGTATCTTCAGCAATGATCGGTATATTCAGTCTTTTTAATATTTCGCGGCTGGCCAATATATTACGTTCACCAATATTCATTAAATCCACAGCCTGTGTAAAAGTAAACATTTGCGCTCCACCGGCAAGCTTTGCAACCAAATTACTTTTTTTGGCTCCCACGGATATCATTAATTTTACGAGTTCTATAGTACCAGTATCTGCAAACTTGGCCTTATTGGAATTGTTTTTTACCTGATTGCTATAAGGAAGCATAATATGGGCTAAACCACCAATTTTAGCAATCGGATCATATAATACAATACCAACACAAGACCCTAAACCTAATGTAGTAATAACCCCCGAATGTTTTACCACATTTAAATCAGCCATTCCTACTCTTACAATGTTGTCCATTAACTTTCTACTCCTAAAGCTTTTAATAAAGTATCATATGATTCCACATCCGGTATGAGGAAAAAATTACCCAGTATTGTGGAATGATTCTCAACAATTTCCGTTTCAATAAACAATACACTGTTTCCTATTTTACCGAATTCAATTGCAGGAAAACTTAATATGGCTCCTGCCATATCAATGGTCATATCCGGTACGGAGGGTAATACCTTTAACCCTGTCAAACTTGACAATGCAGATAAATATGAACCGGCTAATATATTGCCAATCTCTTTCAGTGCAGAAATATCTATTTCTGTTAATGCTGAAACATCTTCAATGTTTTTCCCCATCAGTAAATTCAAAAGAAGGCATGAATATTGCTGCTCAAAAATAAACAAAATATGTCCTTTTAAATCTCCTTTAATGCTCAACAGAATTCCCACGACTAAATTATCTGCACCGCCTAATAAATCAGGTAAACACTTAAATTCTACAATCTGCACTTTCGGTACATTCATAATCACTCGCTTGTTGATGATTTTAGAGAGAGCCGTAACCGCATTGCCGGCACCAATATTCCCAATTTCTTTTAAAACATCTAATTGAACATCACTTAATTCTTCAATGGCCTTTGTCATACCCTTTTATCTCCTCTTTAAGCAATAAGTTTTTCAAGATCTATAAGAGTAATTACCCTTTCACCCAGATTAGCAATACCGCAAATATAATTTGCTACCTTTTCAGTTCCTAACTCAGATATGTTTTTAATATGTTCGTTGGGCAATTCAATAACTTCGGTGACGGAATCCACAATTCCTCCAATCGGGGCTTCTTTAACTTTAAAGATAATAATTCGCGTATCTTCCGTCTCTTCCACAATCGGAAATCCGATTCTCTCCCGCATATTCATAATAGGAACAATTTCTCCTCTTAAATTAATGACGCCTTTAATATAACTAGGTGTTTTTGGGACCCTGGTAATTTGAGTCATGGTTATAATAGACACGGTATCATTAATATCAACACCGTATTCTTCGTCTCCAATTTTAAATATCATATAATATTCTTGACCCATTAAATCGCCTCCTTATAATGACAAAGTGTTTGTATCCAATATTAATGCAACTTGTCCGTCACCTAAAATGGTAGCTCCTACAAACCCTTTGATATCAGCAAGATGCTTACTCATAGGCTTAATGACGATTTCATGCTGACCTATCAGATTATCAACAACCAGTCCGAACAGTTTATCCCCTTTTTTTACAATAACTACAGTAAGTTTTTTATTATTATCCAAATGACTGTCCGGCACATCTAACAATTTCGCTAACCTTATTAAAGGGATAACTTGATCTCTTACAATAATCGTTTCTTTCTTTTGAACCAACTTTATATCTTCGGTTTTTACAGTAATAATTTCTTTTGTGGAACTTAAAGGTATAGCATATTTTTCAGTTCCAAGTTCAACCATCAGCGCCTGAATAATGGCAAGTGTCAGAGGAAAACGGATGATAAACTTACTTCCCAGGTCTTTCTTGGTCTCAACTTCAATGACACCGCCTAATGATTCAATCTTTGTTTTAACCACGTCCAATCCTACACCTCGTCATGATACATCCGTTACCTGTTCGGCAGTACTAAAGCTTGGTTCAAAAAGGAAACGAATAATGTCATTTTCCGAAATCGAATCAACAATGGAGGCGTCCACCAATCCTTTTTCTATGGCTTTTGCTTTGACTTTTTCAATATTAATTCCTGCTCCGTCATCTTCTACTTCAATGACCACATTATTTCCGTCATGATACGCCGCCAAATTAATGGTTCCTGTTTCAGGTTTGTTCTTTTGCCTACGTTCCTCCGGTTTTTCAATGCCGTGATCCGCAGAATTCCTAAGCAGATGAATTAAAGGATCCGTAAGTTCATCAATAACGGTTCTGTCTACTTCAGTTTCTTCTCCCATCATATTCAATTCAATTTGTTTTCCAAGTTCTCTTGCCAAATCTCTGATCATTCTCGGAAATCGGTTAAACACCATTTCAACAGGTACCATTCTGACTTTCATGACCGCATCATGAATGCTGGTACTGACACGTTCCAAATATTCTATGGATTCATTAAAATGTTTACTTTGGTCTTTGCCTCCCACATTTTCAAGTTGAGTTTTTATAATAATAAGCTCGCTTACCAGATTCATAAGATGATCCAAACGTTCAATATCCACTCTTACCGTTTTTCCGGCTTTGGGAATGACAGAATGATCCGACTTTTTACCCGCTTTCAATGCCGATATTTCTTTGCTTCCTTTTTCTATATGTTGCTGAATTTCTTTTTTATCGAATTGACTCATACCGGACTGTTCTTCAGCCGAAGCATCGGATTGAACAATCGTAATATTTACTTCATCGATTTCGGAAATTGAAGTTAACTCACGGAATAGAAGTTCTTGGGAAGCTTTTGAAACCACAAGAACGGTAAACTCAAAATCAAATTTTTCGTCTTCAATATCCTCTACACTGGGCTGAGATTTTATGATATCAGCATTTTTTTCAAGAGTCCTAAAAACAATGAATGCTCTTGCAGACTTCAATACGCAACCTTGGTTGAGCACAACTCTGATTTTATATGCATTAAATCCCATTTTTGCCGCATTATTAATAATCCCTTGGGAATATTCGTCAATAATAAAATCGTCTTCTTTTTCTTCGGAATGTGAACCGGAAGAAAACGCCGTTTCACTCGATTGTGGCACAATGCCGGTCTGACCGTTTGCAATATTATCCAGCAAGCGAATTAGCTCATCGTTTTCCCTGCCTCCTTCACTTCCGGTTTCTGCAATACTATTGATGTAACTTTCCAAAACATCAAGACACTGAAATAAAATATCAACAATTTGTGAATTACATTGAATTCTTTCATTCCTAATCTCTTGAAGTACATTTTCCATACTGTGAGTCAGGGTCGACATCTTGACAAACCCCATGGTGCCTGCCATTCCCTTTAACGTATGCGCCACTCTGAAAATCTCATTAAGAACCGGCATATCATCAGGGTTTTTTTCTAATTCCAATATATGAGTATTTAGATTTTGTAAATGTTCTTTGGATTCTTCAATAAACAAGCTCAAATATTGACTCATATCCATTGACATGACAATCACACCCCAATCAATTTTAAAATATTGTCGGCCATATCTTTAAGCGGAATGACCATATCAACAATGCCTGCATTAATTGCTGCTTTCGGCATTCCATATACAACACATGACTGCTCATCCTGTGCAATGATGATTGCGTTATTTCTCTGCTTCAGTTTTATTAAACCTTCACAACCGTCACTACCCATTCCTGTCATAATAATCCCGATAATATTCTTCTTGCATACCTCAGACAAAGAATTCATCATAACGTTTACGGAAGGTCTGTGTCCTTTCACAGGATTTCCCTGATTCAACTGTATAATTAAATTATCACTATCCTCTTCCGAAGAAAAAGTCATGTGATGGTCTCCGGGGGCAATATACATACAACCTGCAGTAAGCTTATCTCCGATTTCAGCTTCTTTAACGGTTAACTCACTCATAGCATCCAATCTTGCAGCCAATGACTTCGTAAAACCTGCAGGCATGTGCTGAACCACCGTAATAGCCGCAGGAATATTTTTAGGAAGTGCGGAAATAATGTACTCCAGTGATTTCGGACCACCTGTTGAAGTTCCTATAGCTATAACGTAGTCTAATTTATTTTCTAAAATCATTGGGGTTCTTGGTTTTGATATAACGCCGTTTTTATTCGGCTTAATCTTTATCCCTGCAGCCATCTTAACCTTTTTAATAAGCTCGGTTTTTAAGGCCTCACTTCCTATATCAAAAATATTATCCGGCTTTGCCACAAAATCAACAGCGCCAAGTCCAAGTGCTTTTATGGTGGCGTCTGCACCTTCCCGAGTTAAATTGTTTAGCATAATAACCGGTGTCGGTGTCGAAAGCATAATCCTCTCTAAGCATTCCAAGCCATTCATAATAGGCATTTCAATATCTAAAGTTACCACATCCGGATGCAGTGTTAAAACTTTATCCAAAGCCTCCAATCCATTACTTGCACTGCCAATAACTTCAATATCAGGTTCTATGTTTAACATATCCATGATAATTTTCCTCATAAAAGCAGAGTCATCAACAACAAGAACCTTTATCGACATCCTACACCATTCCTTTTTGGATTTGTTTGATTTGCTTGCTGAAAATAAACTTAATAATCCTTTCTCTGTCTTTTGGATTAATATCATAAAACATAATACCTACATCATATTTTGTAAGATCGTTATCATATATTACAGAACGAACAATTTGGCCTAATGCTGAAATTGTCTGACCTTCCTCCAGTTCCAACTCCAGTTCCACAATGTCACCCATACTCTGCTTTACATTTGTAATAATACCTATTCCTCCACCGCTTATATCTCTTGTCAAAGCGTTGATAAACTGTGTTTCACCTTTTTGATAACTACCATGCTTGTCCTTAACGACCCTGAACTTTACATTGGCTACCCATTCAAATCGAAAGAATTCTCTTCTTTGTATTTTAGTGATTTCACTTACAATTTCTACTGTAAGAACCAAAATGTTACCTTTTCTGCCTCTGTCTCGTACAATTCCCTTAAATGTATAAAGTCCCTTACCGTCAAAAAATACAACCTCGATATTTGAACCAATACTAACAAGAATAACAAACCCTTCATGAATGGGTGCACTAATAATAATATGATTGGAGTCTATGACTTCTTCTAACTGGCTTATATAAATCGTATTCATTTGATTTTCTTCAATACCGTTAACATACAATTCAAATCTTGTCCCTAACTTAACATCCCTTATATTCATTATATCATCCTTTACTCAAGAATGCATTATTAAGTTGGTCATTGTTTTATACATTCATTAATCTTTTCAAAAAGCCTTTAAGCCCGAGAAAATTATTTGCTCTTTGTTGTTCTACATCCATTAATCGATAGGCTACTTCACTAAGTTGTTTGGTTACCAGTGATTTAGGATATCGAATAACAAACGGTTCTTGTTGCTTGACAGCATTGATAACAGTGGTATCATAAAGAATATACCCTAACTTATGCAGCTTAAATCCTAAAAACTTTTCTGCAGCAAAACATAATTTATTAATAACACTAAAAGATTCTCTTTCACTTTCAGCCCGATTAATCAACAGTCGAATAATCTTATTTTTATCTCTTCTGCATACGGTTTTGATTAATGCATAAGAATCCATAATCGACGTAGGTTCAGGAGTAGTAACAAGAATAACTTCATCTGCTGCCATCACAAAACTGATTACACTGTCCGAAATCCCTGCTCCGGTGTCAACAATAACAACATCGGCTATTTGATCCAAGGATGCTATTTTATCAATCACGTCCTGTAATTCCCTTTTATCAAGATGAGCCATTTTTTCAACGCCTGAACCGCCGGATATAAACTTCACATTTAACGGGCCTTCCATGATAACTTCAAAAATATTTTTATTATTTTCAATGACATCTAACAAAGTATATTTAGGCGATATTCCAAATAACACATCAATATTTGCCAGGCCGAAATCTGCATCAAGGATAACCACCCGGTATCCCATTTTGCTTAAATTCAAGGCAAGATTCACTGAAATATTGGTTTTGCCCACTCCGCCTTTGGCACTCGTCACTGTAATAACTCTGCATTTTTTGGCTTGCGGAGCATTCTCGACCGTCTGATTAGGCTTCATCTGGATGTTTCTTAAGTTATTAATGACTTCTCTAAGTTTATCTGCCTGATCCTTCATGTACGTATACTCCCCATTACGTTTTTTGCAATAGAACTGATATCAATAACTTCAATATCATCCGGCACACTTTGTCCTACGGTAATATAGGATAAGCTGTTTTTGGTTAAGTTTTTTATGTTCAATATCATTCCAGGAGAAGTTCCCTCGTCCATTTTGGTAATAATAATTTTATAATCCTTGATAAAACTGTAACTTTGTACGATTTCTTTACATACATTATAATCGGTGGTTGAGCTGATTAACAAGAATACTTCATCCGGATTCCCCAGTTCGATAATTTGCTTAAGTTCTTCAAATTGCTTTTCATCTTTGTGACTTCTCCCGGCAGTATCAATCAATATAAGGTCTTTATCCTGAAAGGATGAGATGGCTTCCTGGATCTCCTCCGGCGAATAAATAACCTTTATCGGTATACCAAGTATTTCGGTATATGTTTTTAGTTGTTCCACTGCGGCAATTCTATAAGTATCCGATGTAATAATGCCCAAATTCTTTTTGTAGTTAATGGAAAAGATAGCCGCAAGCTTTGCTAAGGTAGTCGTTTTCCCGACACCTGTAGGGCCTACAAATATAACCACCTTAGCAGAATCTTTTTCCGTTTGCATTTCTATGGTTCTTGCTTCGCCCAATAATTCGGAAATTTCATTGTAAATTTTCGTTGCAACTTCGTTAATATTGGCATCATTTGATACGGAGTTTCTTACCCGCCCAATAATTTCCGCAGCAACGGAACGGTCAACATTATTGGCAATCAAATTGTTCTCAAAAATATCTAATATATTGTAACTTTCCGAACGTTGCCCGGTTTTATTCTGCGGTTTTATATCCGAATAAATTTTTTGGAGCAATTCACCTATTTGATTAATTTTCATCTCAAGATCAAACATATTATCTTTTTTATCATATTGTTGCGAAATTTCGGATACGGTTTCCGTTTCTTCTACCCTTGATAACAGTTCTTTTTTAGGGGATGAAACATCTTGCCGCGGTATCGTTGCCGTTTCATCAACAGCAGCAAGCACTTCTACCAAAGGTCTGTTAAAGAACTTTAGGAATCCCTTTTGCTTGATCTTGCGAGTATTCAAAATAATTGCATTACTACCTAAATCAAATTTAACTTTTAACATAACTTCCTGCATGTCTTTTCCCATATATCTTTTTATCTTCATACTTAAGCACTCACCACCCCTACAGATTGCACCTCAATATGTGGTTCAAGTTCATTATAGGATAATACAATAACATCCGGTATGGTTTGCTCAATTAGCCTTCTAAAGTACAACCTTACAAAAGGCGATGTTAAAATAATAGGCTGTTGACCTTTTGTCAGCAGTTTTTGAACTTGCTTATAAACCTCATTAATAATCCTTTGGGTCACAGCAGGATCAAGAGATAAATAAGAACCATGCTCGGTCTGCTGTACCGATCCCATAATTTTTTGTTCCAATTTCGGATCAAGAGTAATCACATTTGCTTTGTCTTTTCCTATATATTTATTCGATATTGCTCTGGCAAGTCCTTGACGTACATATTCAGTTAACATGTCGGCATCTCTGGTTACACCAATATAGTCCGCAAGGGTTTCTAAAATAGTTACAAGATCTCTGATACAAATGCCTTCTTTCAGCAGGTTGGCTAATACTTTTTGTACTTCTCCGACGGACATTTGTTTTGGTATCAATTCATCGATTAACGCAGGATTGTTCTCCTTCACATTATCAATTAAAGTCTGTACATCCTGCCTGCTTAATAATTCATGCGCATGTCTCTTAATCACTTCGGTAAGGTGTGTGGCAATCACAGAAGGCGGATCAACGACCGTATACCCAAGCATCTCCGCCCGTTCACGTTGAGCTTCGTTAATCCATATGGCAGGTAATCCAAATGCAGGTTCTACTGTCGGAATCCCTTCTATCTCTTCCTCCACTGTACCGGGATTCATAGCCATATAGTGGTCAAAAACCACTTCCCCTTGCGCCACTTCCACCCCTTTTATTTTAATTATATATTCATTAGGATTCAACTGAATGTTATCTCGCAATCGAATAATAGGGACAATCATCCCCAATTCAAGAGCAATCTGTCTTCGGATCATAACCACTCTGTCTAATAAGTCTCCCCCTTGATTGACGTCGGCCATAGGAATAATTCCATATCCGAATTCCAGTTCAATAGGATCCACCTGAAGTAAGGAAATAACGTTTTCCGGTTTTCTAATTTCTTCAACCTCACTCTCTTGAATTTGAATTTCTTCTTGAACAGTTCCCTGCTGTATGGCTTTGCGCAAGTAATATCCATATATCCCTAATGCTATGGCCAAAATAACAAAAGGAATGGTGGGCAACCCCGGAATAACAGCCATCAATCCTGCAACACCGCTTGCCAAAAACAACACTAAATCATTTTGAAAAATCTGCTTAAGCAAATCCGTACTTAAATCAGAATCGGAAGCAGCACGGGTTATAATAATACCCGTAGCCGTCGAAATCAAAAGGGAAGGAATCTGACTGACCAAACCGTCACCTACCGTAAGGTTGGTGTATTTATTCATAATCTCTAAAATTTCACCTTCCCCACGAATCATGCCCATAATAAATCCGCCAATAATATTAATAACAGTAATAATGATTCCTGCGATGGCATCCCCTTTTACAAATTTACTGGCACCGTCCATGGCACCGTAAAAATCCGCTTCTCTTTGTATATTTTTTCTTCTCTCTTTTGCTTCCTGTTCGGTAATTAAACCGGAGTTTAAGTCTGCATCAATGGCCATCTGTTTACCAGGCATGGCATCAAGAGTAAATCTGGCCGCAACTTCCGATACTCTTTCAGCACCTTTGGTAATAACCAGAAACTGTACAATGGTAATAATTAAAAAAACAATGAATCCCACTACCACATTATCCTGTATAACAAATGTTCCAAAAGCCCTTACTACCTCGCCTGGATTACCTTCTGCGAGGATTAGCTTGGTAGACGATATATTCAGTGAAAGCCGAAATACGGTTGTAATCAATAGCAATGAAGGAAAAATGGAAAATTGCAATGCATCTTTGGTATATACGGTATTTAACAGGATAATCACCGACAGTGAAATATTAAGTGCTAATAATATATCAAGTAACGTAGGTGGAACCGGTATAATAATGATTAAAACAATGGCTATCAGCAATATTGCCACACTGATTTCTCCGAATTTCACTCTTTTTCCTCCCCTAACAATAATGAATACACCAATGCAAAATGCAGAATGCACAATGCACAATGCAGAATTATATACGTAGCATTTTGGTTTTCATTCTCAATTCTCCATTTTCAATTCTGCATTCTCAATTCTTCATTTATTTCAAACTGCTGTTTTATTCTTCAAGCTATATACAAACGCCAGAACTTCTGCTACCGCTTGGTATAATTCCGGCGGAATTGTCTCTCCTATTTCGGTGGACTCATATAATGCCCGTGCAAGCAATTTATTTTCAACAATCTCCACCTGATGCTCCTTTGCAATTTCCTTAATTCGTTGAGCAATATAATCCTGCCCTTTGGCAATGACAACAGGCGCAGGAGCAACATCGGCATCATACTTTAAAGCTACCGCAAAATGAGTAGGATTTGTAATCACCACATCTGCTTTTGGAATTTCGGACATCATTCGTCTTAAAGAAATTTCTCTTTGCTTTTGTTTGATTCTTGATTTTATTTGGGGATTCCCTTCTATCTGCTTAAATTCTTCCTTCACTTCCTCTTTTGTCATCATTAAACTCTTTTCATGGCGTCTCCATTGAAAAAAGTAATCAATACAACCTAAAATGATTAAAGCCATTCCCATTTTAAGAGCAATACCAATAAGCAAATCACCCATGTACGCAGTTATTTGTACCATATCCATATCCATCATTAAAAGAATTTTACTTGTTTCATCTTTCACATAGGAATAAGCAACATAAGTCACAATAACAACCTTTATAAGAGATTTTACAAGCTCAAACACAGCATGAACCGAAAACATTCTTTTAAATCCATGGATTGGATTTAGTTTGCCCAATTTAGGTTGTAATGTTTTTGTGGTAAACAAAAAACCAACTTGTGCATAACTTATAATCAAGCCGGTAGCGAAAATAATCCCTATAATAGGTGCCACTGTCTTTAAAAGTAAAACCATTACTTCTATAAAAAGGTTCCATAAATTTGCACCTTCCAAAATGTTATCTTTGGAAATATACTCCGTCATAACCTTTTTCATAAAAGAAGCCATATTATGATACATATAACTTCCAAAATACTTCAGAAGATAAAATGCTAATAGAAGCAAGATAGCAGAACTTATTTCCTTACTTTGAAGTACCTGTCCCTCTTCACGGGCTTTTCTTCTTCTCCTTGCAGTAGGTTTCTCGGTTCTCTCGTCACTTGCAAACAATTGAATGTTAATATACAAAAGTTTCTTATTCATTTAGAATCATATCCCTCATGATGGTCTCCAAATCCATATACATCCCATTTATAATTGCCTCCATTATATTGATAAAAATAGGTAATACCAACATAATGGTGATAAGGCCTATGACAATTTTAAAAGGTAAACCTACCACAAAAACATTCATTTGGGGCATTGTCTTGGTTAAAATTCCCAAAATCAAATCCACAACAAAAATTGCAGCAATGATCGGTGCAGCTATTTTAAATCCAATGATAAACACATCACGAAACATTTTTATAATATCCGTTGTTACCGCATTTTTTATAGGCACATTGCCGATTGGAAGGACCTGATAACTATAAAAAATCGCCGATATCAGCATATGATGACCGTCTATTAATAAAAAGACTAACACAGCAAATATATTTAAAAAATTCGCTATAATCGGAACCTGTATATTACTCTGGGGATCTAATACATTCACCATACCAAAGCCTATTTGAGTATCTATCATCTCACCTGCTATATATAAAGCCGTAAATAACATATAGGATATAAACCCTAAAATTAATCCGGTTAAAAACTCGTTTAGAACCAACAACGCAAATTCTAAAATATTATTGTATCGTTGTATACTATTGATATCCATTGTAGGCAGTATCATAGGCAAGATAATAACGGAAATCATAAATCCAAAACCTATTTTTAACATAGCAGGCATATTCCTTCTTCCGAAAATGGGAGAAAGAATCAATACACACGTAACACGTACCAAAATCAATGCAAAAACATCAATAAACTGCCAAATATTATCCAGAGTAATTTCCATAATCCCCTTCTCCAACTGATATAAAATTTCCCTTCCAATCGCTTAACAGATCAACTATTTAATATAATCATTTATATTCATAAAAAGAGCCTGTGTGTAGTTAACCAACGTTGAAAGCATCCAAGGCCCAAAAACAATCATAGAACAAAATATCACAAGAATTTTCAGTATAAACCCCAGTGTTTGCTCCTGAATCTGCGTGGTCGCTTGAAAAATACTGACAGCAAACCCCACAATTAATGCAAATCCCAACATAGGACCGGATATTAACAAAACAATCTTCATGGCATCTTGTGCCAAATCAATTACAAGGCCCTGGCTCATCATCCATCCTCCGTTTATTTAAAACTTGTTAGAAGCGACTGTATCGTCAGGTTCCAACCATCTATAAGAATAAACAATAATATTTTAAAGGGTAAAGATATCATTACCGGTGGCAACATCATCATTCCCATTGACATTAAAGTACTTGCTACAACCATATCAATAATAAGAAAAGGAATATAAATTATAAAGCCAAATTGAAAAGCAGTTTTAAGCTCACTAATGATAAATGCAGGTATAATAACTCTTGTGGGAAGTAACTCGGCATCTTCCACTTGTTCCTCACTCGATAACGATGCAAATAAAGCCAAATCTTTTTCTCTTGTATTCCTAAGCATAAACTCTCTCAACGGTTTCACAGCTAAGTCAATAGCCTTATCCTGCTCAATTTCATTTCTTAAATACGGTTGTAAAGCATCATTATTTATTTGCGTACCAATAGGACTCATAATAAACAACGTTAAAAACAAGGCAATCCCTATAAGAACTTGATTAGGCGGCATCTGCTGTGTTCCCAGTGCATGTCTTAAAAAGGATAAAACAATGATAATCCTGGTAAAAGAAGTCATCATAATTAATATAGTAGGTATAAGAGGTATAATGGAAAGTACAAACAAAATTTGCAAACTGGAAGCAACTTCCTGAGGATTATCGGATTGTCCTACATTCAAACTAAAATTAATCGGAACCTGCGGCGCAGCATTTACTACAAGAATATTGCCTAAAATCAAACCGATAATGAACAACATCAGAATAACTTTTCGCATATTATTTTTATACATCAATATGTTCATCTCCGCCTTTACCGTTTCTCTTAATCTTTTCCGTATAACCCTTTAATTTTCTTACATTTTCCCTTATCTTATCCGGGCTATTACCGGACTTTTCTCTTACAAAAAAATCAACAATTTTATCTTTGACCATCAATTTATTGAGATATTTTTCAAACACATTGCCGCTATTCCATTGCTTTTCAGCGCTATCCACATCGCCTTCCGGTTGAATTTCAACATTACATAGATACTGCATATTTTTTCCGTATGTTCCGATTAATAAATTTTTATCCCCAACTTGTACCAAATATAAATGCTTATCCAGTCCCAAAGATATAGATTCCAGTACTTTCATATGCTTACTTTTCATTGAATTTGCCGCTTTTTGTCCAATAAACTTTGTAGTAACATAAGCAAGAAACAAAAGACACCCAAAGATAATGAGTAACATAACTAATTTAATGAGTATTTCAAAGAAATTCATGGCAATCCTTCCTTGCTAATCAAGCACCTTTTTAACCGCTTCTACAACACGTTCCGCTTGAAACGGCTTCACAATAAAATCACGTGCGCCTGCTTGGATTGCTTCTATAACCATAGCTTGCTGCCCCATAGCAGAACACATAATAATTTTTGAATCTTTATCATAATTCTTAATTTCTCTTACCGCTTGTATACCATCCAATTCAGGCATGGTAATATCCATAATCACCAAATCCGGAGAAAGTTCTTTATATTTTTCGATTGCCTTTGCTCCGTTTTCCGCTTCACCGACAACATGATATCCATTTTTTGATAATATATCCTTAATCATCATTCTCATAAATGCTGCATCATCTACAATAAGAATTCCTTTCGCCATCTTCCTTCTCCCCTTACCAGAAAATATAAAAATTATTTCTTAATTATATTCTTTTTGACGGACTGACAATATCCGTAATTCTTACACCAAAACTTTCATCAATAACAACAACTTCTCCTTTTGCAATAACCTTTCCGTTTACAAGAATGTCAATAGGTTCTCCTGCCAGCTTGTCCAATTCCACAATAGAACCGGGAACAAATTCAAGAATATCCCGTATAAGCCGTTGTGTACGTCCCAATTCCACGGTAATTTCAAGAGGTACATCCATAATAAGGCTTATATTTGCTTTTTCAGCAGCACTAATTCCCTCATCAAAAGACTCAAATTGAGCATATTGAACATTAACAGGTTCACCCTTTGGCTCCGCCTTCGGTTTAGGTTCATGAAAAGAACTTGCTTTCTCATTTCGAACCTCATTTACCTTTACAGGCTCTGCTTGCTTTGCTGTTTCAAAATCTTTAGAAGCATCGCCTGGCTCATATACCTTTTGAGAAGTTAAATCACTGGTACTGGACACCAATAAATTATGCGCCAATTCTTTTGCAAAATCAAGAGGAATCAGTTGCATAATCTCACTGTCTATCAAATCACCTACAACCATTTTAAAGGCAACAATAACAAGTTTTTGATTGGTTTTAAAACTCCCTATAGGGCTACTGCTATCAAAATTCACTTTATAGGCTTCAGGCGGAGATATATCAATTCGTTTATTAAATATGGATGACATAGAAGTTGCCGCCGATCCAATCATTTGATTCATTGCTTCACTGACCGCACTTAAATGTAATTCGGTTAATTCCTCTTGAACATTCAATCCGTCATTTCCCATCATTAACTCAGCAATAATTCCGGCATCACGCTCCTTTAATATAAGCATGTTTGTTCCCTTTAAACCATGAGTATATTCAATATTAACAGCCACATAAGATGATGTATTATGAAGTTTGGTAAATTCACTCCAATCTGTAACCTCTACTTTTGGAGTAGTAATTATCACTTTTTTTCCTAATAAATTAAACAAGGTTGTTGCCGCTGTCCCCATAGATATATTTCCAATTTCACCTATGGCATCCACTTCAGCATGCGTAAACTCCAAATTCTCTTCTTCCAACACATCATCAATATCATCTGTTCCACTTAATAATGCATCAATTTCGGCTTGAGAAAGAATATCACTCATTCTTCATCCTCCTTTCTGATAATCCCGGTAATTTTTACAGCGTTCCTATTTTTTCTTACACCCGGACGGCCGTAAAATTTAAGTATATCACCCACCATAACTTGCAAATCGGAATTCACCGTAGTATCCAACTGAATGACATCTCCTTTTTGAAGTTCCAGAAAATCCGCTACTGTAATATGCGTCCTGCCCAATATTACTTTTAACGGAACTAAGGTATTTTCAATCTTCTGTTCAATGCCCTTCTTGGTTTCGGGGGAAACCTCTTTTTCCACCGAAGCAAACCAGTATCTTGTACTTAATTTAGGGATAATCGGTTCTACCACCAGATGAGGTATGCATATATTCATCATACCTTTTACATCGCCAATTCTCACATCAAACGTTACCAATGCAACCATTTCATTGGGCGAAAAAATCTGAGCAAATTGTGAATTCGTCTCAATTCGTTCCAATTTTGGTTTAATGCTTAGCACATTCCCCCATGGTTCTTTCATCAATTCAAGCATTTGATGCATTAACCGTTCAACGATTGATAATTCAATTTCCGTAAAACTTCTCACTTTTTCAACGCCTAAACCCGCACCGCCTAATACTCTGTCAATAATTGAAAACACAATGTTCGGATTGATTTCAAAAATGATAAACCCTTTCAACGGCAGAAAATCAATCATTGCCAGAACCGCCGGGTTGGATATTGAATTACTGAACTCATAATAACTTATTTCTTCCACCGAAAGTACTTCAATATGGACTAAAGATCTTAAATAACCGGAAAGAAACGTAACAAGATATCGTGAATAATCATCGTAAATAATATTTAACGTTCTCAAATGCTCTTTGGCAAATTTATTCGGTCTTTTAAAATCATAATCGCGTATCTTTTTTTCATTATTCGTGGTTTTTATCTGGTCAACGTCAATTTCGCCCGCATTCAATGCTTTTAATAGTTCATCAATTTCTCCTTGTGATAAAATATCGCCCACTATTCAACCACCTCCTACTGAACAATAAATTCTTCTAAAAATACTTATTTGTTTAACTCTCATGTTATGTTCATTAATAAAGCTGAACAATAAACTCTTCAAAAAATACATCCAGTATTTTATTGGTACTAAACACCTCATTCAACTTATTGATAACTTCTGTTTTTACAACTTCTTTGGAATTAGGCTGTTGTATATCTTCAAATGTTTTCGAACGTAAAACCGTAATAAAAATATCTATAATCTCGGAGTTCCTCGTTTTTAAATCTTCAACAATTTTTTTATCCGCCACACGCAAATAAGGTTTCACTCTTATGATAGCACTGGTCCTGGCACTTCCCGTAGCATTCAGATTGGATATAATGGAGTCTTCCGTCACTTGATACACTTGATAATTCTTAATATCATAAGCCAGTTGTTGATTAAAAGAATTTTGATTGGAGTTTTGATTTCCAACTACTACCAGCCAACTAAATAAAAATCCAATGACAAGAACCAAAACCAGTATAATGCTCAGTAAAATCCAATTTCCTTTTGACATTTGAATATTTAACCCCCTATTGATGAAATATGCTGCCTTCCCTGCCGGATCACCTTAAAATTACGATGTCCACCCGCCTGTTCTTCTGTCTGCCCTCCTCCGTTGCATTATCTGCCACCGGATGGTACTCACCGTAACCCACAGCCGACAACCTTTCAGGTGCCAAACCATTCACTTCAATAAAATATTTAAGCACATTCACCGCCCGTTGAGTGGACAATTCCCAATTGCTGGGGAATTGCGGCGTATTAATGGGTCTGTTATCGGTATGACCCTCTACTCGAATACTCTTATTGATCTGACCAAGAATTTTAGCCATATCGTTTAAAATAATTTTAGCATTTTCCTTAATAACTGCTTTTCCTGAATCAAACAATACATTGTCCTTAAACCTTATTAAAATTCCCTGATTTTCTTCAATAATTTCTACCACTTCGCCAAGGTCATGCTCTTCCAAATATTGTTTCACTTGTGTATATACCCTTGTCATTTCATCTATTGCATTCATTTTGGCTGTTCTAATGGCTTCCAATGTAGTCGTGATTTCCTCTAAATTAGGAATCTTTTCCTCTCCTCTGCCAATCATATCTCCGTCCGTTACAGTGCTTCCACCATAATTAATTCCAACGGACCCTTGTATGTTTCCTAATGCAGCCTGCAACGACTGGCGGAGGTCTGAAAACTTATACTCTTCAATGGTGGACATGGCAAAAAGCATCACAAAAAACGTAAGCAAAAGTGTAACCATATCTCCGTACGTATTCATCCACTCCGGAGCACCTTGTTTTACTTCTTCCTTGCGTCTTCTCCTCATATTGCAGCACCTACTCCCTCATTCCTGGCATTCTTCTTGCTATTCACAGAATCTCTTAATGCAGGAGCAAGGAAAGCTTTCAGTTTTTCTTCAATAATTCTTGGGTTTTCGCCGGCTTGAATGGAAAGCAATCCTTCAATCATTACTTCTTTTATCATAATTTCTTCTGAACTTCTAATTTTCAGCTTTCCAGCAATAGGATTAAAAACGAAATTCGCCAAAATACACCCATAGAAAGTAGTAACAAGTGCTACAGCCATGGAAGGCCCCAGTGCTGAAGGATCATCAAGTTGTAACAGCATTTGAATCAGACCGATTAATGTTCCAATCATGCCATATGCGGGACCGTAAGAAGCCAATGTTTCAAAAACACTCTGGCTGTCCTTATGCCTGCTTTCAATAAAGGTGATTTCCGTTTCAAGAATATTTCGTACAAGTTCCGGATCGGTACCGTCTACAATGAGAAGAATTCCTTTACGAAGAAACTCATCATTCACATTGGCGGCGGCTTCCTCCAGTGCAAGCAAGCCCTCTTTTCGTGCAATGTTGGCAAGCTCAATAATCTTTTCAATGACCTCAATGGGCGAAAGAACCTTTACCGTAAATACATACTTAAGGGTTTTAAATGAATTAAGGAACTTCTCTAACGGATACTGGATCATGGCCGCACAAAAAGTACCACCGCAAGTAATCAGAATGGAAGGAAAATCATAAAAACTCTTTAACGGACCACCTAAAAAAATACCATACAGTAAAAACACTGCACCTAATATAAATCCAAGTACTGTTGCAATATCCATAATGCACCTCACACTACTCTTCTTTTACAATTTCTTTTTCTTTACAATAAATTTTATTATTATATTCGATAATCCGGTTAATCACCTCATCAACCGATTCATTAACAACGATTTTCTTTCCGGTTGTTAAAGTAATCACTGTATCAGGGGTCGACTCTAAAAATTCTATCAGGTCACTATTGACATAAAAATCTTTTCCGTTTAATCGGGTTACTTTTATCATAACATACTTCCCCCTTTTTCGACAATAGAAAAGATTGAAAAATGGAATTTAGAGCAAAAGCTCTAAATTTCCATTTAAAATGTTATTTTAAGGCAAATTATCTCTTTAGATTCACAAGTTCTTGTAACATCTCATCCGTTGTCGTTATCACCCTTGAATTTGCCTGGAAGCCTCTCTGGGTAGTAATCATTTCAACAAATTCCTGTGAAATATCTACATTGGACATTTCAAGCATTCCTGCACTCAATGAACCTACATTGCCGGTACCCGGTATACTGCCTCTTCCGTTAAACGTTCCTGAATTCATCGTTTGTGTATACAGGTTGGAACCGACCCTTTCCAAACCGGCAGGATTGTCAAAATACGCAAGAGCAATTTGCGCCAATGCCCGTTGTTCACCATTGGAATAAGTCCCCATGATAACACCGTCTTCTCCAATAGTATACGACACCAGCGTACCAGGTTTATTTCCATTGACATTTACAGCCTTTACCGAACTTTTTGCCGTATATTGTGTTATATTGGAAAAATCCAATGTTGTTACAACAGCTTCGGCACCGTCAAATTTAGGAACTTTTGTGATATCCGTTGCAAATCTAGCCTCCGGAGTTTGTGTTGAAGCCGGTTCTACTGCAATGATTTTTCCGTTTGCATCAAATCGTATGGTCCCTTGATCCGGAATAACGGAATAAGGGGAAAGTTCATTGGGATCAGGATTAGCGGGAATCGGCTCAGTATGGTTCTTATACCAAGTATCAATTTGCTGTTGCTGTCTTGTATCAATGGCATACCAGAACCATTCCGTTTCATCGGGATTCTTACCGCTTGGATCCTTAATTACTTGGTTTTTAATAAAGACTACATTAACAGTCGTAGAATTTCCTTGATTATCATACATAGTATAAGGTACTACAAAATATTCTGCCACATTTTTTCTGTCCAAAATGGTTTTCATGGTTTCACCGGTGGAAGATTTTACAAGAACCGGATTATCCAAAGTACTGGTCTCATCAATTTCATATCCCAAAGGCAAATACGTCGAATCCGGTTGTCCATCCACATGAATAACCTGTACGGTAGAAGCTCCTGCCGTACTCTGAGTTAACTTGGAAAAATCCAGGTTCAAAACCGTTTTGCTGTCTTTTAATGCATCCATTTCCGAAAGAACTGCATTTAACTCTTTGTCCGGTTGTTGATCGGAAAGGGATTTTACACTTATCACTTTTCCATTGGAACCAAACGTTATCGTTCCCTGATCGGCAATAACAATACTCGGATCAATACCGTCCGGATCACTGGGGTCTGCAAGGAATTTCCCTATGGCCGTTTGTGTGGCATCATCAACGGCATACCAGAACCATTCCGTTCCATCACCGGTCGTTTGATTTTTTACAAAGGTAATATGGAATGTGGTTGCATTCCCCGACTTATCGTATACCTGGAAGGTTTGCGTAACTTCATCGGCGCCACTGCCGCTAATGTTATCCAAAATATCCTTCATATTCAGTGTACCATTGGTAATATCAAACGGTGTAGTCACACCCGTAGCTACATCGCTAAGTGCTCCTTTAAAGGTTACGGTTGTTGTTCCTGCTTGCTTAATCTGATTCAAAGATGTAGTCCCTGCATTCAAATTTCCTTCAAAAATTGCTTGGGTGGTTGCTTTTGCGGAAATCATCTTTTTTCCTTGATAAATATTAATGGGACCTACATTGGCATCGGTATCAAATTCGGTAGTGCTTCCCGCTTTAAATTCCTGCCATCCACACACCATATAGCCATCGGAAGTAATCAAATTACCAAACTCATCCAAACCAAAGTTTCCTGCACGAGTAAATAGATAATCGGATCCTTGAGGATTCCTTATAATAAAGAATCCTTCCCCGTTGATAGCAAGGTCATTAAGATTATCCGTTCTCTGTAAGCTACCACGAGTTTGTATGCTATCAACAGCAGCAACCGAAATTCCAAGACCAACCTGCATAGGATTAGTCCCGCCTCGGTTATCACTAGCTGCCCCGGCATTTTTTAAGGTTTGACTGAATACTTCCTGAAACGTTACTCTAGAACTTTTAAATGCCACCGTATTCACATTGGCAATATTGTTACCAATAACATCCATCTTAGATTGATGTGCTCTCAATCCTGATACACTTGAAAACATACTCCTCATCATAATCATCGACCTCCAATTTCATTGATTTTTTACATTCAGAGCAGCCTATTCCGTCCATCATTCGGGAATAGATAGCCTCCTATTGAAGGTCCGGCTATTAAAGAATTACTGCTCCGTCAATATTGGTAAATACATTATCCTTCAGTTCTTCACTGTTAACTGCTGTAATAACCGTCTTGTTTTTAATGCTAACCACCAGTGCCATATTGTCCATTACCAACAATGATTCTTTGACACCTTTTTTTTCTGCTTTTGCAACAGCTTCATTAATTTGCCTCATTTGCTCCGAACTAATGGCTATGTTTCTTGACTTCAAACGTGCTTCGGCATGTTTTGAAAATTTTACTCCTGTTTGTTCATTTAATTTTTCTTGTAAAATATTACTGAAATCCTTGTCTGCTTCCGACTTTGTATTGTGTTTCACCGTTGTGGCCGGAAAAACAGGTTTGCCTGTTGTTATAACCCGGTTGATCAGAAAGTTGTTTTGCTCACTCATCGACTCACCACCTATTACTCAATGGTATAAACATTATTAGCAGGCACTTTGACTCCATTTAACACCACAGAAATGACCTCGCCTTGCTCATTTAATTCAAATGATTCTACTTTGCCTTTCATTCTTATATTCACATAATTACCGGTTTCCGGTTCTATCTGACGTACAACAGCAAGAATTTCTTCCCCATTTTCCTTCTTTTGTTCCAGATAGGCTTTCATATCGGTAAATTGCGAATATTCCTCTTCTGTTAACAAAATGTCGTCAATCTTTAATTCCACTCCGTCAACAGCCACATATACATTTCCTTGGATATAAGATAAAGACGTTACTTTACCGGTTATGTCCAGTATTCCCAGTGTTTCAGGATCGATAAATGCAGCGGTAACGTTTTTGTTAATCAGACCGGTGTAATCGTGGATATTGGAACTTGGCTTGGACTTCTGAGCATCAAGGACCTCAATAATATCATCAACATTGATATCCTTACCGTTAACAACAACGAATGTTTTACCGTTAGTAATTTTTACACTTTCAACAATTCCATCAATTTCTTCTATCATACCGGTTGCCTCATTTTTATAATTTGCAATAATCTCTTTCCCTATCATGGTGAAAGCTTTTACGTTCATGAAGCTTGCGTTCAGGTTTTGCATTTGTTCAAGAGAAGAGAATTGAGCCATCTGAGAAATAAATTCCTTATCTTCCATCGGGTTTAAAGGATCCTGGTATTTTAACTGCGTTACCAATAATTTAAGAAAGTCTTCCTTTCCTAATTCACCGGTATTTCTCTTGGTATTTAAATTGGTAAAGTAGTTTTCCTTAATCGTACTCTCGGTATTCACGGTAACGTCTGCCATACCATTTACACCTCCTTATACTTAAATATTTAAGCCGTAAAATCAACGGTACTTTCAGATAAATGATACAAATCTAATACATGTCGCCTATCCATTTGTTCAGATAACACAGATATTCCTTCTGTATCCGGTCTAAGAATCCTCTTTCCTGTCCAACGAACCCTTGGATTAGTATAAGTCCGTCTTTGAGAACTATGATCTCCTACCGAAACACTAAAACCTTGTACATGAATACCCTGACTTTCCAACGAAGTTTTTAACTGCGGCAAATTTGCTTCAATGATCTCTTTTACCTGAATACTTTCCGCCGTAAATTTTGCTACCATTAAGCCTCTTTCTGTAACGACTTGTAAAGACAATTTTCCAAGATTCTCCGGCTTCAATTGCAGTATCATTTCCGACCTGTCTTCGCTGATTAGCACTTTAGCATGGTCTACTACTTGCTTAAAGATATTTTCTCTTAAAGCAATGTGTGCATTTGCTGATCTGCCGCTATGTTCAACAGTCACATTCTCTGTCACATCACCAAAGACGTTATTAAAATTCACTGCAAAATCCATGTTGTCGGCATTTTTATCAATAAACTCATCCTCAACGTTTGTTTTATTGTCCAGGGACATTTGCATACCATCTGAATCATCCGCTGAATCATCTGCCACATCTACCGTCTGAAAGAAAATCTCTGTTTCGGAAAGTCCGGTTTCTTCTGTTTCGGCACTTAAACCTGATTCGAAAGGCACTGAAACATCAGGCTGCTTTTTAATCATTTCAGAAAGTTCATTACGATTTGTGTTATTGGTTAGTTGAACACCATCCTTTGAATTATTCGGCACGGAAAACGCTTGAATGTTTAATGTTTTAAGCATGGAATCATCATCACTATAAACCTGCTTTGTAGCGGATTCCAAATGATTATAATAACTGTTTTGCATATGCTGCGACATACTTTGTATCGTTTTCTGCTGATTGAATGCCTCATCTGCCGTTGGACCGTTCCATTCAAAATTTTTTTGATTCAAAAAATGAATAAGTTGATGAACCTTTTCCATAAAAACTTCATCATCTGTTAACTGCAAATGAGATTCTGCCTGGCTATTCGGACTATTGAATACAGAGCCTGAATCACTTCCTTGAATCAAACTTCTTATGACCTCTTGCAATGAATCATCCAGTCGATAAAACTCCACTTCGTTTCCTGAATATGTTGGACGGATATCGGTACCTTGTACATCGGTATTTAATTGAAAATTGTTATTGTCATCGGATTCTTTCATATTTGTTAATAAAATTTTCAAATCTGCAACAGCAATTCCTGTTACTTGCGACAAAAATTGTAAAACATCCGTTTCAACTTTAGTAGTAGCATTTTCGGCTTCCATCGATATAAGTTCATCTGACGTTTCATCTGTCGTATTTTGTGTTTTTGCTTGTGCAGTATCCGTCAAAGATTTTCCTTTCTTCGGTACGTTTTTTACATGACCCGATACTTCCGTATTTTGAATATCATTTTCTTGATTACCTGACATGACGGAAACCATTACTTTTTCGAAATCAGGCGGTCCGACATCCTTTGAAAAATATGAAGTCTTACCGACTTTCGGCATAATCGGCAAATCAACAGAAATCATCGCTACGCTATTTTGCACCTTTTTCACCTCCTTTCATAAAATCAAAATATATTTCCCCGTAGGGATATCATACATGGCGTCCGAATATAAATGTATCGTTTTCGGACACCATATATGGTGTCCCTACATTTGTGCAAAGACATAATTATGAATTAAATTAATCCCCTTGTATAAATTCCTTGGACAATCTTCTACTGATGGAAGCAGCGGCACTTGGCGTCATTTCAGCCAGAATTTCCGAAGCCCGTTGCGCTTTCATATTTTTTAAAATATTTACCACAAGCTCCATTTCATTTCTGCTCATTTCTTCTAAAATGCTTGCAGCACTGTCAGGCTCCATCTTTTCATAGTAAGTCACATATTTTTTTACCTGCTCGCCTGCTTCTTGTTCCCGAATAATCTCCGCATACAACTGCTCTGCTTTTTCCTTATTGATTTTCTCAAAATACTCTTTGAAATCCGTTTTCTTTTGGTTTGCTATGTCTTGATAAAACTGCTCCTTATCCACTTGTAACTGGTTCTCCTGTTGTTTTAACTGCTCATACTCTTGATTCAACTGTTCTTTTTGTTTCATATAATCCTCATAATTTTCTTTAATCTCTTTTAAGAAATCCAATTCCTGCTTTAATGCATCCATTTCATTGAGCAACTTAGAATTATCTTCCTTCGCCATGGTGTATTTTTCCATCAATTCTTGTTTGCTCATATACTTAGGATCATTTGGATCGGGCTTTGGCGGCAGAATCTTTTCCGCATATTTTATGTTCTCCAAAAAAGGCCGAACCGTTTCCCCCATTCCGGCAACATTAAATTTTATACCTATTATTGGAAGGCTTAATAACAGGACAATAATAATTATGCAAAGTATTTTTATAGTTGCCGCTTCCAATATGGATGTATTTGATTTTTCCTGGTTATGTTGAATGTTATTATTCATTGCTTCTTGCGCAGTCTTTTTTAATTCTGCCATTTAGCTCCTCCATTCATTTAGCATATCGATAACTGACAACTTGATCCGTTATCTTTTCTTCCGCTTTTAGTTGTTCATATAAAAATTCGCTATATTTTCTTTCCTTTAATTTTTCAAGAATTTTTTTATCTTTCGAAGCCTTTATTAATTTCTCCCTGCAAATATTTACATTATTCTGTATATGATTAACCGATTCCGTTTGCTGTTTTATCCTCTCGTCAATAGTACGGAAATAACAACCATATTGTCTTAGCTTTCCAATCTCAATTCCGCCCATGCTTTCTGATACGATTCTTTCACAACACTCTTGCTGTTCATTTAAAATTCTATTCAGTTGTTTTTGAGCATGATCAAGTGCCTGCAAGTGCTTTCCCAATTCATACTTGGCACTGTTCTCTAATTGTCTTCTAACATTAAGCAACGGCTGAAGCTTATAACGAAATCTCATGACTAAATCAGTCCTTTTATGAAAGGATATTACCCATCAAATTTAGCACTTCTTCAAAAGTATATTTGTCATATACATTTTGTATCAGAAACTCATTAATTTTGCCTATACAACTAATGGCATAATCAATATCCGGATTGCTTCCTTTCACATACGCACCGATATTGATCAAATCTTCAGCTTCCTTGTATATAGCAAGTGTGCGTTTAATTTTGCCGGCCAACTCACTATGTTCCGGTGTAATAATGTCCCCCATAACTCTGCTTACACTGGCCAATACATCGATGGCAGGATAATGGTTTTTATTGGCCAAACTTCTGGATAATACGATATGTCCGTCTAAAATTCCTCTTGCTGTATCCGTAACAGGCTCAGTTAAATCATCACCATCCACTAAAACAGTATATAATCCTGTAATGGTTCCCTTGTCCGAATTACCGGCTCGTTCCAAAAGTTTTGGCAATGAAGCAAATACCGACGGTGTATATCCTCTTGATACCGGAGGTTCTCCCGTTGCTAACCCTACTTCTCTTTGAGCCATAGCAAAACGGGTTACCGAGTCCATCAGCAAGAGTACATTCAACCCTTGATCTCTAAAATATTCGGCAATAGCTGTAGCAACCAATGCCCCTTTTAACCTGACCAATGCAGGCTGATCCGATGTGGCTACTACAACAACTGACCGTTTCAGTCCTTCTTCTTTTAAATCCTTTTCAATAAATTCCCTTACTTCCCTACCACGTTCTCCAATTAATCCAATAACATTAATATCTGCATACGAATTACGTGCAATCATACCAAGCAATGTACTTTTTCCCACACCGCTTCCGGCAAAAATACCTATTCTCTGTCCTTTACCGATGGTTAGCAAACCATCAATGGCTTTTACTCCCATAGTAAGTGCTTCCGTAATTCGATTCCTTGACAGAGGCGCAGGCGGGGTATTGTGAACAGGATAATAGTCATTACAATCTTCTAACGGTCCTTTATCATCCATCACATTACCAAGTCCGTCCAATATTCTTCCTTTTAAACCGGAACCAACAGGTACTTTAAGGGTTTGACCGGTAGCTACTACAACGCTGTCACTTCCAATACCGCTCATGTCCCCCAAAGGCATCAGCAGTACCTTATTGTCTTTAAACCCTACTACCTCTGCTAATAGCGGTTCTTTTTTTTGTGTCCGTATAATACATAATTCACCGATATTAGCTGCCGGACCGCAAGATTCGATGGTAAGTCCTACCACTTGCGATACTTTGCCCCAATGTTTTATGAAAGAATTTTGAAGGATAATCTGTCTGTATTTTTCAAGATTAATGTTTGTGTTCAAAATATCACACTTTCTATAAGTCATATAGATGATAACAACACAATAACTGATAATAACCGTCTACCTACTGGCCAACAGTGCTTCTTCCAATGCTTCCAACTGCACTTTTACGCTTGCATCAATATTGTCTGTCGGTGTTTCAATAATGCAATCCCCTTGTGACAATGCTACGTCCTTCTTTATTTCTAACTTTCCCGAATATCCTGCATTACGTATAATGGTATTCAAGTGCTCATGAACACCGTCATAATCTTCCGGTGAAACTTTAACTACGGCTTCTTCGCTTTTCTTGCACTCCGCCAAAGCTTGGGCCACCAAAGAACTGATTTTATCAGCTCGTTCCTGAAGTTCGTCTCCAATAATCTTTTTGGATATATCAAGTATGATTTGAATCATATCTTTTTCCGCACGATTCATTAATTCATTATATTCCTGTCTTGCAGCCTTCTTGATTTCTTCCGCTTCCTGTAATATGGATTCCGCCTTCTGAACAATTTCATTATATCCTTCCTGATACCCTTGTTCGCGCGCTTCTTCAAGAACCAGGATCCTCATCTCGGAAATTTCCTGTCGCGCATCTTCCAAAATTCGGCCGGCTGTTTGCTGCGCTTCACTGATAATACGCTCTGCCTCAACTCTTGCATTGTCGAGCATCAACTCTGCTTTATTTTCATCAAATCCATTAGATTCCTCCTGAAATTCATCCGGTTTGATGAAATTGAATTCAGGATGGTGGATTTTTTTCACGGAATGAATATGAACTTGATAAGATTTCACTACCTTAGACAATGATCTCATCTCCTCCACCCCGAGATATTACAATTTCTCCGGCATCTTCTAATTTTCTAATAATATTAACAATTTTTTGCTGCGCTTCTTCCACATCACGCAACCTTACCGGTCCTAAATATTCCATGTCTTCTTTTATCATTTCTACCAGCCTCTTGGACATATTATTAAAAATAACCTTTTGTACCTCTTCATTGGCACCTTTAAGGGCAACAACCAACACACTGTTATCAACCTCTCTAAGGAACCTTTGAATGGACCGATTATCAAGTGTAACAATATCATCGAATACAAACATTCTTTTCTTAATTTCTTCTGCCAATTCCATATCTTCCAGTTCAAGCGTTTCCAAAATGTTCTTTTCGGTACCCCTGTCGACCGAATTTAAGATATCCACAATAGTAGATATTCCACCTGCTACGGTAAAATCTTCTATAACAAGAGAAGATAATTTCTTTTCAAGAATTTTTTCTACCTCTTTAATAACTTCCGGTGAAGTACGATCCATCATTGCTATTCTTCTTGCTACATCCACTTGTTTATCCTGCGGCAAAGCGGAAAGTACTACAGCTGCTTGAGAAGGTCTCAAATATGCAAGAATAAGGGCAATGGTTTGAGAATGTTCTCCTTGAATAAAATTAATTAATTGAGAAGGATCCGCTTTGCGAACAAAATCAAAAGGTCTCACCTGGAGCGATACGGTTAATTTATTAATAATTTCCATTGCCTTCTGAGGCCCCAATGCTTTTTCCAATATATCTTTGGCATAAGCTATTCCACCTTCGGCAATATATTGTTGGGCCAAACACAGCTGATAAAATTCCTCTAATACCTTTTCTTTCTCCTCAGGGGATACTGTCCTAATATTAGCAATTTCCAACGTTAGTTGCTCAATTTCTTCTTCTTTTAAATGTTTAAATATTTCAGCGGATTTCTCAGGTCCAAGAGCTATAAGAAATATAGCTGCTTTTTCTCTCCCGCTGATTTCGGTACGAACGCCACTACGAGGCATATATCCACTCACCCTAACATTATATAAATTTTAGTCCCAATCGTCCGATAACCAATTTCTCAGTAATTGTGCTACCGCATCAGGTTTTTGTTTTACAAGCTTATCAATTTGCTTTTTCACTTCAGATTTTTCTTCCAAATCAATTTCAGGAAGTTTCTCTTCTTCTACTTCATGAACCACACTGTTTATAGGCATCATCGGCACTTCCGCCTCTTCCATTACTTCTTTTCTGTTTCTGAACATCAAAAATGCTATTAATCCAATTAAAACAAACACCAGAACAATGGGACCAACATATCCCAGTGTTTTCATCAAGTCAAACTTCGTCTCGGCTTCGGATAATGCTTCTTGAATATCAAACACTTCCACACTTACATTTTCCGTGGGTATTCCGGTAGCTGAAGATGCAATATTTTTAATTTGCTCAATGTCCACTCCGTTATTTTGAGCCTCTTCCCCCTGTTTTTTACTGAAATACATAACAATCGACATGGAAGAAGCCGCGTAATCAGGTTTCCCAACACTTTTCGATTCTTCCTGTATAATCTTGTTAACCCCGTAATTTTCCTTTACGTCAGACATTTCATAATTGCCGTTTTCGCCGGTATTAACATTAGGATAAGTAGGAGGATTTGCATCGGTTCCCGGAACTCCTCCTGCCGTCCCATTGGTCAAATTCTCTTTTCGTACTTCCCTGCTGATAATAATTCCCTGATCATCTAATACCGGTTCATAAAGTTCTTTGCTGGAAACCTTGGTATCAAAATCCAAAACCAAATTAGCCGTTACTTGCACATTATCAGCTAATCCTGAAAGAAGATTTTTTACTTTTTTCTCCGCATCTCTTTCTTGTAATATTTTGGAGGCATATTGTTTATCCGCATTGGCATAGATATCATTCTCTTCTTCCGTACTTAATTCGTTGCCTTTATTATCTAATATGGTGACATCCTTGGGCTCTAAACCTTCTATGCTTCCCGCAATAAACTTTTGTATCGCTTTGATTTGACTGGCCGTTAATTCTTCATAAGACTCAACAATAACACTTGCCGTTGGCTTCTCTTCTTCCTTTTTAAAGAAATTTGTTTTTTCCGGAATACTCAACTTTACTACGGCATTTTTAATATTCTCAATATTTTCCGTCAATGCCTTAGCAAGATCACTTTCTTTGTAAATTTGATACTTTCTCCGCCTTTCCTCATCCGTCGTACCTAAACTTGTCTTATTCAAATCTTCAAATGTGACACCTGACTTCGGATAGCCTGCTTGTGCAAGCAATACCTTTGCTTTATTAAAATCTTGCTTTTTTACTTCAACCGTTGTTCCTGAATCAGATATTTTATAAACAATACCTTGCTTATCAAGTTCTGCCGTTATGTCACCCACGTCTTTCGGATCAAGTTTTGAAGAAAAAAGCGGCTGATACTGCGGCTTTGTAATAAAAAATATCGCAGTAACGACACTTAAAAATGCTATAACCGATATAATAATCATTTTATTTCTATTTTTTTGTCAAGGTTATCCCAAAACTCTTTAAATTGTTGAGGGATTTTGCTAATTATTTCAGGCATATCCGCACCCCAATACTATTTCTATATATAAAGAAAATTTTGATATAAAAACAGGTCAAAAAATAATCATTCAAAGGATTAGACTTGTATACGCATAATTTCATTATATGCGTCCATAATTTTATTCCGTATTTGAATGGTTAATTGCAAAGCTAAATCGGCCTTTTCAGCCGCTATGGTAACATCATGTAAATTTTCAACCTTTCCTGCTGCCATTAATTCGTTTAATCGAACGGACTCGTTCTGCAATTGATTTACATGCTGAAGTGCATTCTTTAAAAACGTTCCGAAATTCATATCTTCGGTATTTTTCTTGACGTCATTCCTTACACTGAATCCTGTTTTCGTTAAATTGCCAATACTACTGATTTGCATTCTTTATTTCAACCTCACTTTCCTATTTCTAATGCCTTCATGGCCATACTTTTGGTGGAATTAATTGCCGTTACGTTGGCCTCATAAGAACGCGTTGCAGAAATCATATTAACCATTTCCGTCATAATGTCAACATTTGGCATTAAAACATATCCGTTTTCATCTGCATCCGGATGTCCGGGATTATAAATCCTTTTAAAAGGAGACATATCTTCTCGAATGCCGTTGACTTTCACCCCACCGCCGTTAAACAGTGAGCGACTGCTTTCGGAAAGATATTTTGAAAATGGCTCCTTCTCATTTCGTTGCTGAAATGTTACCATCTTTCTTCTGTAAGGCATTCCGTTTTCCGTTCTGGTTGTTTCCGCATTGGCAATATTCTGCGCAATAATATCCATTCGCACCCTTTGTGCAGTTAATCCACTAGCACTAATATCAAAAGATCTTAGAAACGACATGACCCTCATCCCTCCTCTTTTTGAATCGGTTTTTCTTTAACAAACCATACATTTATTTAATCTCTCTTATCACCGTCTTAAGCATGCTCATTTGCTTTGAAACTTGATTCATAAGGGCATTATAATGAATACTGTTTTTGGCCAAAGCGCTCATTTCAGCATCAATATCTACATTGTTACCGTCTAATCTCATTTGATTTCCTGAATAATCCTGACTGACACGTATAGGAACGGTATCCAAATTTGCTTCGCCTATAGGAATATGTTTTTCATGTGTTCTATAGCCTCGAAAGTTCGACTTCTCCAGCGCCTCTGATAGATACTTTTCAAATTCAACGGTTTTTTTCTTATAATTTGGCGTATCTACATTGGCTATATTGTCAGAGATTACTTCATTCCTTAACCAGGATGCATCAAGAGCCTTTTCCAACAAAGATATACTTCTAAACATATCATGCATCAGCCTTTCCTTTACATTAATATGAACATTGATTTTATTTAACAAAACTTTTTAAAAAACATCTAAGTTTACTTATTCGACATTCAAAAACAAATTCCTTCATAATTTCTCATAATTTTTCATTTGATCAACTCATTAAAATGTAACGTGCAAATTTCATGAAATGTGATAAATCCTCCATGTGGTTAATTTTACCACATCAATATTTATAATAAAATAGGCTTTTTCCACCATAAATTAGGACTATAGTCCTATATTGTATAATGAGGAATATGTTTATCATAATACAATAAAAAAGATGTAAAATAAAGATGAATTTTATGGATTTGGATTTTTCTATAGGAATGAATCGGACCTTTTCCAACAAATATCGGCAATATTGTCAAACGAATACGGACTATCTACTCTATTCCTGCGGCAATTCTGACTTGCTTTTGATGGGACTCGCTGATTTTGCCGTCACTATGTCTCGTACTGTTCCTAAAATGAATATCAAAATGGCCGTCAAAATTATTGTTTGTAATATATTGTATGTCATGCGGCATGGATGCCATGGATGCTGCGATCTTTCTTCCGTCCACTTCAACAATAACGGCACGTTCTTTCCAAGAATAACTGCCTCCCCAAACTTCTTTCATAATGGCTGCGTCGTTGGCCGTCAACGGCTCACAATCCGCATGGTTGGCACCGATTGTTCTCTTCACCTGAAACGCCCTGCCGGTTTGAAAATCCCTTACTGTAGCAATTTTACCTATGGGAAAAACATACTGTGCTTCCGTCCACCAATCCAAATATTCTCCGTGTTTTTCACTGGCTCTTTCTTTAACCGCTATATGGTGAACGGGTACAATAATTTTCTGTCCCACGGATAATCCGCTGTTCTCCGTCATATTATTTACTTGCAACAATTCCGTCATAGGAACCCCAAATTGAATACTAAGATTCCACATATTATCCCCTGACTGTACAGTATAAGAAGTATATGTTACTTCGTTTGATAATTGTTCACCGGACGGTTGCTTCGTTGACGTAATGTTTACCGTCTGCGTCCCCCCGTCCCAATGAACGTGAAAGCCCAACGCTTCACTAATAAATCTCAGCGGCACCATTGTTTTATTGCTATACAAATAAGACGGCTGCATGGTAACCAATTGGCCGTTAACCCTGGCCTTGGTGGAACCTAATGTAAATGCTATTTTTACATTTCCCCTATTAATCCCTACGGTTTGTGATTCTCCGTTCCACCAAACCTCTCCGCCTAAAGCTTCCACCAATTCTCGAACAGGAACATAAGTCGTTCCTGACTTGATAACAGCAGGTGTAGAAAATTGATAGACTTTTCCGTTGATTATAACATTAGCTCTTTCTTCTGCCGCTTGCAAGGCCTGTGATACGGTGTTGGATACCGCATTCACATTTGGCGTCTGATGCGTAAAAAATAACGTTGTGAGTAAAATTGAACCGGCCATAACCTTTACGGCATTTACCTTCACATCGGGCAATTTTTCCGTAATATATCTACGGACTTTTTCTTCCAAAATTCCACCTTTCGAATCCTGTGTTAACTTTTCAAACTCGTTTGAAAATTCCGTAAACACGGGATTTACATATAAAGTTAACACATAACCATTCTGATCTTTGGTTAATTGATGTCTTATAAAATACTCCATAAAAAAACCTCCTCACTTTTAGTTTGAGGAAGTTTGCCATTGTCTATTCTAATTTTTCTAAAAATTAATTTGAGGCAATATCTCTTTTATGGTATGGATTGCCCTTTCAGCAATTTTTCTGTTCTTCTCCCGTTTATCTTTGATTCTTACATCTAACGGAGGCATTAACCCAAAATTAATATTCATAGGTTGAAACCGGTCAATGTTTTCGTCTGAAATATAATGGCTTAAGGCACCATGGGCGGTTTCACGGGGAAAAATAACAGGCTCCCTGCCCTTTACCTTACATGCCATATTAATTCCTGCCACTAATCCGGACGAAGCCGATTCCACATATCCTTCCACGCCGGTGATTTGACCTGCAAAAAAGATTTTATCATTTTTTCTGCTTTGATACGTTGCATTTAACAGTTTAGGGGAATTGATAAAAGTATTTCTGTGCATTACCCCGTATCGTACAAATTCCGCATTCTCCAATCCCGGAATCATACCGAATACTCTTTTTTGTTCTCCCCATTTTAAATGGGTTTGGAAGCCCACCATATTATATAATGTTCCGTCACTGTTGTCCTGTCTTAATTGCACTACTGCATAAGGCTCTTTTCCTGTTTTAGGGTCTATCAACCCCACCGGTTTTAAAGGCCCAAACAACAATGTCTGTTGACCTCTTTTAGCCATACTCTCGATAGGCATACAACCTTCAAATACAATTTCTTCTTCAAAACACTTCAACGGCGCGGTTTCGGCTTTCACCAATTCATTCCAAAACTTTAAATATTCCTCTTGAGTCATGGGACAATTAATATAATCTGCTTCTCCTCTGTTATAACGCGCTGCCCTAAACACTTTCGATTGATCGATGGATTCGTAAGTGACAATGGGTGCGGCCGCATCATAAAAATATAAATACTTATCTCCTGTAAATTCCTTGATACTTTCCGATAAATCTTCCGAAGTCAAAGGGCCTGTAGCAATAATCGTATATTCATCACGAGGAATTTGACGGACTTCCTCATGGATCACCTCTATGAAATCATGACTGCTTATTATCTCCGTAACCATTGCAGAAAACTTGTTTCTGTCCACGGCAAGTGCTCCGCCTGCCGGTACCCTTGTTGCATCAGCACACTTCATGATAATGGAATCCAACATTCTCATTTCTTCTTTAAGCAACCCTACCGCATTTTCCAGTTGATCGGATCGTAACGAATTACTGCAAACCAGTTCTGCAAAATCAGGAATATGATGTGCAGGAGAATATTTTTTTGGCTTCATTTCGTATAATTTTACTTTGACATTCCGTTTTGCTAATTGCCATGCAGCCTCACAACCGGCGAGCCCTCCGCCGATTATCGTAACGGTCATTGGCTGATACTCCTCTCATATTTGCATTCTTTATTGGTACATTTTATTTTCCTATTCTTGATAACCATAACACTTCCACATTGAGGACATGGCTCACTAACCGGCTCATCCCAACTCATAAATCCACAAGTAGGATTATTTTCACAAGCATAATATTTACGACCTTTTTTGGAACTTTTGATGTATACCTTGCCTTGACAAACAGGACAACGAACATTAGCTTCCTGCAAAATGGGTTTTGCATTTCTACATTCCGGAAATCCGGGACAAGCCAGAAACTTCCCATACCTTCCTTGCTTGATCACCATATTTCTACCGCATTTTTCACACTTTTCATCCGTCACTTCATCCTGAATTTCTATTTCTCCAATATCATTCTCTGCTTCCTTTAACGTGTTTTCAAAATTCGGATAAAACTCTTTTAACAAATCCACCCAATTTTTTTGCCCTTCCTCAATTTCGTCCAATTGTTGTTCCATATTTGCCGTAAATTCTATATCAACAATGTCTTTAAAATAATTTTTCATAATATCGGTAATGATTTTTCCCAGTTCTGTAGGTTTTAATTGTTTTTTGTCTCTTTCCACGTAACCCCTGGTAATAATGGTGGTAATGATAGGCGCATAAGTACTGGGACGACCGATACCTTTTTCCTCCAAAGCCTTAATAAGAGTTGCTTCGGTATATCTGGAAGGAGGTTGTGTAAAATGCTGCTTTTGTTCCAGTTTTTTTAGTTGTACTTCCTCCCCGTCTTCCAAAACAGGTAATATGCCGCTTTCTTCTACATTCTCCTCATCGCTTCCTTCCACATATAAAACCATAAAACCGTCAAATTTCATCTTTTGACCGTTGGCCTTAAAAATATAATCTCCTGCCTCAATATCTACAGACAGCGTGTCATATTCGGCAGACGACATCTGACTGGCCAAAAAACGCTCCCATATTAATTTGTACAACTTGTATTGGTCCAGTTTTAAAGAATCTTTAATTTTATCCGGTTCCAGCATCACATTCGTTGGCCGTATTGCTTCATGAGCATCTTGAGAACCTTTTTTTCCCTTATATTGCCTTGGTGCGGACGGTACATAAGCTTTCCCATATTTGTTTAAAATGTATTCTCTGGCTGCTTTCTGGGCTTCTTCCGCCACTCTTACCGAATCGGTTCTCATATAAGTAATCAGGCCCACAAATCCTTCTCCTTTGATTTCTACTCCTTCATACAATTGCTGAGCCGCAGACATGGTTCTCTTGGCAGTAAACCCTAACTTCCTTGAAGCTTCCTGCTGAAGGGTACTGGTAATAAAAGGCGGAGCAGGACTCTTTTTTCTTTCCCCCTTTTTAACATTTCGAACAATATATTTACAATTCTTTAATTGTTCTACCACCCGTTGGACTTCTTTTTCATTCTGAAGCTCCATTTTCTGTTTCTTTGAACCGTAAAACTTAGCCTCAAAACTTTCTTTTGTTTCTTGCTTCATTAAGTTGGCCGTTAACGTCCAGTATTCCTGGGGAACAAAATTTTCAATTTCCTCTTCTCGGTCACAAATCAAACGCGCAGCTACAGACTGTACTCTTCCTGCACTTAATCCTTTTTTTACTTTTTTCCACAAAAGAGGACTTATTTTATACCCTACGATTCGATCCAAGATTCTTCGTGCCTGCTGTGCATTTACCAAATTATCATTAATGGGTCTCGGCGATTTTATGGCATTTTGAACAGCGGCTTTCGTAATTTCATTAAAGGTAATACGGCACTCCGCTTTTTCATCAATGTCCAAAACCTGGGACAAATGCCATGATATGGCTTCTCCTTCTCGGTCAGGGTCGGTTGCAAGATACACTTTCTCCGAATTTTTTGCCTCTTTTTTTAATTGACTTAAAAGTTCCCCTTTCCCTCGAATGGTAATATATTTGGGTTCAAAATTATTTTCAATATCAACACCCATCTGACTTTTGGGTAAATCACGCAAATGTCCCATGGAAGCAAGAACTTTATAATTTTTCCCTAAATATTTTTTTATGGTCTTTGCTTTTGCCGGTGATTCAACAATCACAAGATATTTTGACATAACTTTCCTCCTTAGCGTCTGATAAAAAACTTACCCGGAATCTGATAAATAAATCCTTTCATTTCCAACATCATTAATATGGCAGATAACTTTTGCATGCTATATCCTAACTTTCTATATAACTGGTCAATATGTACAGGTGTATAAGATAAAGCTTCAATAACAGCGATTTCTTCCATATCTAGTTCTTCATACATGGATTCTCCGGATTCCAGAAGTCCTCCATTATCATATGTGAAATGATACACCGTTTTATTTAGTATATGCTGAGGCAACTCTTCTAAAACATCTTCTTCACAAGTTACCAGCTTTGCTCCTTGCTTAATCAAACGATTGGTTCCCTTACTATACTTACTGTCTATATTGCCCGGCACGGCAAAAATTTCTCTTCCTTGCTCCAACGCAAAATCCGATGTAATAAGTGCACCGCTTTTTTCCCCTGCTTCAACTACCACCGTACCATAACACAGCCCACTTATAATTCTGTTTCTTGCAGGAAAATTCCCGGGACTCGGATACGTACCGGGAGGATACTCGGAAATAAGTGCACCGTTTTTGGCAATGGATTCCGCCAACCTCTTATTTTCTTTAGGATAAACTACATCAACTCCGCACCCTAGAACGGCAATGGTGCGTTTCCCTGCGTTTAATGCACCCTTATGTGCATAAGTATCAATCCCTCTTGCCATACCGCTGACAATGATAATGCCTCTCTTGGCTAATTGATATGATAAAGCTTCTGCAACTTTCTGTCCGTAAGGGGAGGCATTTCTTGAGCCGACAACTGCAATCGCAATATCATCTTGTTTTGGCAACTCTCCATATACATACAGTACATGTGGTGGGTCATAAATATTCCGTAAATAGCTGGGATATTCGGTTTCTTGAATGGTAACAATTCTTATACCAAGTTGTCCGGCCTTTATCATTATTTTTTCCGCCATTTCAGTATTTTTGTTACATAACTGAAAAATATCCTGCCGATTCAATCCGGTAACGTTTTTTAGGTCCGATTCCGTAGCGTTCCAAACCTTTTCCGGTTCACCGAACGCATTGAGCAACTTAGAAATTTTTACGCTACCCAATCCCGGAATTGAAGTCAGCCATACCCAATATAATAAGTTGTCCATTTGTTAATCCCACCAAGCCGGTTCTATATATATTTAAACACAATCGCCCATATTATATTCTACACTACTATAAAAATTCCTTCCTGTAAAGTCTTTTTATTGAAATTATCATGATTTCTTCATTCTCTGTCTGACCGCTTCATAGATAAGAATTCCGGCAGCTATAGCGGCATTTAATGATTCCGCACGTCCGGGGATTGGAATTTTAATTAAATAATCCGATAGGGAAATCACCTCAGAACTAATCCCATTTGCCTCATTGCCAATGACAATCACCGTACCTTTTTTCATATCAATATCGAAATGATAATCCGCCGCTTCAAGATAACCTGAAACAATGGACAAATTCCGTTGCTTTAAGTATAAAATAGTTTCCGTCAAATTATCTACCTTAATAACGGGAAAATGAAATATGGCTCCCATGGTAGAACGCACTACTTTCGGATTATAAACATCCACACATCCTTTGGACAATATCACCCCGTCAGCACCTGCCGCATCGGCCGTTCGAATAATAGTCCCCAGATTCCCCGGATCTTGAACACAATCACACAACACAAATAAACTATCCCCGCAAATATGAATATCCTTAATCGTCTGTTGAGGCGCAGCAACCACACCCACGATTCCTTGCGGCGTTTCAGTATCCGAGATATCTTTTAAAATGTTGTCACTTACCTTATAAATACTAATATTACGACCGGATATTTCTTTCAATATTTCTTCAGAGATTGCATTACTGACAAAACTATCCGAAACCATAATAGATTTAACAGGTGCATTGGATTCCAGCGCATCTTTCACTAATCGAAAGCCTTCAATGACATATTCCTTCTTTTTATCCCTATAATTTTTTAAATGTAAAGCTTTGACATGTTTGCACATTTTGCTGGAATTACTTGTTATTTCAACCCACATAAAGATACCTTCTTTATTTTTATTTTTTTAATTATTCAAATTAGGAATATTGGTAGATACAAGATTACGGGCCACACGTATTCCCATATCACGTTCCGGAAATATCACCTTGTCTGCCCCTACCTTATTTAATACCTTGGCATGAAGTTCTGTCTGTGCCTTAGCCACCACATATTTTACTCCCAATTCTTTCAGCAATACCGTAACCAAAATGCTGGACTGGATATCTACCCCTATAGCAACCACTGCCACATCAAAGTTTCGGATTCCTAGAGACTTAAGTACATGCTCATCCGTCGCATTTCCTACAACGGCATGAGTCACTTCCTCCGATATTTCCTGAATCACCTCTTCATCTTGATCAATAACCAACACATCTTTTCCTAACTGATATAATGTCTTTGCCACACTTTGTCCAAATCTGCCCATACCAATAACAACAAAGGAATTCATAAGAACACCCCTATTCAAAAATTCCTTCATCCTACCATTATTTTATCCTCCGGATATCTGTATTTTGCAATTCTCTTATGTGTTCCCTCGGTTAATGCCAGTGCTGTCGTAAGCACTCCTACTTTACCAAAAAACATAATAATGATAAGTATAATTTTGCTTTCCAATGCCAATGTATTTGTCCTTCTTAAGGTCAAACCTACTGTAGTAAATGCAGATACCACGTCAAAAAACACATCCATAAAATCCGCACGTTCAAATATTAACAATAAAATAATCCCGACTACCACCACGGTTAAACCAATCATAACAATTGCCAATGCCCTCAGGACCGTGTCTAAATTTATTCTTCGTTTAAATAATTCCACATCATTTTTCCCTTTTAATACCGATATCACCGCAAAGAACAACACGCCCAACGTGGTGGTCTTAATCCCTCCGGCCGTAGAGCCTGGCGAACCCCCAATAAACATTAATAAAGCAGTCATAAACTTGGATGCATTAGTCATGTTTGCTACAGGGACGGTATAAAAGCCGGCAGTCCTTGTGGATACCGATTGAAACATGGCTGCAAAAACTTTCCCTTTGAAATCTAAGGCACCCAATGTATCAGGATTATCATATTCCACAATAAAGAAAAACAGAAATCCAACGATCAATAGAATAGCGGTAATGGATAACACCAGCTTTGTATGTAAGCTTAACATCTTAGAATTCCTCTTATGACAACGCAACTTACCATAAATGTCCGTCCATACCGAAAAACCAAGCCCTCCTACCACCACCAATGCCATAATGGTTAAATTAACAAACGGATCATCTACATAAGAAACCAAACTACTAAATTGCTCTTTTTCTCCCATTAAATCAAAACCTGCGTTGCAAAATGCTGAAACGGAGTGAAATACGCTTTTGTATATGCCTTGCACTACACCGAATTCACGGATAAATTTAACGGATAAAAGCAGCCCCCCTACGCTTTCAAAAAATAAAGTTCCCAACAAAATATGTTTACTAAGCCTCACAATACCTGATAAATGATGCTGATTGAGGGATTCGACCATTAATAATCTTTCTTTTAATGTAATTTTCCGTCTTAGGGCAAATGAAAACAATGTTGCCACTGTCATAAATCCCAACCCGCCGGTTTGAATCAGTAAAAGAATCACCAACTGACCGAAAACGGTCCAATAAGTACAAGTATCCACTAAAAGCAATCCCGTCACACAAGTCGCAGAGGTAGCAGTAAAAAGTGCCTGAATCCATCCTACACTCTCTCCGTTTCTTGAAGCAACGGGAAGAGCCAATAAAGCAGTTCCTATTAAAATAATCAGCGCAAAGCCTAATACAATAATTCGGGTAGGCGGAAAATGGGATAAATACTCTATTCCTTTTTTGAAGACAGAATTCACTTTTTTCAACTCCGAAAGATATATATATTAAATTCAGAATGATATACGTTTAACACGGACGCCATGTATGGCGTCCCTACATTGGATATGGATTCATATACGACAAATATCAGTGTTAAAAATATATGAACCGTATCCATTACACGGCATATTAGGCGGACCACAGATCGCCCCCTGCATTTAACATGAACTATTAATATTATGACCAAAACATCTTCTTATAAAACACAATGGACCCGTTATCGGGTCCTTATGTGATATTTATTGCAAACTGGCTTTTGATTTTTCAACCAATTGTTCAAATGCCTTGGCATCGTTAACGGCTAACTCTGCCAACATTTTTCGGTTGATTTGTATGCCGGCCTTTTTAAGACCGTTCATAAATCTGCTATAACTCATTCCGTTAGCTCTTGCAGCCGCATTGATTCTTGCAATCCATAGTTTTCTAAAATCTCTCTTTCTTCTTTTCCTTCCAATATAGGCATAAACCAAAGACTTCATTACCGCCTGATTAGCAGTTCTATATAACTTACTTTTCGCACCTCTATAGCCTTTGGCAAGCTTCAAAATCTTTTTATGTCTTCTTCTGGTGGTTACTCCACCTTTTATTCTAGCCATTGACAGAATCCTCCTTCGACTTGTTCTTACTTATAAGGTATTAATTTCTTGATAACAGCCTCATTTGCACTGCTTGCATAGGCAGTCTTTCTTAAATTTCTTTTCCTCTTGGTAGACTTCTTAGTAAGTATATGACTCTTGAAGGCTTTCGCTCTTTTTACCTTACCTGTTTTTGTAAGATTAAATCTTTTTGCAGCCCCTCTATGAGTTTTAAGTTTAGGCATAATCGTACACTCCTCTCAATATTCATAAAATAATGAAATTTATCTATAAAAAAGTCTTACTTTTTATGAAGTAAAGACAAATTTCCCACTGCCATTCACTTTATTGCTTAGGTGCTAAAAACATGGCCATACTTTTTCCTTCGAGTTTTGGTTGTTTTTCCACCACTGCAATTTCATTCACTGACTCTGCAAACTTTTCTAAAAGGGATTGACCTAATGAAGAATGATTTACTTCTCTTCCTCGGAACCGCACTGTCACTTTAACCTTGTCACCGGCCTTTAAAAATCGGATGGCATGATTTAGCTTTGTGTTAAAGTCATGCGTATCAATGGAAGGTGAAATCCTGACCTCTTTTACATTAATTATCCGTTGATTTTTCTTGGCCTCTTTTTCCTTTTTCGCCAACTCAAATTTATACTTTCCATAATCCATAATTCTACACACCGGCGGTGTAGCCTGTGGTGCAATTTTGACCAAATCAAGATTTCTTGCATTCGCCAGTTTTTGAGCTTCCTTGGCCGACATAATACCTAACTGTGAACCGTCACTGTCAATCACTCGGACTTCCTTATCCCTTATTTCTTCATTAATCATTAATTCCTTGCTAATAATTGAGCACCTCCCAATAATATTAGAAACAAAAAAAGTGGTTGAGCATACCTCATCCACTAACTTACACCGGTTCATCACAACAATATATAACCTTACCGATTAAAACCGTAAGGTGAGAAGTGGATGCTTCTGCTTCCTTTTTACCAAGTATAACTTTATCATGTAACAGACCAACTGTCAAGTCCTCCTGAAAAAAATTTTTTAAAATATGAATTACTTTAAACGATCCAAGTTCTTTTTATTCAATTTTACAACTTCTACAAACGCTTGAACAATTTCGGGATCAAATTGGCTTCCACTGCATCTTTCCAATTCTTTTACCGCTTCATCATAACTGCATCTTAATTGATACGGCCTATTTGAAGTCATGGTATCAAAACTGTCAGCTATAGATAATATTCTTGCAAGATACGGTATCTCATCCCCTTTTAATCCGTGGGGATACCCCGTACCGTCGTATCTCTCGTGATGGTGCAATATAACGGGTATCACTTCACTTAATTCTTCTACCGGTCTTAATATTAACACGCCGCTTTCGGGATGCTGTTTCAATATATTCCACTCTTCTTCCGATAAAGGCATGGTTTTGTTTAATATTTCCTTTGGTGTTTCTACCTTTCCTAAATCGTGTAAATAGGCAGCATACCTTAAAACTTTTCGTTCATGTTCACTTAATCCTAGATACTCTGCCATCATCTGACAAAAAATAACCACTCTTTCAAGATGCCCATAAGTATATCGGTCTTTGGAATTAATAATGCCGATTAATGTTTTTAAGGAGCTAACCAGATCAATATGACCTTCTCCGATTTCTTTTTTCAGGTCCTGCAATACCGAAGAAAAGATTTCCACTCTGTTTTTATTCAAATGCTTTGCTTTGCATAATGCCTCATCCACACTCTCAATAAATTCTCTTTTATCTTTTGCCTTATTAGGATAACAAGACACGCCCATCGATACGGTCACCTGACCGCAAGACTGACTTTGATGATTATAAAAAACAGTGTGCTCCACCTTTTTCCGAATTTCTTCTGCAATAGCCGCCGCCTGCTGCTCATCCGTGTTAGGAAGCAAAATAGCAAACTCTTCCCCGCCGTACCGGGCAACGATATCATTCTCTCGGACACTGGACGTAAAGATGCGTGCTAGTTTTTTCAGCACTTCATCTCCTGCCTGATGTCCGTGAATATCGTTATATTCCTTAAAATTGTCCACATCAATAAGAATAATGGATATCGGTTCCTTTTTATTCTCCGCATTTTCAAATTGTTTTGCCAATGCTTCCTGAAAATAACTGTGCTTATATAATTCCGTCAAATCGTCGGTATATACTAAACGCATCAAGTATTGCTGATGCTCTTTCTCGTGTTTTACATAATATCCCAATAACCATGCGGTTAATATAAATACGCCTACCAGAATAAGGTCATTTTCGAAATAGGGATTAACGCCATTGGTTGGATAACCTATTAAGTCAATCGTAAGAATAATAGCCGATGATATAATTGCCACACTAATTCCATAGTACATTTCAAATTGTATGGTAGAGGTAATAATGATAAATAAAAACAGGAACTTGTATGGACTGGCATGCCTTCCGGAAATAAAAATCAAAATTGAGAAAAAAGAAACAGTTAATATAACTTCTGCAATATTAATAATCTGTTTGCTTATTCCATTTGTATTGTTTGTACTAATTGATAGATATTGAAATACATGATACATAAGGAAAAACATTCCCGCATATATAGACATTCTTAATACATTCCAACCAAGAAAAATTTCAGAGAATTCCTTCATACTTAAATATTCATTTCCAAAAATTACCATAGAACAAAAAAGTAATGACAATAGTTTAACGAATAATAATGCTTTATAAATCTTGTTTTCTTTTATCTGAACATCTTGTTTAAACATGATCACACCTATTACAACAGTATTTTTACAGTATTAAGGCTGGATGCCCAGCCTTTTAATTACTATGACCTTAAAGCTTTTGGTTCTTCAGGTTGGTATGAACCCATAAGGCATGCAGAAACCGATGTTGCAAATGCAATAAAAGTTAATAAAGCAGCGCCAACAGTAACCATGTAAAACATTAATTTGTTTTTCATTATTGCCACCTCCTTAAACATAAAATTTTAATCAATAAGCTATCCAGCAAATATGTGATAAATTTACCTGGATAAAATAATGTCAAAGCCTGCCAAACTAAACCTAAACTAATGCAAATAATTGTATATAGTAATACGTGGTTGTAATTTATATAATAAAAAATCATCAATAAAATTGATATTATTAAAAATATACTGGTAACATAAAATGACTTTTTTCTTAACCTTTTCTTAAATTCTACATTATTAATTGGCTTATTAGAAGAATCTACAGGACAATAGCGATAAAGAATACAATAAACAAACGCAAAACAAATTGCTGAAAAAGGAACTATTGTTATAGCATTGGCGCTTGAAAAAAAACTGTTAGTTGCTAATGCAATGGTATTAAATATAATTGCACCCATAACAGCACATCTATTTGGTGAAGCCGAATGTGCACCTCCTGAATACTTTCTTAATGATGCCGCTGTTATTGAAATTACTACTGTTTCATATAACACATTTAATAAAATACCAACAATTAGAATTAATATGAACGCAATTGACGTTTGTATTAATACAAGAGCACCATAAGCAATAATTTCCGTTTGTTCTTTGTCACATTCTAATATTGCAGATATTTTTTGGGATATATCATTTGATACTTTCTCCATCAGATACATGACACGATATCCTTCCCATTATACTTTTGATAATAAAGTTGATCAATATAATAGCAAATATTAAAAATAACAATGATGGATACATATATAATTGTGTAATAAAAACATTGTTGAGCTTCAAAACTTCACTTACAGAAATTTGAAACAAATTCTCCACAATATAAACATTAAGCCATTCAAAAAAATACATAGAAGAAACACTGATCAAACAAATAGGAATTGATTTTAAAACATCTATCTTATTAATTGTTATCGAAATAAAAATAAATACAATAACAAAAAAGATAGTATGCACCCCAAAATTAATAGGCAATAAACGAATCACATATATGCTGAATCCTAAAATAACACCTGTCAAAAGCCATCGTTTTTTATCAAATGGTGTTTTTGAAAATACATAACAAGCCCAACAGTAAATGAGTCCTTCAGGAATAAGTCTTAAGAATATATCCAGAAATGGTAATCGTAACATGTTGCTTTTCCTGCCTTCCTATGTTGTCAAATATATACCCTTGATTATTACTATTTAGTTATATTATTCTATACATTTATTATTCTACAGAAATTTTAAAACTCCTTCTTTTTTTATAAATTTTTACAATTTTTCAATAAAAAAATGAAAAACTTCTAAAAAGAAGTATTTCCATCATAAGGACCATAAGAAGTATTTTAATGGACTAATATTTGGTGTATAATAAATGGAGATATTGTATAAAGGAGACATACAAAATGTTTGAGTTGTTTTCTTCATTGCTGAAATATGTTTTTATTACCATTATCTATGCCTTTATCTTCGGAATCATGCGGTTAATATACTTGGATATCCGTTCCATGAATAATTACGGGAATTCAACCAAAAACGTACCTTATCTGAAATTAATCAATCGAACCGAGCTTCTGAATTTCAAAGTGGAAGAAACATATGTTCTGGATGAGGACAAAACAATCGGCCGTTCAAAAAAATGCGATATTGTCATTGCCGACCCTTTTTTATCCTCTGAACATTTAAAAGTAACATCAGAAAACGGTACATACTACATTGAAGATTTAAACAGTACAAACGGCACTTTTTTAAACGGCCATCGTATCGGCGGACAACCCGTCGAACTTAAAAACGGCGATAAAATCAGCATTGGGCAAATGGATTTCCTGTTTGTCTCATCTTCAAAACAGCATAAATAGGAGTGATAATATTGAGGAGAAGTCTTATCATTCAAAAACCTATAATCATGTTATTAATGGCTAACATTATTGGCTTTTCCCTTTTATTTCTTTATAAACAGCCCTATGACTACCGTATATTAATTGTCGGTCTGTCAATCAGCATAGCATGTATTTTGTCATACACGTTACTGAAATATTTTTCATTGGGGGATGAATACCTGTTTCTCACCATTTCCATGCTTTCAAGCATCGGTGTGATTATGCTGTACAGACTGAATCAAGAGTTAGGGCTCAAACAAATCATCTGGCTGTTGTTTGGCATTCTCCTTTTCTTTGCCGCATATTTCATCTATTCAAAAATAGCCTTTTGGAATAGGCTCATGTATTTTTATTTCAGCGTGGCCATGATTCTTTTTCTGTCAACACTGCTTCTCGGAAAAAATATAAAGGGAGCTACCAATTGGATTGTCATAGCCGGCCATAGCATTCAGCCCGCTGAATTTATAAAAATTTTATTTATATTTTTTATTGCATCCTACTATACCCATCCTGAATCCATAAAACCCATAAACATACGAATATTTAAAAAGTACATCACAATAAAAAGTCAATACATCTTTATGGTTCTTTCCTATATCTTTATGGGATTTTTAGTACTGCAAAAAGAATGGGGTACCGCTTTGCTATTCTTCTTAATCTATTTTGCACTGTTATATTCCTTTGAACGCAGCAAAACGGTTCTGTTGGTCAATACCCTACCCGCCATCATAGGAGGAATAGGCGGATATTTATTGGTCTACCATATTAAAGTTCGAATCGAAACTTGGCTGAATCCTTGGAAAGACATTACCAATAAAGGGTATCAGATTACCCAGTCTTTGTTTGCCATTGGTGCGGGAGATTTTTTCGGCAGAGGAATCGGCCTCGGAAATCCCGAATTTATTCCTGAAGTGCATACGGACTTTATTTTTTCCGCCATTTGTGAAGAAATGGGAATACTCGGCGGCGTGGCAGTTGTTCTCCTTTTCTTTCTTTTAACTTACAGAGGATTTAAAATTGCCCTTAAAACAAAGGATATATTCAACCAAATAATCGCTTTAGGAATCACCGTTATGTTTGGATTTCAAACCTTTATTATTATCGGCGGTGTCATTAAATTAATCCCTTTAACCGGAATTACCCTGCCGCTGATCAGTTACGGTGGAAGCTCTCTGGTAGCAAGTTTTATTGCTCTGGGAATTTTACAAGCCATTCCAAATATAAAATTTGCAAACAACGAAACAAATAATGAAAACAAAATAAGTACATTGCCGTGTATCAAGCTCCTTGTAGTAATGTGTTTTCTGTTCCTTTCCATTATCGGTTACCTGACCTATTTTGAATTACAAATCAAAGACAATATTATGACCAATGCTTTTAACCGGCGCCAGTGGGCACAAGAAGACAATACGCTTCGGGGAAGTATTTTGGACAGGAACGGTACCGTACTGGCAAGCAGTAAAATGGAAAATGAAAAACAAGTACGCATTTACCCTTATGGTCCCTTATACAGTCACGTAATCGGCTATAACTCCAGGACATATGGAAAATCCTTATTAGAATTATACTATAATAAACACCTACTGAATATTAATGAATTCAGTGTCGTATTTGATTTAAAAGACAGATTTTCTTCCAATGAAAAAAGAGGGAATAATCTTCACCTATCCATTGACCATAATTTACAAGTAAAAGCGGAAAAATTGTTAAACAACAGAAATGGTGCCGTAGTTGCTATGAATCCAAGGACAGGCGAAATTTTGGCAATGGTCAGCAAACCTGACTTTGATCCAAATGCATCCAGCCTGTCGGCCAATTGGAATACCATGGTGGAATCACCGGAACATCCTTTTGTGCCACGTGCCACACAAGGGCTATATGTTCCCGGCTCAACGTTTAAAGTGATCACAAGTATTGCTGCAATTGAAAACGGTATGGATATACAAACCTTTGAAGACAATGGGAAAATCATCATTGACGGAAAAGAAATCTCCAATTCCGGTCAAAAAGCATACGGCAATATTGACCTTGCAGAAGCTCTTTCAGTATCCAGCAATGTAGTATTTTCTCAACTAGGCATTGAGTTAGGCTTCGACAAACTAAAAGACATTACCGGCAGAATAGGAATGCAAGAAGAAATTCCTTTTGATATACCGGTTAGTAAAAGCCGTTTTCCGTATAAAGAAATGTCCGAAACCGATATGGCCGCTGTAGCTATGGGACAGGGAAAACTTCAGATAACTCCTCTCCATATGGCAATGATTACCTCCGCAATCGCCAATAACGGAGTCATGATGAAACCCATGCTGGTATCACAAATTACCACGCCGGAAGGCTCTACTGTATTGACAAAAAAGCCATCCGTCCTTCATCAAATTACAACACCTGAAACCGCAGCAAAACTAAAAGTAATGATGCAGCAAGTGGTGGACAAGGGAACAGGTCGTAATGCACAAATTAAAGGAATCAAGGTAGCAGGAAAAACCGGAACGGCTGAAAATGAATTAAGCATAAAACAAGAAAATAAAGAACACGCTTGGTTTATCGGCTTTGCACCGCTGGAAGACCCTCAAATTGCCGTAGCCGTTATACTGGAGTACAGCGGCTCAACCGGCGGAACACAAGCCGCCCCCATCGCACGCGAATTGATGGCCACATGGTTGCGTAAGTAGTATCAGAAAAGACAGGCATAAAAAACATTGCGAAAAGGCTTAGAGCCTGTTAGCGCAGTGGAGGAACAGCCACATCACCTGTTTGAGCGATAGCGAGTTTGATGTGGCCCGACACAAGTTTACAGGCTCTAAGCCTTGTAGCTTTGGTTTTTGGAATAATATTTATCAACTGAAAAATATGCACCCAGTCTGTGCTCAAAGAGTACAAATTTAGGAATATATGAATACGTATTCCTAATATGTATCCACTTCTACAGCATCCGTGCAAATTCCTCCGGCGGCATTGGTTTGCCAAATAAATATCCCTGCACTTTATCGCATTTTTGACGTTTAATAAATTCATACTGCTCTTGCGTTTCAATTCCTTCTGCCACTACTGATAAATTCATACTATGGGCCAGCAATATAAGCCCTTTGGCAATAGACTCTTCATTATTTGATGCTGCAATACCATCTACAAAGGATTTATCCATTTTCAGTGCATTAATCGGCAGACGTTTTAAATAATTCAACGAGGAATATCCTGTACCAAAATCATCCAACGATACATGGACTCCCATGTCCTTTAATTTGTTCAAAATACTAATGGTATGATTTAAGTCACTCATAACAACGGTCTCGGTAATTTCCAACTCAAGCCAGCACGGGTCCAATCCGGTTTGTTCTAACGTTCTTTTGACCATATCCAAAAAATCGGGATGTTGAAGCTGCCTTCCGGAAATATTCACAGCCACACGTATCGGAGGCAACCCGGCATCCTGAAATGCTTTATTTTGCTTGCATGCCGTATAAAGAACCCACTCGCCGATTGAAATAATCAAACCGGTTTCCTCAGCCATAGGTATAAAATATATGGGGGAAAGAACACCTTTCAAAGGATGAGCCCAACGAATCAATGCCTCAGCACCTACAACCAGGCCTGTCTTAGTATCGATTTGAGGTTGGTAAACCAAAAAGAACTCATTCCGTTTTAGTGCATGTCTAAGATAGCTTTCCAATTCAAGCCTTTCCAATATGTCGGTATTCATTTGCTGATCAAACAATTGATAGGTATTTTTCCCATAATTTTTGGCCCTGTACATTGCCGTATCTGCATTTTTTAACAATGTATTTACATCGGAACCATGATAAGGATAAACTCCTATCCCGATACTGGCTGTAATATAAAATTCTTTATTGTCCATAATCCAAGGCTGTTGAAGTGAATGAATGATACTTTCAGCAATATGAGTGACTTCTTCAATATTCGTTACATTAGGCTGGAGAATAACAAATTCGTCCCCTTCAAGACGTGCAATGGTGCCTGCCTCACGAACAAATCTCTGCAATAAAATTCCCACGCTTTTTAATAACTGATCCCCTGCATCATGTCCAATCGTCTCATTAATTGTCCGAAAATTATCCAAATCAAGAAGCATAATGCTAACCATACTGTTTTCTTCATATGCTTTTTTTAACGCCGCACCTAGCTTTTCCATAAACAATGCACGGTTAGGCAATTCGGTAAGGGAATCGTAAAATGCCATTTTATAAGTTTTGGCTTCCCACATTTTACGCTCCGTAATATCTGAATGAAAACCTGCTATCCGCAGCGGTCTTCCGTCATCGTCCCAAATTGCCCTGCCATGACTCATCATCCAAATATATTCTCCTGACTTCGTTTTCACACGATGTTCACACTCAAAAGAAGAAGTCTTTCCTAGCAGATAATCCTCTAACGTTTTTATGGAATGTTCGCGATCATCAGGATGAATGAGATTCACAACCGTTTTATAATCAAAGCCCATGCTGTCGTCATATCCCAAGACTTCTTTCAACTGCTCTGAAAAATACATTTTATCTTCCTGAATATCCCAATCCCATATAATATAATTTGTTCCTGACAAGGCAAGTTCATAACGTTCTGCTGCTTTACGGAATTTTTGCTGACTTTCTTTTGAGTTGCGGTATGTACGTTTAAATTCTTCTGTGGGAAGGATAAGGAATTTTTCTTCTTCTTTGATAACACGAATCAGGAATACATAAAAAAAACATGCGGATATGAAAACAAAAAAATACTTGCTGACATAATCGATGAAAACCACATTATCAAGAAATGATAATAATTGTTCTGAAAATATGTTCCACAAAACCCCTATCAGTGCATAGACAGCTACAAATCTTAAAACCACCAATTGTTTACTACCAAAACTTTTACTAAATAAATTACGAAATTTGTTATCCTGCATCCATGCACCCTCCTTATGTAAGGAAAACAACATAAAAAAATAAAAAAATTATATTATGTTAATCAATATTATCAAGCTTTATTGCTATTAACATTCATTTCCTCTATAATAAATGATACTTTATTTTGTATACTCATGCAATAAGTTTTAAAGCCCTTTAAAGGCTTTTATTATTTTTTGTGAATATTACATAAAAAACATCAAAAATTATTAGTAATTATTCATTACGTTTTGAAGTCCTATCTTCAATCATCTTAAGTACCTGATCAATCTGACTGATATTAACATTATGTTGTTTTGCTTGTAACAAAGCTTCTTTCGCCAAATCATATTGACCGCTGTCATAATAACATAATCCTAATATATAATTTCCGTATCCTGGGTCAATCTGCTTCATCACCATTGCATGTTCAATGGCTTCATCATAATTATCCTGGGAGGCCTCTGCAAGCACAGCTATCCTTAATATACTCAATTTCTGAGCCTTATCTGTTTGATAAGCACTTAACAATTCTTCCGCAATACGCTCAGCTTCTTCATAATTACCTGCGTCAAGCATCTTTTGAGCCTCATTTATTTTCATAATCCCCTTATTTTGTGTATTATGAAATCCATAATACAATCCACCTGTCATAACAACAGTCAACAATAAAAAAGCTGTAAACCGGTTAATATACTTGGTTTTATTACGTCCGGCCTTTACCACACCGGCGGCTAAAAAACCACCTACCAATCCGCCTAAATGCCCATAATTATCAATTCCTGACCTGGAAAAACCATAAGCAATACTAATACCGATGGTCATTATAATATCCCTTCTAAAGTATCTTTTATAAGCTTTGGGTTTTTCAAAACCATAATAGACGATGGCACCAAATAACCCAAAAATTGCTCCTGACGCGCCTACACTGGGATTAACGGAAAAAATAAAGCTTGCAATGTTTCCCACAACATTTGCTATAAAATAGATAAGCAGAAATTTTACATGTCCGAAAATCCTTTCTACCAATATTCCGGAAATATACAAAGAATAGGAATTAAGCAGCAAATGCATAATTCCTCCGTGCAGAAAAACGGGCGTAACAAAGCGCCAATATTCCCCTAAAAGAATTGACTCATTATTTTTCGCACCAAAAATATGAAGTAACTCATTGATATTCTTTCCGGACAGATAAGCATATAAATTCATTGCAACCCATATAAAAATATTGATTGCAATCAGTATATAGGTAAATATGGGAACTCTCGCTTTAAATTCTATTACATAATCGTTCACGTAATCATTAACATAATCTTTCGTATCCATATGAACTCCTTAGATTCATTAAAAGACTCTGCATGTATTTCTATTATACCAAAAATGCCGGTCCTTTAACATACTGTTATGATTTTTATTTTTTCTCAATAAAATATATATGACTATATTGTTTGTTCGAGGTGGTATTATTGAAAGTTATTGTACGTATTACTTTAATGTGCCTTATACTTTTTATATCCACATGTACCTACATAAATTACGAACAATATAATAAAAATAAATATATCGCTTGGGAAAATGAAAACCTTACAACTTTTGCCTCTGAAAATCCTTATGAAATATATATCGACCTAACCGAATACAGATTATATGTGTTTAAAAATAAACTGCTAATTCATACATTCGCAGTTGCCGGCGGAAAACCGGAAACCCCTTCTCCCTTCGGCGTTTGGAAAGTGGTTAACAAAGGAGATTGGGGGGAATGGTTCGGCGGCCATTGGCTGGGTCTAAACATTCCGTGGGGAAATTACGGGATTCATGGAACCAGGGTACCAAGTTCCATAGGTCGTAGTGCCTCTCATGGCTGCATACGAATGTTCAACAAAGACATCGCCAAGCTTGCCTACATCATCCCTATAGGCACTCCTGTTGTTATTTCCAACGGTCCTTACAGCCCCTTTGGTTATAACCCTCGTGTTATTTTGCCCGGGGACAGAGGCTCTGATGTGTTGCATATACAAAAAATACTCAAAAAAAAAGGATTGTATAAAGGCAATATTGACGGCATCTACGGTGATGAAATGAAGTCAGCCATCTTTTCTTTACAAAAACAACATAATATTGAACCGCATAATGAAATTGATCAAGAAACACTTCAAATACTGGGTATATTTCGATTTGAATGACGTGCTTCACTGTGTACACATGCAAACATTATTATTGACATTTTAACCGCTATCCCTCATAATTGATGTGAAATTATATATACTAAAGAAAATTAGCAAAAGGAGAGATAGCAAAATATGCAGTTTATTAAGAACAATAAAAAACTTATTACATCCATCATAACCATTTCCTTCCCTGCGATCGCTGAAATGAGTTTAAATACTTTGGTAGGAATTGCAGATACACTTATGATTAGTTATCTCATCGGAAAGGAAGGGCTTACTGCTTCCGGGTATGCAAACCAGATTATACAATCCATTATCCTGATATTTTCTTCCTTTAACATCGGGGCCACTGCAATTATATCCAGAAGCTACGGAGAAAAAAATTATAAACGGATCAATGAAGTGTTAGGCCAAAATCTTCTCTTAAATATCATCATAGGAACCATTGTCATGGCCGTATCCATTCTGTTTCAACAGAATATTATGGGAATTTTTGATACGTCGCAGGAAGTTCTTGAAATGGGACTTTCCTATTTTCGTATTGTATCCTATTCACAAATTTTTACTTTTATCTCCTTTGCAGCGGCTTCCAGCCTCAGAGGTGTAACCGATACCAGAACACCGCTGATTATTACCGGAATTGCCAATATGTTAAACATTATAGGCAATTATGTATTAATGACCGGCTTTTGGATTTTCCCTAATCTCGGAATAGCCGGTGCTGCCGTTTCTACTTCTCTTTCAAGATTCATTGGCGCAATCATTTATATTGTCATCTTGTTTAAAGGCAAAAACGGTCTTAAACTACATATAAAAGACCTGAAAATAACTAAGAAAGTGATTTTGCCTCTATGGAATTTAAGTTATACGGCAGGAATTGAGCAACTGCTGATGCAGTTGTCATTTATTGTGGCCAGTGTTTTTGTTGCTTTTTTAGATACAACCGCTGAAGCTACATACAGAATCCTGTTAACCATTGAGCAGCTTTCACTAATGCCGGCCATAGGCTTCTCCATTGCCGCTGCTGCTTTGGTCGGTAAATCCTTAGGAGAACAGGAGCAACAGAAAGCGCTTCATACCGGATATATTTCCTGTGGCTGCGGTATTTTATGGGGAATAATTATAGGTTCCACTTTTATTGCCTTTCCCAATTTAATTATGAAACTGTTTACAAATGATACCGAAATCATTTTATCGTCCAAAACCGCCATGATTGTTTCCGGACTGGATCAACCTTTCCTTGCGTTCATAGTCATTATTTCAGGGGCCTTGCGGGGAGCCGGAGATACCAGAACGGTAATGCTTCTTTCAACCCTTCGGTTATGGACCATGTTTGTTCCCCTTGTCTATATTCTAATCGTATATATGAACATGGGTGTAGAAAGCGTTTGGATAGCGGAAATGATTTCCTATACAATTTTTATAGTGATTACCTTAAAACGGTTCCAAAGTAAAAAATGGGCTCAAATAAATATTTAAATAATCTTATCGATAGTTAGTGTCAATCTTGTTACCATAAGAATATATTGTAGTAACGGAAAATTACTAAATTTGCTTTTTTGTATAATATGCACCATCTTTAGGAGGTTATTCCTATGATGTCCACAAGAGAAATGTTTGCCCGGATGATCCGCTGCGAAGCGGAAGGGGAAGGACTTCAAGGTATGCAAGCCGTTGCCACCGTTACCATGAATAGAGTTCATATTGCCTATGGCGAATACCAAAGGGTATGCCAGGGCGATTTAAGAAAAGTCCTGCAGCAAATGTGCCAATATTCCTGTTATAAAACGAAAATCGGAGGCCAAGATAATTATCAAAATATTTGGTCCATGACACCGGAAGATATTCACTATCAAGTAGCCGATTGGGCCCTTGCAGGAAATAAAATTTCACTGCTGGGAGAATCCTTATGGTATATGAATCCGTTCCGGCCCGATTGCCCCAAACGTTTCCCATACAACGGAACAGGTTACTGGCTTACAAGAATCAATAACCATTGTTTTTACAATCCTACAAGCTTATATGCCCAAACATAAATATTTATTGGAGGAGGAATTGTTTTATGTACATCAATCAGCAACAACCGCCGGGTCAATATTACTATGTACCCGATCAACAAAATATAATGTACCCGCCAACCGGGATGATACCTATGCCAATGCCTGTATATCCTGGTTATCCGGGTTATATGCAGCAGCCTTACAATCCCTATAATCAGGACATGGATACTACCATGCCGCCCGATGTAGGTTTTGAAGAAGGCCCCCCTACTCTCACAGATATCGGTTATACACCGGCATACTTAAAAACCCAAATCGGTCGCCGTGTAAAAATTGAATTTATTCTTGGCACCAATATGCTGGTAGACCGAGAAGGCACCTTAATTGACGTAGGTATCAACTACGTGATTATCCGGGAAGCTGAAACGGATGATTTGCTGCTCTGTGACTTGTATTCCATAAAATTTGTAAAATTTTATTATTAAATCTATTTATAATTATACAAATAAAAGGTAATTGGTACCGCAAGACGCGGTTGCCATGCAAGCGTTTAATTTAGCGTTAATTTATGATTTAATCACTCTGCATAGCAAGCAGGGTGATTGTCTTTATGCAATATGCATATGCATACAAAATAAATTATTGCCAAACAATATTAAAACCGACTATTAAATAATAGCCGGTTTTATTTTACCTCATTTTATCATATTCTGTTCATACATGGCAATCATCTTTTTTACCATTGCACCACCGATGGGGCCGCCCTGCTGACCATGAACTTTTGCAGGAATATCTCCCTTATAGTGGTCATTATTTTCTTTTACCCAGTCAAGATGCCCTATTTCGGCTGCTACTTCCATTTTAAACTTGGTCATTGCATCATAACTTTCAGGTACCAACAATCTTGACTTTCTTGAACCTGCCATTTGTTTATCACCTCTCATTCATATTATGAACAAAAGGTGATTTTTTTATTTATTTTTCTTCCATTGATCCATTCTTTTATATTGTGCAATCTGATTCTTACGATTTGGCGCAGAATGCTTCACCGCATTTTTCATTTGCTCAAATATTCTTTTATATTCCGTCTTATTGTTGGCTTCGGCCTGCATGATTTTATCCGTCATTTCCTGCACTTGTATAATGTCAAACTGAAGCCTTTGTATTTCCTCACTATATTGCTGGGCTTTGCTGCTATCACCGGTAATACTGCTTTTTATATTTGTATAAATAGCATGAAAATGTTCATCCAATTGATTCACTTTTTCTATCAATTTTTGCTTTTCATTACACAATAAAAGGAATTCGTCCACCTGCTTCGAAGAAATGGATCGAGACTGCTTCTCCGTCAATTGATATATGGATTCTAAACAATTTATTTTTTCATTAGTAATATTCAGTAACTGATATAATTGTGAACGAATATTCATAGACTGTCCTTTCCGTTATTTTTTTGATATTTCCATAGCCTGCGCCCATGTATCTCTTAGTTCCTTGGTTAAATGAATAACTTCCTTAACTAAGTTGGCATCTTTTTTTATATTGGCCTCTACCAAAGTTCGATTAAAATAATCATACAAACCATGCAAATGCTTGGATATCTCATACTCCTCTTTTAAGGTACTCATTAATTCCGTAAAAATATCTTGAGCTCTCAGTAAAGCAGCATTGGCTTTTGAAATATTCTTGGATTCTATATACACAATGGCTTGATTCATGAATTTAATAGCACCGTCATACAGCATTAATGTTAATTCTTCAGGCGTAGCCGTCATTACCGCATTTTCAAGATATTGATCTGCAATCTTATTATAACCATTCTTCACATTCATTGCTGCCAAACCGGATTTTAAAGGCATACTTTTGGATGTTTCTTTTTCTTTATTCACACTTATTGGCTTAGAATTTACCGTTGTAAATTTTTGATAGGCTAAATACGGATTATTAACTGCCATTCTATATACCTCATTTCCCTATTTTTTTATCCACGTAATAACCATATGCCTGAGAATAAGGTTTAAAATAACCTTCCGCTAATGCTTTTTTGCCTTGATTCATATGATAAATTTCATTGCTTAATTCTTTTTTATACTGCTCCGCTTTTAATAAGTTTTGCTGATTCTGCGCGTAAATTAATTGCAACTTATCCTTTATCATCTTTTTTATATGTTGCTCTTCTTCCGAAACTCCTCCGGTTTGTCCAAATGCAATATCAATGCGATCAACTTGATCCATCAATTCCTGACGCAATTGCAACAACTTTTCCAAAGCCTGCTCGTCTTTATTATCAATTGCATTGGTTTGTTGTAGGGTATTCTCATATATCTGATCAAGAAGGTTTAACTTAAGATTCAAAAACTCATCTCTTTTCATTTTATCCCCCATTTAGTAAATTAGACAACCAGTTTGTCTGTGCATTTAACTTATTCATTGCAGTTTCTAATGCTGCATACTTTTTATAGTAAGCGTTTTCTTTTTCTATTAATCTTTCATTCAGTTCACGGATTCTCTTTTCATAATCTTTTATTTCATTATAGAACAAATTTGAATATTCTGAAGAATCTCCTACCATACCAGCCTTTTGGAGCAATATGCCTTTATTTCCGTTTCTGTCCCTATAAGTAGAAATATTATCTTCTATAATATCAAATAATCTATAAGCAAGACCTTCCTCCTTATAACGAACTTGTTTTTCAGCAGACGTTAAAGTTCTATATCCGGATGGATAGCTTGTAGACTGCTTACTAAACAAATTCATTATTTCGTCAGGATTCTTTTTAATAGCCTCTTTTAATTTCGTTTCATCAATGATTAATTTACCTTTTTGCTCATAAGTTCCTGTAGTAATACCAATATTGGTCAATGAAATTGAAACGCCTTCCACAGCATCATATAATGCCCTACGCATGCTTGTTACTATATTTTGAAGGATAGAATCACTACGAAGCAAACCGGTTTTTGCCTTTGCTTCCCATTTCTCAATCTCGCTTTCAGTCATTGCTTCTTTTTGTTCATCAGTAAGAGGTTGATAATTCCGATCATATTCCTCACTAAGTTTTTTATTAATGGTGTCAATAACTTCGTTATACTTATTGACAAATTTTACAATATTGTTAAACACTGCATCTACATCAATATTTAACGTAACATTATACGTCACGTCTGGTGCTTCTCTAAGTAATGTATATGTAACACCATTAATTGTAATAGAATTACTGCTTCTGATATAATCTTGTCCGTCTATATTCACTTCCGCATCCTGCCCACCGGCATAATTTCCCTCACTAATACCTGATGTTTCCGTAAAAAAGTTTCCTGCAATATTTTTAATCTTGATATTCTCGCCGGCACCTAACTGCTTGGCCACAATAATGAAATTATCATTTGCTTCGTCATATTTTATGGTTACATTGGCAGTACTGTCATTATTAATTGTATTCATCATACCGCTAAGAGTTTGAGACGCTTTCACAGTAAATTCCTTGGAATTTATGCTGAATTTCAAATATCCTGATGCAGTCTGTCCTGACGTAATTTTAAGGAATTCTAATGCATTCTCACTCTCTTCTGTGTCAGGATCATCGGTTCCACTTGATAAAGTAAAATATCCAATGTCATTGACAGAAGGTGATTTTTCAAAAACCAACTTGCCTTCCGATACATTGACATCAATTTTATCTCCAAAAGCATTATCAATCAATTCATTTAATTTGGCGGCAAGGCCTTCGATAGTCTTGGACTCAAGCTCACTGTCTATGGTTATTTCTTTTGTCACCCCATCTATGGTTACTTTAAATTTCTTTCCTTGCCAATTAACGCCCTCCACATCAATATCGGAAGTACTTTTAATAAAAGAACCTTCTACCCCTGTATCCCATTGAAATCTTAATGGTGAACTAAATTGTTTTGCTAACTGCCCAAGTGTCAAGCTTGTATTAAGCCTATTTGTGCTACCAGACGCAAACTGAAGACTGGAAAGGCCGTCATTGCTTGTACCACTTGTCAGCGTAATCCTGCTAACCTTTGAAGTCACGGTAGAAAACTGTATGCCTTTTCCCCCTTTTGAATCCAACGTTACGACATCTACTTTTATTTTCCCTTCACCAAATGCTTTATCAATTTGGGCTTGTAATCCGGCCGCCATATTCTCAACACTACCATAATCATCAAGTGCAATTTCTTTGGTGACTCCATCTAAAGTAATTCTTATGGTTTTGCCGCTCAAATTAGTATTCGTAATGGCTTTTGCGCTTACCAAAGATTTTGTCGCCCCTGTAGAACCTGTTGCCTTCGCCGCCGTGGCCATTTTCTTTACAACAACAGTATGAGAACCTACCACCGCATTGGTTCCTGCTGTCACTGACACAGCATTATTGGTCGATCCATTAGAACTTACAATAGAACTGGTAAATTTTTTGTATGGTTGCGCCGAAAGCATATAAGATGATGGCTTTAATACATCCATATATTCATCTTTTAAGCTTCTTAACAAATTGGTAATCTCCCTATACGCATCTCTTTTCCACTCAGCAAGCTGCTTTTTCTGGTACAATTTATAGAGAGGTATTCTCTCTATACTCATAAGATCGTTAATCAATTGATCCGTATCCAAACCTGTTGCAAGACCAACTAGCCGAATTGTCCTACGATATGAATTATTAACGTACATTATATTTTCACCTGCCTTCTACTATTTCTTTTCGTCAACAAATAAGCCAACAAGCTCCCAAATTTTTGCAACCAAATCCAATATTTTTTCAGGCGGAATTTCTCGAATTACTTCTTTTGTTTCCTTATTGATTACTTTCACCATAATTTGCTTAGTCCCTTCATGAATAGAATATTCAAAAGAAGTATTAATTAATTCCACAGCTTTATTGGCACGTTCTATAGCTTCAATGATTGCCTTTTCCGAAACTGAAAAATTTGTTTCCCCCATCTTTTGTCTTTCCAGTAATTCCTGGGCAGACGGTCTTCTGGCAAGCGTAGCAGAAGAAATTTCATTAAAACTTCCTTGTTTTTTATCTACATAATCCGTATTTAACTGCGTTGCATAATTAGGTTGACTTGTCTGTATATTATCCACTTTCATCATTCATCCCTCCGTGGCAAAATTTCTCCCAATAATTGTATCGGCAAAGCATGGAAGTTTATTAATAGTTTTTAGTTTTCTTCATTTTTTAAAGTCCCTCTTTTTATTTTTGATCTAATGCCTTCAGCGCGTTGTACAAAAGTTGATTATTTTCCTTATCTCTTATTGCAATTCTAATATATTGTCTCTTAAAGAAACCTTTCTTGGTTGACAAATCCTTAATAAGAATATTAAAATCCTTAATTAAAATATTGGCTAACTCTTTGGAAGAAAACTTATTGACCACTTCACACATTATAAAATTTGCCTGTGAATCATGCACCTTTAGAAAACTAATTTCTTTAAGTTTCTGCTGAAAACTGTTTCGCTCTTCTTCAATTTTATTACAAGCCATGATATATTCTTTTTTATAAAGCGTTATTATTTGCATAAAATATTCTGCAAAAGAATTGATGTTCCAAACAGGCATTACCTTCTCAACTTTCTTTAGCAATTCAAGGTTAGAAGTTGCCATAACCCCTAATCGCAGTCCCGGAACTCCATAAGATTTGCTAATGCTTTTTATAACAACTAAGTTTTTATACTTTTTAAGAATATCAGAATTAATTAAAGTATATCGAATTTTTTTATCTGCAAAATCAATAAACGACTCATCTATTATGCACAATACTTCTTTTTCATTACACTTCTCAATAATTCTTAACATATCATCATATCCTATGTAATCACCGCTTGGATTATCAGGATTAACTATTACAAGAATATCGGTATGTTCTGTTGCCTCAATAATTTTCTCTACATTAAACTTAAATTCATCCTCTATGGTAAATATTTCTTGTATTTTACAATTTGGAAAACATCTTATGTACTCATTAAATGTGGGCATTGTTAAAGTTATTCTTCCCTGAGTAAGACGCCCCAACGCATTAATTAATTCAGCAGCGCCATTTCCCACTAAAATATAATCCTCATCCACATTAAACATTCTTCCCGCATTTATTTTTTGAACATACATACCTGAAGGATATTGACACAACAAAGTATTAAAAAAGAACTTTATTTTATCCAACAACTGTCTGGTAGGAAAATACGGATTAACCAAATAACAAAAATCTTTTACCCGCGGAAACCTCCAATATCCTCCAAAATGCTTGTTATAAGCATTTAAAATCTCATTATCCTTTGCAAAAATTGTCTTAGCTATATCCAAGTCCTGTGCATCATCGATCTCATACCAATTTATATTATTAAGTATAAATGCTTTTAATTTTGAACGTCGAACATGGGAAATAATTTTCAAAACCAACTCATAATATTGATTCTTACCATACGCTTTGATATACGCATCCAAAAACGGTATATATTGATCCCTGGAAAATTCTTTGCTAAATTTATAAATGTTCACGGTTTTATAATACTTATCTACATCAGAAAAAAGAAAATCCTTTTTTTCAATAAGATCAATAATATTATTGTTATTATCAATAAGGGCAACCGTACCATCCATCCAGTGTTCATATTTTGCAACAGCAACTAAATTTTTATTTTTATTATCAGCAATCATCTTAATAAGCTGTTTATCATAAATTAAATCTGATTCAATCAATATGGTATCATCTTGCATTAAAAATTCTTTTGCAAGATATAAAGAATAAATATTGTTTGTATTTGCATAATCATCATTGTAAACAAACTCAAAGTCAATATACGGAATATTTTTTCTTACATATTCAACCAGTTTTTCGGCTTCATAGCCAACAACCAGAATAAATTTAGTAATACCTGCAAATTTCAAAGCTTCAGCAGTTCGTTCAATTAAAGTTTTCCCTCCAACCTCAACCATACACTTCGTATGTTCGGAAGTATATTTACCCAACCTGCGCCCCATTCCTGCCGCTAACATTAATGCCTGCATGTGCTTGACCCCCAATACGAATATCATAAAAAACATATATTATTTGTGAAACTACCATCATTTTATTATATTGGCTCTGTCCTGGTCCGAATCCCCTCGATACATGTGGAATCCATTTATATCATTTGTAAAAAAATAAATATCCTTATTGGCTTGAACAAACGGTTCAAATAACTGCGGTATAATATTCTCATCATCAGACGTTCTTAAAATAAACCCTGCCTTTTCCATTATACTATGGGAAATGCCTGTACAATAAAAATCGATATACTCATAATCATTTTCATCAATCAGCCTTTGAAATTCCGAAGACAATTCACCAATATCCTCATCCAGTCCTATAAAGTCAACTATCTTGCAAATCTTTGCATTATTATGACAAACCTCTCTTAAAACAATAATGGAATCATAAACATCTTTTCCTTTATCAATTCCATATACTTGATATGTCCGAGCCATACTTTTATAATATCTATGCTCAATACACCAGTCATCCTTGTATGGCTTATGATGCCTGTACCTGCTTGTATTAAAACGGGCTTTAAAATCTTCAAAGGAAGGCAGTGACCTTAGTGAATATTTCCCACCTTCGATTTGGGGAATATTCTTTTTTTTCACAACCGCTATTTTGTATTCCTCTTTATCAGCCAGCCTATAATAGTGGTCCAACTTGCCGGTATAATACCCCTGAAAGTCATAAATCACCTTTACTTTAGGTCTGACCCCGCATGCTGAAAATATTCTGCAATTCAAATCTTTTTTCATGTAGTCAAGTAACTGGAGACTGTCAAAAAAATTGTTGTTTTTTATTACGCGCAATAAATTCAACTGTACATCGGTTTCCTGTAATCTGTTACATATCACATAGGCACAAATTCCATAGATTTTTTTACTTATTTTGCCTTCGCCCAAATAAACATTAAAACACCCGTCAACTATTTGGAAATACTTAAAATATTCAGAACTGCGCACAAAAATGTGATTTCCGTCATCCCAATATTCCGCCAGGAATTTCTGGACCCTGTAAAAATCGTCTAAATCTGCGTGCCGAATGACAACCGGTTCAGTTTGATTCATCTAATCACCCTTTATTCATTTTTATTTATTATTGTAATTTTAATTCTATAGCACGTACTATTTCACCAACACTCTTTAAACGTGCTATTTCATTCATATCAAACTTTATGGAAAACTCTTTCTCTATAGCTAGAACAAGATTAATATGTTCGATGGAATCCCAATCGTCAATATCATTAGCACAGGTATTGTCGTTAACAACCAATTCTTTATCATCAAAAACATCTCTAAAAATTTGTGCCACCTTGTTCATAATCTCGCTTCTATTCACCATAAAACACCTCAATCACTTTATTCTTATTTTGATAGTGTTTAGGAACACTATACTCCCATTTACATTCGTTATCCGATTCATAGGATAACAAGAACCCCAAGTTTTTATAAAAATCTTTAACCAAAGAATTTTTCCCAGACGGTCTGTAAAGTCCTATGAGCTTTCTGATATTCCTTTTCTGACAAATGCCAACAATTTCATCAAACATGGCATACTCCAAATTCCTTTTAAAAACCCTGCAACTCATCACCCAAAGTTCAATAGCAAGTATTTCTCCGTTGATTTTACCGATAATTGCGGTTACTATACCGTTATCTCCAAATTTATCTTGCAAATCGGCACATAAAGTAATATAACTATTATCCTGCAGTAATTCTTCTACTTCGGATTGCGTATATCTTTTAGTCGTTAAATTAAATTGATTTGTTTTATTGATTAGTTGCGTAATACGGGGTATCAATTTACTCTGAAAACCGGATACCGTACACTTCATATTAAGAGACTGCAAATATTCCGAATAGTCACTAAATTGTGTCTTAAATAATTCTCTTGCCTGATTATCCTTGTAATTTTTTGCCCTTTTTATATCGTCTTCTGACAATGTAGTAACTTCAAAGTATCCGGACTTATCCAGTATGTTTATATAATTTTCAGGATTCCTGAGTTCCGGAACGGCTATTGACGGGATAAAACGCCTGACACTGTCACGTTCCACAGGGTTATCGTCAATAAATATCACGCTGTCAGACATAATATTTAATTCCTTGACGATTTCAGAAACATTTACATATTTTTCATCCCAATTTGCTTTAAAACAAATAAAATCAGACTTATTTAAAACACTTGACGGATGCGAAAATCCTGCTTCCGCTGCTTCCGGCTCGTTTTTTGAACAAATATTTAAAAGCACTCCTATGTCGCCAAGTTTTTTAATATACTTTTGAAATTCGAGAAAAGCACTGCCTTCCGGCGACTCGTATCCTAACCGGATATTTTCTACGCCGTCATCGCCAATAACCCCACCCCATAAAGTGTTGTCCAAATCTAAAATCAATGCTTTTTTATTTTTACCTAAAATTGATTTTATAATATTTGCAATATTATGACAAAGTATAGGAATGTATTCCATATTTAAACTGTACTTGTATAAATGCCAATAAGAAGCATCCGACCACTTCTCAAGACCTACCCATGAGGATAAATAATTGATATCATTAATAAAAAAATTTGAGTTTGTTCTGGCATACTCATAAAATTTCTCATTTAATTTCTGTATAAAATAATTCATGCCATAATCCAGATAAATATCCGCATTTCCCAAAACTCTATAAGGCAACAATTCAAAATTATTTTGAATGATTATACATTTATGTTTTTCTTGGATGGACTTCCATACATTTTCAAAGTACCGGTATACTTGCATCAGTTTGTTATTACATGCATTTACGTCATCTCCAACGTCAGGAAACACAGATATATTTCTATTGGATGTATGTATGTATATAATTTCAGGATTAAATCTTTCCAGTTCCACGTTTTCAAATACAGCTTCCTCGTAAAATCTGTTAAATTGTCCTACGTAAAATTCCGGCTTTATTCCATGGTTCAATAGAAATAATTCAAGAATATTCTTAATATCCCCAATCGTAGAACCACTTAAAATAGCAATTCTTTTTTTTATAAAGCCGCCACGCTGCAACAATTCTTTTTTTATTGATTTTTTATTCCTTAATATATATAAATTATCAAAAGGATACTCCAAAACTTTCAAACTGAATGTCTCCTTCCGCTTTATGCTAAGCTTTCACTAACTCTTCTCTAAAACTTCCACTATACCTAGATCACTCATTATAAATGCAACTCTACGCTTATTAAACCAAACCACTTCTTTGGGTTCCGATATAACAAGTCCTCCTAAATCCGTTAATTCCTTAATTGTTTCATATATGTCATCAACCTCATAACAGACGTGATATAAATATTGGCGCTTTTTTACTAATTTTGAAACAACTTCTCCTTCTACCAATTCAATGCCTATCCCCTGTTTTGTTGTGAGCATACAAAGTTTTGCTTGTTGTAAAGGATGGTATACTTCTTTACATTCAACTATATCGTCTACAAAATATTTTACATATTGCTTGGCTTTCTCAATATTGTCCGTAGCAATGCCAATATGATGAATCCTCATATTGCCTCCTCGTATATTCTCATATATTTATAGATTTCAATATTCATATAAATTCCCCACATCAATCGTACCTGGTAAATGCTTAGCAACACGACTCGTTAAACTCGGATACCTCATATATTCATCCGAATATGCATAACGTAAAAATTCATCATAATTTCTTGATGCAAGAAACATATGCCCTTCAAACTCTATCTCTATTAAATCCTCATGACTGCTACGTTTTGTATATGCTTTGCAATATGGGCTTCTTATCGCATATAAATACAACAAATTATTAGATTCTTTTTTTACAATGGTTGCAAGTTTTAAAAACCAAAAATAACTCTTCTTATTTGACACACGAGCAAGCTGTTTATAATACCACCTTTTAATTCTATTTCGTTCAGTTTCCGCCCCCATATGCGCCCATGTCATAGTCTTAAAAAACGCACATAAAGTCTTCACTAATTTATTAAATAATATGAACTTTGATCCATTAAATAACGGAAAAATTTCTATAAAAATTCCATTATGCGTATTATACTTACCGCGACCTTCTTTCATAAAAATTGTATTATTTCTTTTTATTTGAATAAAAGTCAAATTACAATCTTCATCCGTTTCTTGAGTTCTTAAGAAATACTTTTCTGAATCCAATTCTTTAGGTGCAATTTCTATAAATCTCTTGTAGTCTTCATATAACATACAGATGTCAATGTCATCATCCCACGGAATAAATCCTTTATGTCGAACCGCACCAAGCAATGTACCTGCTAATAAACCATACCTGATATTATGCTTGCGACAAATTCTGTCTACCTCTTTTAACATCTCCAATTCGATTAACTGAACCCTTCTCATTATTTCAGGACCTTCCAGCAGGCTCTGATTAATCGGTTTATTTCTCATCCTATCCATCTTTTTTTTCCCGTAAACATTTTCAAGCCACTGAGCGCTGTTCGAAACGGTCATAAATTTATGGTCTTCAAATACTCTTTCCTTTATATCCAAATATGTACTCGTCAAATTTATAATTTCCTGATTTTTAACATTGACATATGGAATTAAAACATATTTTGTTGGTTTATTGTATTTTTTCACACAAGCCTTTAATTGATTGAATGTATCTTCTGTTTTCCTACTATAATAATAACGGTTTTTTGCCCTTTTCCAAAGATTTTTTATCCTTAGGGTATCGGGAGCCGGCTTATAAGCCCTTAAGCACCTCATATAATATTTAAACTCTTTTAATAACTTCTTCTGTTCACGCTTTGTATCACCTGCGTAAAAAATAGGTATTATATTAATAAAGTAATCATAATATTTTTCGTCTTTCTTTCTGTGTTCCGGTAACTTAACCCTGCTCCGCTTGCATATCCTTACATAAAGTTCTTCAAACTGTTCGCAATTTGTATCATCCAAAACATAATATTCGCTTCCGTCAAACTCCTGCTTAAATATATCAATAAACTTTAAAAAATCAACATATAGAAATCCTATTGATATAGTAGCAGACCAAGGTACAAATCCATTATATTCCGTAGCTCCCCACAAAGCTTCCCATAAAAGTGTATATTTTATTCCGTATTTTCTGCAAATTCCGTCCACTATTTTCGCTAATTCCAACGATGCCTGCTGTGCAGGTTTTAGCTCTTTTTTAATCTGTTCTTGTACCATCACGAATGCTTCAACTCCTTTTCAGTATATCATTGCATACTTGTCTGTATACTTTTTCTCCCACCGTACCATCTAAGTTCAAAAATGCTCTGTTTATCATTTTCATTCGCTTTTCATATAAGGGGTCATCTCCGTTCAACACCATTTCAACAAATTTTTCCACTGAAATCTTTTCCGAGCCGATCGTGTAATAATTTAATCTGTAATCAATAGGAGAGCGGATTGCAATCTCATCTGAAATTTTTGTTTGAATGATCAATACCGGTTTTCCCGTAACCATATATTCATTAATCAGAGTACTGTACGTTGATATAAGCGCATCAGAACAACGGAATGCTATAGAATAATCACTATTCGTATCTATAACACAATTATCCGACTCATTAATAATTTGCTCCATCTCATGAACAAAATCCAAACATTGAGGAAATCTTGTTTCCAACATTGTTTTCAAAAGAGGGTGCGGCCTCCAGATAAGTGCACTCCCCTGTCGATTAACAATCGCTTTTAATATCCTCTTATGCCATTTAACGGCATAATTATTGTCTCCTGCTTTTTGGTACGCCGTAGGGAAATAAGAAAGATGTGTATTTAACAAAAATACCTTCTTTCCTTTGATTTTATCCTCCCACTCTTTCGGAATACTCACGGGTACCTTCATGCTATTTACAATTGCATCTGTCTTGGGAGAGCCCACTGCCATTATTTTTGCTGCCGGATGTTTATAATACTGAAATATCTGTTTCACTCGTTTCGACTGAGCAATGATTTTATCAGCATTGTACATTCCGACAGCAGCATATTGAAAATCCGATTTTCCGGGATTATAAATGCTGTAGGTAAAATACGGGCTATATACCAATTGTTCAGCATAAGGCTTTAAGTTTCTTGTATAATATATTTCGGGCACACTTGTTAAAGTATTTTGATCATCATAGGGGTTATGAAAAAAAATCATTTCAGGCTCTTCCGTAGCTATATTATAATCTTCATAATGAGTTACGGGAACATACTCAGGAAATTTATCCTTCTCATAGCAAAAGTTTTTCCTATTTCCGGCACTGTCCAATTCATAATACGGAATGACAACAACCGTTGCATCGCAATTAGGATCACTATCTGCTGCCTTCCATATACTTTCCAATGATGTCCACATAGAAGCCTTATACGGCAAGAACAATGCCTTCCACCGTACTTTAACCTGACTTAAAACAGACGATTTTATATTATATATATCTTTTTTGCACTGTTTTAATAATTTATTAAAGTCTGAACTTTCATGAAATTCATTTAATTGATAAAATGTGTCCATAGCATTATCAAGTATATTAACATTATATTCAGGAGCACTGTTTACCAAAGTATCCCTGATAGCTTTCAATGCCATTATACAATCATCTATATGCATTTTTGCATGTTGCCTGTTTTTACTGATGTAACTTATTGCTTCATTCATCGTATCTAAAAGGCTTAATATCTTATTCCTCTGTCTTATATACAAATACATCACTTCTTTCCATGGACAATCGTTAGAATACAACTGTAAACTACAGAAAGCAAAATTATTTTATCAAATCAGCCGTAAATCTTATTCAATCTTTCCACTGCCAACGGATACTGTCCGCATCGCTTATAATAAAAAACTGCCTGTTCTTTCAAACCCAATACTTCATAAATAACACCTATATTATAATTGGGCATGTACGAATTAATCCCTTCTATCTTGCCCTCTTTAAGTCCAATGCACTTTTCAAAGCTTTTTACCGCTTCTTCAAAATAGCCGTTGTTCATATATATTAATCCCACTATAAAATGATAGTCAGGAGAATTTTCATAGTAATGCCTATAATTTATTAATTCCATTGCATCAGCATATCTTTGGCACTGAAGCAATGAGTAACCATAGCTTTCTATTAAATCTTCCGCATATTCATATTGAAAATTTGTACACAACGTAATTGCCTTATAAAAATTATCAGCGGCTTTTTTATAATCCTTTGCCTTGTAATAGGACTTGCCTAGCTGATAATACAAATATGAATCTTCGGGATTATCCTGAATTGCTTTAATCAGTAACTTAATGTTCCTATCAAGTTTATTTGTTGCGGAAACGACTTCATTCAGATAACCTATATGGTCCACCTCTATGTCAACAGGCTTTGTATGATAATCAGAACGATCTTTTGCTACAAGTTGCTCATGAATAATTCCTTCGTAATGAAAATATTTTCTATTAAAAAGCCGGTTCACACGCTCAATATATTTTTTTATTTCCTTCCCTTCCTCAAACGGATTAATCCTTTTGATTCTTCCCACTACCTTATCGGATGAACGAATAAAATTTGCTACACTATTCTTATCAAAATGAGTTATAACCTCATCTGCATCCAAAACCAACACCCAATCATTTTCAGCTTTTGATAATGAATAATTCCTTGCCTTGGCAAAATCATCACACCATTCAAAATCATAAACCTTATTCGTATACTTCAGCGCCGTTTCCTTTGTCCTGTCTGTAGAGCCCGTATCTATAATAATAATATCATCAATATGGTTTTTTACCTGACCAAGGCATTGATCAAGATTTTTTTCTTCATTTTTTACAATCATACATAAACTTAATTTCACTTTACTTCCTCCTGCCAAAATACACAAAAACCCTTACCATTTAAAAAAGGACCAGAGAGAAACCCCTCTGACCCTCTTTTTGTGGCTTTTTTAAGGCTTTTATTATCTTAATAATTGAAGTACGCCTTGTGGTGCCTGATTTGCTTGTGCCAACATAGCTTGTGCAGCCTGTTGGAGAATATTCTGCTTCGTCAGCTCCACGATTTCTTTTGCCATATCTACATCTCTGATACGGGATTCAGCAGCAGTCAAGTTTTCAGCCGCATTATCCAGATTCTTAATGGTATGCTCTAAGCGGTTCTGATATGCACCAAGCAACGATCTTCCGCTTGATACCGTTTTTAAGTTGGTATCAACTGTTTCAATAAACGCAGTAGCCTCATCATAGGTTAGTACTTTATCCTCTTGATCTTTCAATGCATCAACTATATTCGTCAAATTGATACCATCAGTTTTGAATTCGAACTGCATATTTTGTGCTTTGTTCGCTCCAACCTGGATATTCACTGTACCGTCAACGCCTGCAGTACCATCCAAAAGTTTTTGTTCGTTAAACTCAGTATTATTCATTATTCTTTCCAATTCAATTCCCAATTGTTTAATTTCCTGGCCTATAGCTGTTCTGTCAACACTTACATTGGTATCGTTAGCTGCCTGAACAGCTAATTCCCTCATTCTTTGAATGATAGAATGTACTTCGTTTAATGCTCCCTCTGCGGTTTGTATCATGGAGATACCGTCCTGAGCATTTCTTGAAGCCTGATTAAGACCTCTGATTTGAGCTCTCATTTTTTCAGAAATGGAAAGACCTGCTGCATCGTCTCCGGCTCTGTTGATTCTATAACCGGAAGATAATTTTTCCATTGACTTTGCACTTGCATTATTTACAATAGACAATTGACGATGAGTGTTTAATGCCATTAAATTGTTGTTAATTCTCATAACATTACTCCTCCCTGATTTTTTATTCGGGCATCCATGCCCTCTTTTTTTGTTTCAAATAGTTGGCCAACTATTTACGGTCTCATTATATTTATCGGTCGAATTTTGAAAAACTTTAGCATAATTTTAGATTTTTTTAACTTTTTTATCGCTTTTCCCACAATTCTTTTAACGATACCACACGTACTTCTGCAGCTTTTTTATTCTCTTTTTGTATTTCTTCAAAAATTTCCTTTCTGTGAATAGCTATACTCTTAGGTGCATTAATCCCCAGCTTCACTTGCTCCCCCTCTATATTCACAATGGTTATTTCAACATTTTCTCCAATAATAATGGATTGACCCTTTTTCCTTGTTAATGCAAGCATTAATCAGCCACCTACTTTCCGGAGCTCTTCCATAAAATAATATTTGATAGGATACTCCTCATTATCCATTACCACTTGTTTGCCCTTACTGTTTTCGATATTGATTAATATAGGTGCGCTTAAATTGGCTGTCATTTTTGACAAGTCCTCGGGCACAACCACAACCGAAAAAACCAATACCTTTTCCGGATCCTTAATCTCAAGAATTTCTACTTCTTCATCAGGTACTTCCACTACATAATCAGGTTTAAACGTTCTGGGATCAATAATAACCAGTGCTATATCGGGATCATCCACTCCCTGCAACCAATGAAATGGATTTCCTTCTTCATTCTTGCCCAATATCACAAATCGTTTAATATACTCAAATCCTAGTATTCCTTCGGGAAAATCAATAATATCCTTTTCATCCACTTCAATGGTGCCAAAATGCCTTGTTTTAAGCTGCACGTTCATTCCTCCTTATAGTTTTAAATCAATGTTTTCACCTACATATTGTATTTGTACGGAGGGTTGTTGTATAAGGTAATATCGGATTTCCGGCTTTGTAGCCTGTATCTCCAATTGCGCAGGTTCCACCTCAATCTGTACCTTTCCCGGTATCCATTCAATATTCAAATATCCTACCACGTCAATTTTCGGCCTGCTTTTAGGAATTGTTACCATGCCAAACTGCTTTCGGATTTCAAAATTTCGCTTTGCAATCTCTGCAAGCGGATTACCGCCTTTTTCGATAGCTGCAAGCTCTCTTCCTTCTTCCGTCTTTTTTGAAATATAGCTCATTACACTTTTATATCCTAACTGTGCGCTTTCACGTACTACGTCAATAGGATTCTTAAGCCCTCTTTCTTTCCAACATTGCGATTGGTCAATAATAACCCGGGGTTTTTCCGAATGAATAACCATCCTGGTATCCTGGCGATGGATTTTTAATTGTAAAGGCTTAGAACGCATTATAAGCTGTGAATTGCTTATTTCCATTCCTATTTTTGCATATGTTTGAGTGATACGAAGCATGTTGAATCATCCTTTTACGGGCGACCACAAGTCACCCCTACGTTAAAATACCATCCATTAGAACATCAACATAAATATAAAGTATACACGAAATGCAAATTCACATATGGTTTTTATACTTAACTCAGGAAATCCAATAATGTAGGTTGAATTAATCGTGCACCTGCCGCCAAAGATGCCCGATATACATTTTCTTCCGTTGTCAGCTTCATAATGACTTCTGCCATATCGACATCTTCATTTTTAGACATCAGTTCCGTAAAATTCACCAAAGAATCTACCAATCGGTTAGCAGTCATCTCGACAAAATTGGTTCTGGCGCCAACATCAGCTCTGACCTTTAATAACCGCTCAAAATCTGCATCAAGATCTCCGATTAAAGCACTAATATCCAATGAATTTGTGATGACTTCAATATTGCCGCTTGCATCCACTGAAATCGTCTTATATTCGGTCTTACCGTCTAATGCCCATTCCAATTTGTTAAAAGTATCAAAAAGCCCTTGCAGTCCTTTACCGAAAATTTCATAACCTTCTACATTAATCTTAATGTTATTGCCCACACCAATCTGATAGATAATTTCCTGCTTTCGGTTGGTACTTGATTCCGCCCCATCAGCAAAACCAAGAGTTTGCAACGTTCCGTCCGTAACATCATTTAGCCTGATACTGTTTCCTTCTTGAACGGTAAACTTAATCCGATTTCCGTCTCTACTGACTTTTATTGGCGAAACCATAATAACGTCCCCTGTTGAAGAAAACGTCTTGGTCACAGGCGGAAATGCGGCATCAATCTTACTTTGCAATGCAGAAATAATATCGGTTTCTCCTGCCGCCAAAGGTTCAAAACTGTAAGTAGTGAACGGGTCCAGTGAAATTGTTTGCGTTATCCCGTCCAGAGTAATACTAAATTCCATTGGTGTTGCACCGGTTGTAAACTTATTAAAATTCGCCATGCACAATTCCGGTTGCCCTGCTGTATTCCCTACAGCACTCTCATAATATGCCTGAATTACAGCATCATCAACATCTGCCAATATAGGTCCGTTGGGGTTCAACAGTTTTCCATTATATATAAGCTTATCCCCCAAAGCAGGATTGCTGCTATCCACTTCAAACGGCGGCTTGTCCGTGCTGAAACCTGCAAATATATACCTTCCGGCATAGGCAGTATTACCAATTTCTATAAGGCTGTTTTTTAATTGACTGATTTCTGCTTTAATGGACAATCGCTCTTCTTCAGATAGGGTCCCATTAGAAGCTTGAACCGTCAATTCTCTTGCTCTTTGTATAATATCACCAAGATTGGCTATTGCCGTCTCAGTTGTTTCCAACCATGACAGTGCGTCATCAACATTTCTCTTAAATTGTTCTATTTCCGATACATCAGTTCTTAATTTCAATGCCCGTGCAGCAATAATAGGATCATCCGACGGCACTTGGATTTTTTTTCCCGTTGCCATCTGCCGCTGTAATTTCTCCAGTCTTCCCAAATTAGTATTGATATTCTGCATCATGTTTCTCATCAACATGGCATTAGTAATTCTCATTTATATCACCGCCCCCCAACGCCTAATCTATGGATTGTAATTTCATAAATTTCATCCATTACACTAACCATTTTCGCCGCTGCATTATAGGAATGTTGAAACTTTACCAGATTGGCCACTTCTTCATCGATGGATACACCGGACACCGACAACCTTCTGTTTTCTATTTGATTAATAATGGTATTCTGGTTAGACGAAAGCTTTTTAGCATATTGGGAATCGATTCCCAAGGCTGCCACCAATGCCTTCATGAAGTCTTCCGGCGCGCCTTCGGCAAACATTCTATTATCCCGACGAGTATTTAACAATTCACGGATATTCTCATTATTACCGGCCTCTCCGTTGGGCAAAGCAGCAGCAATCTTTCTCGGGTCATCGTTAATGTCTGCCGAAATGGATATGTTAAAAGCCGTTATCTTATCATATGCATCATATCCGTCAGCCATAAATTCTTCCGAAGATTTCCCGTCATATGTAAAGAATCGTATCCCTTCCGTTCCGTCCAATCCAACACCACCGGCATGGCCGGTATACAATTTTGTTCCGTCTTTCATAATGCCTTCATTAAAGGCTTTTGCAAAAGTACGGGCAAATTCATTCATCTTATTGATATAATAAGGCACGCCGGTATACTCCCCTTTGCTGCCTGTTCCGTCCCGCACGTCCAAATACCCTTTTATCTCTCCGCTTTTCGGTATGAATTGATTCTTGCTGCTTGTCCAGCGTATGTCATACATCCCTTCCTCGTTTTGATAAACCTCTAATTCATAGGAATCAAAATGGTTTACCAAAAAGGAACCACCTGCAACTACCTGAAAACGTTTTTCTTCTTTCCCTTGGTTGTTCACAATCACCTCTGTCACTTCAATATCAATAATCTTAGACAATTTATTGACCAATTCGGTTCTTTCATCGCGCAAATCGTTTGCTACATTACCATTTAACTCAGCTTTATAGATTTGTTCGTTTAAATCCCTGATTTGGCGGGCATAAGAATTCACTTCTTCCACTTTTATTTTGATGGCATTATTACAATCGCTTCGTACTTTATTCAAGTTGTTTGCTATGGAATTAAAATATCTGGCTACCGCTATACCGGTTTGTTTCACCAAGGCACGAATGGACTCATTACTGGGATCCTTAGACAATTCCTGCAAGGCAGAGTAAAAGTCATCAAACACTTTATTCATTCCACTGTCCGAAGGCTCATCAAAAATTGCTTCAAGTTCCGCCATCAGTGTAGCTTTTGTTTCCCATTCCCCATAATCGTCATTCTCACTCCAAAACTTAAAATCCAGAAACTCATCTCTGATCCTTGATATTCCAATCACATCAGAACCTGTTCCCAACATTCCTGCACCGGTAGGAATGCTTAATGGTGTGGATGCCTGCTGGATCCCTACCTGGCGGGAATATCCAGGTGTATTCACATTCGTAATATTATGTCCTGTTATATCCAACTGCCTTCTGCTGGTATATAAACCTCTCACTGCAACTTCCAATCCAAAAAAGGACGTTTTCATAGTATCACCTGCCTATTGTTATAATTTATTAATTACCGTCTCTATCATTTCATCAATGACATTGATGATTCTTGCACTTGCATTATAGGAATGCTGATATTTAATCATATTGGCCAATTCTTCATCCATGGCAACAGCCGATGTGGCATCTCTGCTGTTTTGTATTTGAGTTAAAAGAATATTCTGGTTCTGTGTAACTCTTTCCGCTTCTTGTCCGCTTGTTCCAACCCATGTAATAATGGATTGATAAAAATCATACACATTCAATGTTAGATTTTTCGATTTCATAAATTCACGATTCCGAAGTTCAACAATTCTCTGCGCAATAGTATTATCACCGCTTTCACCGGTTATGGAAGCAGCAATTAAGTCCAAATCAATGAAGTCAGGATTAACCTGTATGTTATTCATTTCAAAGGGAAGATCCTGATTGATTTTTGTAAAAAAGTTATGTCCTATACTGCCGTCCAGTGCTACGCCTTCCCGATGAATTGCATTCACCGTTCGTGCCAAAAGATTCACCAAAATATTAAGCCCTCTTTTCAACTCGGGAATAATATTTGTGCTCTGAGGATCAAATCGATATAAATCGCTGTTTGCGTCATTTTCAATGTCTTTCATGGTGTAACCCGATTCTATCACCGAACCGTTCTCAATACTGCCGCCATAAGCAGCCACATCCCCGCGAGCTTCAATCAGACCTTTTAGTGTGCCACCGGATAACGCCACTTTACTGTTATCTTTCTCCCACAAAGGAGTGACAAAAAGAGTTTTTTCACCATTATTTCCTGCAATCATTTTCTCGGCTTCCCCACCATGGACAAGGAAAACGCCGCCTACCATCACCGAAACCGAACCGTTACTCTGCTCATAAATATCAATATTAATCAATTTCGACAACTCATCTAACAACAGATTCCTCTGATCTCGAAGGTCATTCGCATTATCACCGGTCCCTTCATTGGCCACGATACTCACATTTAACTTTGCTATCTTGACTGCAATATTATTAATTTCATTCACCTTTAATTTAATTTCTTCATTAAGATCCATCTGGAGCTTATCCAATTGTGTTCCGATATGATTAATGGTATTCACTAATACGGTAGCCCGCTGTCTCAATAAAGCCCGAACCGTAAGACTACTGGGGTCCTTGGACAATTCCTGCCATCCGTCAAAGAACTCGTCAATTACTTCCTGCAAACGTTGACCTACCGGTTCCCCAAGAATGGACTCTAACTCTTGTATGGTTTTACTACGCGCTTCCCAATAACCCAAAAGCTCATTTTCACTGCGGTACATATTATCCAGGAAACTGTTACGGATCTGCCTTGTTTCCTGAATATCTGCACCAAGACCTATTTGTATTTTCCCATATTTAGCAGGCGTACTTTCTACAAACATTACCTGCTGACGTACATACCCTGATGTATTCACATTGGATATATTATGCCCGGTTACAAATAGCCCCCTCTGAGCAGTATATAAACCGGACTTTGCAATCTGATAACTTGAAAAAGTGGAACCCATAGCCTTAACCTCCAAATCCTATACTGCTATAGCTTAACATCAAATAGATTTTTTATTCCTGCAACACTGTTTTTTGCACCGCCTTGCTTTTCATAAGTATTTCCTGACATACTTGCATTGGTTATTATATTTAAAGAAAATTCCACATAATCCAGTGCATTCGTAATCAGTTTCCCATTCATCTCGTTGATTTCTCTTAACTGATGAATAATACTCTCCAACCGTGCTCGGTAGGTTCTAAGTTTGTCTTGATACGGAACAGGTACATTTTGAATTAATTGGCTCATATTCAAGTTATTATTCAACTTTAAAATACTTGCAATTTTGGAAACAACCTCTTCCCGTTTTTGCTCTAACTGTCCCACCTGCATTACCAGTGCCCGCTCCGTCTTAACAATGTTGTCTAACTCCTGAACCTTGCCGTCCACAACCACATCGGTCTTTTCTCTTGATTTTTCTAAAATCGTATGATATATTGCGGTCTCCTGGTCAAGAATGTCGCAAAGCTGATTAATATATTCTTCCATTTGCAACGCACCTTTCTCAAACTTTTTTATCAAATAATTTTTTCACCAACTTATCTGCCACATCCTTGCCGGATACATTATAAGTTCCGGAAGCATACGCTTCCTCCAACTGCCTTACCTTATCCTCACGTATATCGGGAATACTGTTGATTACTTTTCGTGCTAAATGATAATCTTTTGCTTGGTTGGAAATGAACATGGTATCTTTTTCACCGTAGATCCTCTTTAGCCTTCCGGTACCATTTACCTTTTTTACTTTTCCATATTCCCCAAATACCCTTGAAAAATCTCCGGATATCCTCATTTCATTTCACCTTCTTTTTAACCCTTTCATGATGTTTCATTATTAATATCGGCATAATTTTAAAAATATTTAATGAAAAAAAAGAAAAAGCCTATGCTTTTTCAATTATGATCTTTCATTGAGTTTTCTGTTCAGATATCTCATCTTACCTTCTCTATTGAAATCAGGTTTAACTGCTTCACTGTTTGACGCCTGATTGGCAACCGATCTTAAATTTTTCGTAATTTCAATTAAACAATCTTCACAATACCGGCCGGTTTTGATGGATACTCCACATCTCTCACACTGCAGAACAAAATGATGATTATCTATAATTTCCAATCGCCCTTCTTTTAAATATCTTTTAATTTGACTAACCGGTAGTTCCAATACACTGGATACCTCCGTCATGCTGGCACCGGGATGTTCATAAAGATATTCCTTTACTCTTTTAAAATCCTCCTCATCAATTTTTTTGCATACCGGACATAATTTGGCTCCAATGCCGTTATAGTCAAAAACTTTACCACACGATTTACAATTTTGTATAGCCAACAATATCTCCCCCTGAATTTATTATTCATTTCTAAAATAAACTATCTAAATTATATATACCCTTGTCCTATAGCTGCCGTAACAACATATACTGATTTTGCATGACGTTTTTTTAATAGTCTTGCACACTCATTAACGGTAGCTCCTGTTGTATATACGTCATCTACCAGCAACACGTTCATATTGTTAAAATACTGAACGGCACAAATCGCAAAGGCTCCCTTGACATTTTTGCGTCTTTCATATTTGCTTAACGTACTTTGAGGCAATGTATCTTTTGTCTTACATAAAATGTTTTTACCAACCGAACAACCAAGTTCTTTTGCTATAACCTTGGCCAATAATTCGGCTTGATTATATCCTCTTGTAAGCAGTTTTTTTCTATATAACGGTGTGTATACTATTATATCAAATATAGGCCAATTTTTCATTTCTTTTAGTTCAATTGCCATTAATTTTCCTAATGTTTTTGAATATCGCTTCTTACCGAAAAACTTATACCGCACTAAAGCTTCCCTGACAACCCCTTTATACTCAAAAACGGAAGTTCCTTGCTCGAAGTAATGGAACGTCTTTCTGCAATCAATACACTGTTCAGGACCATATGGAGTATGAATGGGTTGTCCGCATTTACTGCACACTTTTCCTTTTATAAAAGGAACACTCTTATAACACCGGTCACAAATCTCAATTTCAGTCTTCAACGGCAATAAAGTATTGCAAAAGATACACTTTGGAGGAAAGACGATGCATAAAATGAATTCAATTGCACGCTTAAATAATCGTGCAAAAACCAACACTATCCCCCCTTTGCATTCAACTTTCCGCTTTCCAACTCTTCCAACTTTTCCAACTTTTCCAACTCTTCCAACTTTTCCAACTTTTCCAACTCTTCCAACTCTTCCAACTCTTCCAACTTTCCACTTTCTACTTTTCCACTTTCCACTTTTCTACTTTCTGCATTTCCAATTTCTTTCGTAACCCCGAATACCTCGTAGTCTCCCGGTTATTGTCCACCATTGTCTTAATTACACTTTCCATTCCCACTAAAACCACAAGTTTCTTGGCTCTGGTGACGGCGGTATAAAATAAATTTCTTGACATTAACATGGGTGCACCCGGAAATACCGGCATGACTACCACCGGAAATTCACTGCCCTGACTCTTATGAACGGTAATTGCATAAGCCAGTTCCAACTCATCCAACTGGTTATAGTCATATTTGACTCTTCTGTCGTCATCAAATAGGACCGTAAGCGTATTTTCTTCTTCATCGATGGTCTCAATATAACCAACGTCGCCGTTGAAAACCCCTGTACCTGTTTCTTCTTCCTGAGCCCCGTTGATTTTCGTCCATCGAATGTTATAGTTGTTTTTTATCTGCATGACCTTATCGCCTTCACGGTAAATAATATCGCGGAAGGTCTTTTCCCTTTTATTTTTGTCGCAAGGATTTAATGCCTTTTGAAGTTCCGTATTCAGATTCAATACACCCACAGGAGATTTACGCATAGGTGTTAATACTTGTATATCATATACAGAATGATATCCGTAAAATTCGGGAAGCCTTTTTTTGCATAATTCAATAACAGTATTTACAATGTCGGAAGCAGTATTTCTTGCCATGAAATAAAAATCTTTATCTTTTACATTTAATTCAGGATACTCTCCTCTATTAATCCTATGGGCATTGACAACAATCATACTTTCCTGCGCCTGACGGAAAATTTCTGTCAGTTTCACTACCTTTACAACACCGCTTTCGATAATATCCTTCAGGACATTGCCCGGCCCCACCGACGGCAACTGATCCACATCCCCTACCAGGATAAGGCGGGTACCCGGTACAATTGCCTTTAACAGGCTGTTCATAAGCAATATATCCACCATAGAGGTCTCGTCAATAATAATAAGATCATAATCCAAAGGATAGAATTCATCGCGTAAAAACTGCTGTTCGCTGCCCTCCTCAAGATATTCTATCTCTAACAACCGATGTAATGTTTTTGCCTCTTTGCCCGTCATTTCAGACATTCTTTTGGAAGCTCTTCCTGTTGGCGCCGCAAGGGCAATGGAATAATTTCTTTTTCTCATTAGCTTAATAATGGTATTAATAATGGTTGTTTTCCCGGTGCCCGGCCCTCCGGTAATAACCAACACACTGTTTTTTAAAGCCTCTTCTACTGCTTTTCTCTGTTGAGGGGACAGAATAATTCCTGTTTCCGCTTCAACTTCTCGAACTTCATCTTCAATATTATCAATTTTTATCTTGGGTTCAACCGATGCTATATTTAACAACCTGCGCGCTACTCCCATTTCTGCATTATGAAAGGGGGTTAAATAAACAGCTTCCATTACTTCATCTTTTTCAATATAAATGGTTTTATCAATCATTAAAGAAATAACGGCATTTTCTATTTCAAGCTCACTTACGCCCAATAAATCGGAAGACAACTGCACAAGCTTATCTCTGGGCAAAAACGTATGCCCTCCTGTACAATAATAATTCAGCACATATTTTGTACCCGCCTTTAATCGCTCAATCGAATTAACCGGAATTCCCATATTGGAAGCAATTCTGTCGGCTGTCTTAAACCCTATGCCGTAAATTTCTTCGGACAAAATATAAGGATTTTCTTTGATTTTGTTAATAGCCTCATTTCCAAATCGTTTATGCACTTTTACTGCATAATTCGGAGTAATGCCGTATTGGGCACAAAATAGGACAATATTCCGAATATCCCGTTGTTGTTCAAAAGCTTGTCCGATTTCAAGCGCCTTTTTTTTACTGATTCCCTTGATTTGCGCTAATTGTTCCGGATCGTTTTCAATAATCTCCAGTGCCTTATCCCCAAATTTTTGGATAATCTTACGAGCCGTTGCTTCCCGAATTCCTTTGATAATCCCGGAAGAAAGATATTTAAAGATGGCCGTTTCGGTACTGGGCAATATTTTTTCATAGTATTCTACCTTAAACTGTTCCCCGTAAGAAGGATGAACAACCCACTTTCCAACGGCTTTGACCGTTTCGCCCACACTTAGATAAGGCATGTACCCCACAATGGTAACCAACTCTTTATTTACTTTTATATCACATACCGTATATCCATTCGATTCATTGGTAAAAACAATCTCTTCTACGGTACCTTGAATGGTTTCCATGGTCTCTTTCCTCCGCAACTTATATTAACATCTTATTTGTTGCTTTCTTTCAGATAGCGTAAATGCTCCTGAATACATTTTTTTAATTCTGCAACTTGCATATTCAGCAAGGCAATATCGTTTTTTGTGGCAGGTTTGTCATACTCTAAGTATACATCATTTATGGACTGTAGGGAAGGTGTTTTTATATGAAGGTTGCAATAATGATTTCTTACAATTTCCGCATTTTTCATGTGTTTATACGCAGTTTTATAACTTGCCATACATCTTATGCTGCGACCGTTATTAAGGAGAATATCCACCAGTTTAGAATGATTGGTTTTTTGAATGGATTGAATACTGCTGAAATTAATGTATCCCAAACTTCCATCGTTTTCAATAATGGGTTTTCGGATTTTAAAAGGAACCAACAAAATATGTTCACAAATAGGAATGGGAATAATGTTTCGCTGATGAAGCATAGTAGAATACCTTTTCCGCATAGCTGTGAGATCAACTGAAAAAACGGACGCCAATCTTTTTAATACGGCCTGTACTCTTTTCTTTTCCACATACTCTACACCATCCATGTCCAAGATTCTTGTCACATTTCCCACATTGGGCTGGTAATCCGGCAATATGGCCGACACCCCTGCTGCCAATATTTCATCAAGTTTGTTCATGATGTTCCATCTCCTTTTATAAAAATGCTGGTTGAAAGATTATATTATGTATTGTAATAAGGAAGGAAATGAATGCAGTATATCGGACGCCATATACGGCATGTCTATAACAATAACGATTTATCCACATATGAATCCGAATCCATTGTATAGGCGACTCAGGAATCAATATCGTTCATATTATGGATACATGTTCATATATGGATAAAGTGTTATAACGTTGCGTTGATGCGGCCTAAAAAGTGTATTTAATGTAGTTGATGAATATTATGAAAAAAACATTGCGAAAAGGCTTAGAGCCTGTTAACGCAGTGGAGGAACAGCCACATCACCTGTTTGAGCGGTAGCGAGTTTGATGTGGCCCGAAACAAGTTTACAGGCTCTTAGCCTTGTAGCTCTTGTTTTTTGAAATATTATTCATCAACTAGAAATCTGTGCACGAGGAATATCAGTTTAGGAATATATGAACATGTATCCATTGTATGGCACATTACGTTGATGACATTGCCTTTCTCAGTCGATCCAACGCCCTTTTCTTGATTTTAACCACACTCATATAATGAATACCCATCTTTTTTGCAATTTCATTGAAAGGCAACTGCTTATAGTAATACAGTTTTATCACTTCTTTTTGTTTTGGTGTTAATTCATTCAACCCTTTTAACAATTGCCGCTTATCTTCCTTATCAATATATTGGTCAAGGACTGTAGGGGAATCATCTATCAACACTTCCGTAACAGGAAATGTCTTATCCCCCGTCTTTACCTCATATTCCAAGGGGTCGTAAATGTTTCTCATCTTTCTAAAATAATTAAGATAAAAATATCTTAGCCAGGTTTTCACATATCCAAGAAAAGGAATTCCTTTTGATTCATCATAGTTATAGATCAAAGTTAGCAATTTTACATACCCTTCTTGAAGTAACTCTTCATGATCATCATCTTTTCTTCCGTATCTTTTTATATACGAAAGAATCAACGGTTTTAGAATGATTAACAACTTTTCTGCAGATTGAGCATCTCCTTGTTGTGTTGCTGCTACCAATTCTCTCAGTTCATATTTCATAACTTCACCTCGTGAATATTACAAGGATCGATCCTGTATATTATTGAACTGAAAAAATTGTAGCAGCAAAGATAAATAAGCACAAAAATCCGGTAAAAACTACCGGACTTTTGAGTATGTAAAAATCAATATTTTTTATTTAACGAATGATCTTCTCCATGAATTTTATGTAATTTTGACGATCCGTAACCTGGATAAAATTATATTCCCTATGTAGTCTACTTAATATTTCCGGTGTATCATCGGTAGACCCCATGTCTACAATAAGTATGTTAGGTAATATACCACCATACTCATTATTTAAATTCTTCCATACTAAGTACCGCACAATTCTTTCGATGGTATCCTGTTGGTTTTTTACTGTTATGATAATATACATATTCTTTTGCTTATCATGGCGCATATCCATAAAAGCATCATATATGTTGAACCCCATCTGAATCAATCCATAAACTGCCAAAAAACAAATTACGGATTGAAGTATAACATCCAGCATCTTTTATCACCTCAGTAATACTATATGCGAGTAATGATACTTTGGTGAAAAAATAAAGCGACTATGTAATGAACCATCACATAGTCGCTTTATTTTTTCATACTCATAATCCTTCCTTACGAAGTATTTCCGCTTTATCGGTTTTTTCCCACGGAAGCTGGATATCGGTTCTTCCGAAATGCCCATAAGCAGCCGTTTGTCTATAGATTGGCCGTCTCAAATCAAGAGCCTTAATAATGCCTGCCGGTCTTAAATCAAAATGCTTTTTAATAAGTTCCTGAATCCTTTCTTCCGGAATTTTTGCCGTTCCAAACGTTTCAACCAAAATAGATACAGGCTGCGCTATCCCTATCGCATAGGCAATCTGAACTTCACATTTGTCAGCCAAACCGGCGGCTACTACATTTTTAGCAACATATCTTGCAGCATAAGCACCCGAACGGTCCACTTTTGTGGGATCTTTTCCTGAAAACGCACCGCCGCCATGACGTGCATAACCTCCATAAGTATCTACAATAATCTTTCTGCCTGTAAGTCCCGCATCTCCTTGAGGTCCGCCTATCACAAAACGTCCCGTAGGATTAATAAAAATCTTTGTCCCCTTATCCAACAAATTCTCCGGAATGACAGGCTTAATGACCTTCTCTAACATATCTTTTTCAATGGTATCACGTTCAACATCTTCACTGTGTTGAGTGGAAATAACAACGGTATCAATTCTCACCGGTTTATCATTTTCATATTCCACAGTGACCTGTGTCTTTCCATCCGGACGGAGGTAATCTAAGGTACCGTCTTTTCGAACGTCCGACAATCGCTTAGCAAGTTTATGAGCTAATGAAATGGGCATGGGCATCAGTTCAGGCGTCTCATTGCATGCAAAACCAAATACCATACCCTGGTCACCTGCTCCGGTGGCCTCCATTTCTTCATCGGTCATTTGACCGTTTTTGGCTTCCAACGCTTGATTAACACCCATTGCAATATCCGGAGACTGTTCATCAATGGCTGTTAATACCGCACATGTATCGGCATCAAAGCCATACTTTGCTCGAGTATAACCAATTTCTCTTATGGTATTCCTAACAATCTTAGGAATATCAACATAACACTGAGTAGTGATTTCTCCTGTTACCAATACCATCCCTGTCGTTACGGATGTTTCACAAGCCACTCTTGCCATGGGATCCTGAGCCAGAATTGCATCTAAAATGGAATCAGAAATTTGGTCACAAATTTTATCAGGATGCCCTTCCGTAACCGATTCAGAAGTAAACAATTTCCTTGACATACAATCCTCCCTTTCGTAAAAATAAACCCCTCTTCACATCATAGAGGGGTTCATCCGTCTCTGTATTTCCTTATCTACCAGAAACGTCCACACAAAACAGACGTCCTGACGGACTTAGCACCTTCGCTGCATGCGGGTTGCCGGGTTTCATAGGGCCCTCTCCCTCCACCACTCTTGATAAGGAAACAATTACTATTGAATTTATACAAAATATATCATATTTTTCTACAACAGTCAACAAAAAAATCACCGTAAAACTATCGATGCAATAAGGGTGATAATTTTTTATAAATAAGCATTATAATAAGGGAGACCAAAAAACCTTTCAACAAGTTAAAAGGAATAATGCCAAGTATAATGATGCCTTTTAAATCATGGATTGCCGGATTGGCTTTCTTACTCATTTCAAGAAGCGCATCCAAGGAAAAAATTTTTTGGTATAAGGGAAAGAGGACATAATAATTCAATATCACCGCTACCAATGTCTTACTCAAGATGCCGATGACTAAACCTAATAGCGCACCCTTTTTATTTTTTTTAAACTTATAAATTAATCCTGCCGGTACCACAAAAGCCGTGCCCATCAAAAAATTAGCAAGTTCTCCTACTCCTCCTGTAATGGTTGATGTGACATGAACCAAATTTTTCACCAATTCAATGATAATACCTGAAACAGGTCCTAATGCAAAGGCGCCAAGTAACACGGGAACCTCGCTAAAATCCATTTTCAGAAATACCGGCATAACAGGCACCACAAATTCTATAAACATTAAAATGGTAGCAATTGCTGATAATAATGCAATTTTAACAACATAATTTGTTTTTGATTGTTTATCTACTTGTTGTTGCAACATTTTTACATCCCTCCAAAAAAAATGATTCCTAAAAGTATCTTCAGGAATCACGTTCATACCACTTTTTATATTTTTTGTGGTAACATCACCTATACAAGGAATGATCTTCTCCCATCCAGACTTTACTGTCGGCTTTGGAATCTCACCAAATCAGCCTTTTACGGCTCGTGGGCTTACAGTATTTTACATACTGATCACCACCGGTCGGGAATCGCACCCTGCCCTGAAGATACTTCCGTATTCAATTATCAATTTGTATTGTAACACAAATGCCGGAAACAAGCAATAAAAAATTTTTTAATCTTTTTTATTGCTTATTAATATTGATTCATAGAATGCATAATGTTATAATAGGTTGTACGTTAATATAAAAATATAGTATTTGTGAGAGGGTGTATTATGGAATTATTAGAGTATATACATGTTATCAGAAAACGAATCTGGGTACTAATTGTTACAACTGTGCTATTTGGAATAATAACATCAATAGTTAACATTTTTTTCTTGGACGAAATTTACCGGGCAAGAGTATCCATATATGTTGCAAACAAAAAACACGAAGCAAATACTATGTCCTATCAAGAAATTATGGCCGGTGAATATTTTGCTAAAGACTACCAGGAATTAATTAAAAGCCGTTCGGTGTGTGAAGCGGTAATTCAAAAACTCCAACTGACAAATGTGACGGCTGATAAACTTGCTCGTATGATTAGCATTGAACTAAAACCCGAAACAAGATTTATTTCTCTCTATGTAGAAAGCCCCGACAATGAACAGGCTGCACTTATTGCCAACACGGTTGCAGACGAGTTTAGAAGCAAAGCGGTTGAGCTGTTGAATATCGAAAATGCTTATATTGTGGACAGGGCACTTGTTCCGAAAAATCCTGCAAAACCTAAAGTAAAACAAAACATTGCCATATCCGTTCTAATAGGAATGCTATTAGGTGTAGGAATTATTCTTCTTTGGGATTATTTGGATAATACCATTAAAAACCCGGAAGATGTTGAAAAATATCTTCAGTTGCCTGTGCTGGCAACCATACCGGATCATGAAAGCCTATGACAAGGAAAACGTCATAGGCTTTTCAATTAATAAATGTTAAGATGGACAACTTAAACGCAATGGATACGGTTCATATACTTCTAAATCTAAATTCTTCGAGCACAGTCTCATCGGCTTGTCAAATATCCATTTAGGCCGCATCAACGCAACGTCCGTGTTGCAGGTGATGCTAAAAATACCGTCCGTGGTATTTTTGCCTAAATGTCTATTTGCCTTCGCCGTGATTCTGTAGCACTCAGAATAATGATTTATCCATATATGGAACCGTATCCATCACATCAGTCTTTGCCTAATCATACTATTTATCAATTTTAAATGAACTCTTCAATGATACGATTCTGTTAAACACTAGCTGATTCTCAGTTGTATCCTTTGTATCCATACAAAAATATCCGTTTCTTATAAATTGGAATCTACTTCCTGGTTTATACTCCGTAATGGCAGGTTCAATATAACTTTCTACTTCCTGAAGGGAGTTAGGATTTAATTTCATTTCTTCTTCTCCGTCTTCATCATCAAGGAAAAGATGATCATATAGTCTTACTTTTGCTTTTACGGCATGTTCTGCTGAAACCCAATGCAAAACACCTTTGACCTTTCGTGGAATGGAGCCGCTTCCGCTTTTGGTGTCAGGATCATAGGTGCAGTGAACTTCTATAATTTTGCCGGTAGCTTCATCTTTAACAACATTTTCACACTTAATAATATATGCCCCTTTCAATCTTACTTCCTTGCCGGGTGACAAACGGTAATATTTTTTCGGAGGATCTTCCATAAAATCTTCCTGCTCAATATAGACCACTTTTGAAAACGGCACCTTGCGAGTTCCCATTTCCGGATTCTCCTGGTTATTCTCAACTTCCACGTATTCCACCTGGTCATCAGGATAATTGGTTATAACAACCTTCAAGGGATTTAGTACCGCCATTAATCTTGGTTCTTTTAGTTTTAAGTCTTCCCTTATACAATGCTCAAGTAAAGCGATGTCTACCGTACTAATCTTTTTAGCAACGCCAATACGCTCACAAAAATCTCTAATCGCCTCAGGAGTATATCCTCTTCTCCTTAGGCCCGAAATAGTAGGCATACGAGGGTCGTCCCAACCGTCTACGTATTTTTCCTCCACCAGCTTCCTTAATTTTCTTTTGCTCATTACCGTATTGGTTAACTCAAGCCGTGCAAACTCTATTTGTTTCGGTGGATTTTCAAATTCCAACTCTCTTAATATCCATTCATACAGCGGACGATGATCTTCAAACTCCAAGGTACAAAGAGAATGCGTAATACCCTCTAAAGCGTCTGAAATAGGATGTGCAAAATCATACATAGGATAAATGCACCATTTATTACCGGTCCTATGGTGTGTTGCGTGCGAAATACGATAAAGAACAGGGTCTCTCATATTTAAGTTGGGAGATGCCATATCAATTTTCGCCCTTAAAACACGTGAACCGTCTTCAAATTCACCGTTTCTCATTCTTCGGAATAGATCCAGATTTTCTTCTATCGAACGATTCCGATATGGACTTTCTTTCCCCGGTTCGGTTAAGGTGCCGCGATACTCCCTAATCTGTTCCGGAGTTAAATCACATACATATGCTTTTCCTTTTCGTATCAGCTTTTCAGCATACTCATAGAGTTGATCAAAATAATCCGAAGCATAATAAAGACGGTCTTCCCAATCAAATCCCAGCCATTTGACGTCTTCTTTAATGGCTTCGATATATTCAATGTCTTCTTTGACCGGGTTGGTATCGTCAAACCTCAAATTACACAGACCGTTATATTTTTGGGCCGTCCCAAAATTAAGGCATATGGATTTGGCATGCCCAATATGAAGATATCCATTGGGTTCAGGCGGAAAACGCGTATGTACTTTTTGGTAAACACCTTCCTCAAGGTCCTTTTCAATAATATTATGAATAAAATTACCGTTTATTTTCTCGCTATCTGCCATACTTTCACGACTCCTTAACTAAAATTTTATTTTAACTTAATAGGACTGATATTATTATTTTTAAAAAGCTCAAGTGCATATTCATCAATTCTATAATCTTCTTTATAGTATACCTTTGTTATGCCTGCCTGTATAATGGATTTGGTACAGTTAAGGCAAGGAAAATGTGTTATGTAAATGGTACAACCTTTCACGGGAATTCCCTCTTTTGCACAGTATAAAAGGGCATTTTCTTCCGCATGAATGGTAGCAATGCAGTGGCCGTCCCGCAAAACATGTCCTACATCATCACAATGAGGATTTCCCGAAATACTTCCATTGTATCCGGTAGCTACAATCCTGTGGTCATTATTTACAATAACCGCACCGACATGTGCCCTGTCACAAGTAGACCTTGTGGCTACCTTTTCTGCAAGCTGCATAAAATATTCATTCCATGATTGCCTCATGAATATCATTCCCCTTTACCAAACAATTTACACCTGTCTTACATCATACATATACTTAATAATATATATTAAATGGTTTTTATTTTCAACTGTATTTTTTGTCAATGGTGACTCTGTACAGCAACGAAAAACGGCTTATATAAAAGCCGTTTTTTTTACCATGCAACCCACTTGGCGACTCACTTGGTTCCAAAAAGCCTGTCGCCCGCATCACCAAGTCCCGGAACAATATAGCCATGGTCATTTAATTTTTCATCCACTGCTGCACAATATATTTCAACATCCGGATGGTCCTTGGTAATTTTCTCGATTCCCTCAGGTGACGCAATCAAACACATTAGTTTTATACTGGTAACACCCCTGTTTTTAATAAATTGAATGGCTGCTGAAGCGGAACCGCCCGTAGCCAGCATGGGGTCCAGTACGATTAATTCTCTTTCTTGAACATCCGTAGGCAATTTACAATAATATTCTACCGGCTGCAGTGTTTCCGGATCTCTATATAAGCCAATATGCCCAACCTTGGCGGCAGGAATTAATTTCAACATACCGTCCACCATCCCTAATCCGGCTCTTAAAATCGGAACAATGGCAAGCTTTTTACCGGCAATTACTTTTGTTTTTGCAACAGCAATGGGCGTTTGTATTTCTACTTCTTTTAAAGGAAGATTACGTGTTACTTCATATCCCATAAGCATAGCAATTTCTTCAGTAAGTTCTCTGAATTCTTTAACGCCTGTGTTCACATCCCTCATTAATGAAATCTTATGTTGAATAAGCGGATGTTCCAGAATAAAAACTTTGTTGCTCATTGTTAACACTCTCCTTTGTATATTTTTTCACCATTTTCCATGGCATGAATTTTATCAATTCTTCTCTGATGCCGGCCTCCTTGAAATTCCGCATTTAACCAAGTCTCCACAATTTCAACTGCCAAACCGGCACCCACTACTCTTCCTCCAAGCGCCAATACATTTGCATCATTATGTTCTCTTGACATTCTTGCAGAAAAACAATCGCAACAAAGGGCAGCCCGTATTCCTCTTATTTTATTTGCAGCAATGGAGATTCCTATACCTGTCCCACAAATTAAAATGCCTTTATCGCATTCACCGTTTATAACGGACATGCACACAGGATACGCAATATCCGGATAATCCACCGAATCCGGACTGTTTACACCAAAATCCTTAACGCAATATCCCCTCTCGGTTAAATGCTTCTTGATAATTTCCTTTAACTCATAACCACCATGGTCACTGCCTAAAGCTATCATAACATATTCTCCTTTCACTGTCTACCGCATTTCTTTTCGTATTCTCTTTCCGCTTGAGATTTTCTGAGATAGAAAGGTTTAAAAGTCATGTAATCATCAAATTGACCGTTTTTCGCCCTTTGAAGAGCCAATTCCGCAATGGTGGACGCTCTTTGCATTCCGTTTGCCAAAGTAGAAAATTTGCATAATTCACCAAGTTCTTTTGTTAATTTTTCTCGATATACAGGTACACCGTCCCCCGTAAACATGACGGTTTCGTTTTTTTCTTTTAACTCTGCTATTAACTGCTTTAACGGTATGACACGATACTCTTCGACAATATAAAAAGTATCGTCTATCCATTTGTAAAGTGCATTATACACTTGCTCGTTTTTTGCATCCATAATGGGAGAAATGATATAGTTACAGTAAGGCAAATTAAAAGCCAATCCGTCCAATGTAGATACACCTATAATAGGCTTATTCATTGCATGAGCCAAACCTTTCATGGTAGCCGCACCGATTCGGAGACCGGTAAAGGAGCCCGGACCGCTTGCCACCGCAAAAACATCAATATCCTGAATCCGAAGCTCCGAACTTGCCAAAAGTTCTTCTATCATTGGCATAATTTTTTGTGAATGAGTTTGTTTATGATTTAAAACATATTCACCGATTAGTTTTTCATCATCCATGATGGCCACCGTTGCAACCACCGATGAAGTATCAATTGCCAATACCCTCAATTTACTCACCTACTTTTGTCACTTCTATACTTCGATATTGCTCACCAATATCTAAATTTTTCCTTATAGTAACGTTGATATAGGACGCCGGTAAAATTTCTTTTATATGTTCAGGCCATTCAATGATAGATATACCGTTACCGTAAATATATTCTTCAAAACCTATTTCAAACATTTCTTCTACGTCATTAATTCGATAGACATCAAAATGATACACCGGCAGAATTCCGTCATATTCATTAACAATGGTAAAGGTCGGACTGGTAACCGGCTCCTTTACATCAAACGCTTTTACAAGTCCTCTTGTAAAAGCCGTTTTCCCCGCTCCCAGTTCACCGCTTAAGCATATCACTTCTCCAGGTTTTAACGTCTTACCGATACTATATGCAATTTCTTCGGTTTGCTGGGGAGAATAACTTTCAAATATCATTTTATCATGATTCATGAAATTTCACCACTATTTCCTCTTAATTCACTTACTAACATCTGCTTGTTTGATGAGCGATTCTTGAATCGCCCCTACAGCGGATGCATATTCATATATGGATAAATTCTTTTATTCTGAGTTCTACAGAGTCACGGCGAAGGCAAATAGACATTTAGGCAAAAATACCACGGACGGTATTTTTGCCTAAATGGATATTTGACGAGCCGATGAGTCTGTGCACGAGGAATACCAATTTAGGAATATATGAACATGCAGCCATAATGTAGATCAAATTTAAAACAACCCCGTAATCTTCCCATTTTCATCAATATCAATATTCTCTGCCGAAGGTTTTTTAGGCAGTCCCGGCATGGTCATAATTTCTCCTGTAAACACGACAATAAAGCCCGCACCGGCTGATACCTTTACCTCACGTACATTCAAAGTAAAACCTTCCGGCCTTCCCAACAGAGAAGGGTCATCGGATAAGGAATATTGTGTTTTTGCCATACAAATAGGCAGTTTGTCATAACCTAACAATTCCAATCTTTTAATATCTTTTTCCGCTTTTGAAGTATATGCAACATCTTTCCCACCGTAAATTTTAGTAGCAATAATTTGTATTTTTTCTTTAATGGGCAAGTTTTGGTCATACAATACTTGAAAATTCGAATCACAGGAATCCACTGTCTTTATGACCTTTTCCGCCAGTTCAATGCCGCCTTCGCCGCCTTTGGTAAACACTTCCGAAACGGCACATTCCACATTCATATCTGCGCAAAATTGTCGTATGTATTCTATTTCATTTTCTGTATCCGTATCAAAGGCATTAATGGAAACAATAACCGGTACACCAAACAGTCGCATATTTTCAATATGCTTCTGTAAATTGGCAATTCCTTTTTGAAGTGCGTCAAGATTTTCCGTTTTTAACTGTTCCTTCGGTACACCGCCGTTATATTTTAACGCTCTTACCGTAGCCACAATAACAATGGCATTGGGCTTAAAATCACCATATCGACACTTAATGTCGAAAAATTTTTCCGCTCCCAAGTCAGCACCAAAACCGGCTTCGGTGATCACGTAATCCGCAAGTTTCAGCCCCAACCGTGTGGCCGCAATGCTGTTACAACCATGAGCAATATTGGCAAAAGGTCCTCCATGCATAAAACATGGAGTATGTTCAAGAGTTTGCACCAAATTCGGTTTAATGGCATCTTTAAGCAACAATGCCATCGCACCGTCAACTTTTAAATCTTTTGCAGTGACCACCTGATTATCATAAGTATACCCTATAATGATTTTCCCAAGTCGTTCTTTCAAATCCATTAAATCTTCTGCAAGACACAAAATCGCCATAATTTCGGATGCAACCGTAATGATAAATCCATCCTCTCTGGGAACCCCATTCACCTTACCACCAAGACCCACAATAACATTTCTAAGTGCTCTGTCATTCATGTCCATGGCTCTCTTCCAAACAATTTGTCTTGGATCAATGCCCAGGGAATTCCCTTGATGGATATGATTATCAATGACCGCGGAAAGTAAATTGTTAGCTGCGGTAATAGCATGCATATCGCCGGTAAAATGCAGATTAATATCTTCCATAGGTACTACCTGGGAATATCCTCCTCCTGCCGCACCGCCTTTGATTCCCATTACCGGTCCTAGTGAAGGCTCACGAAGGGCAATAACTGCCTTTTTCCCAAGTCTGTGCATGGCTTGTCCCAGTCCCACCGTTGTAGTGGTTTTTCCTTCACCGGCAGGAGTAGGATTAATGGCCGTCACAAGAATTAGTTTTCCGTCCTTATTATTTTTTACTCTTTCCCACACTTTCGTTGAAATTTTCGCTTTATATCTTCCATAATACTCCAGTTCATCTTCCTCAATTCCCAACATTGTCGCAATTTCTTTAATAGGTTTCATTTCTGCCTGTTGAGCTATTTCGATATCCGTTAGCATGTATACACCCCATTACTGATTATTTTTTCCAAATCCACTTTTTCGTCTATAACACCGACTGCTGCCATACTCATCTTATTTAGATTAAATACTTTATCAATAATATCATTAACCGATTCAACGGTAATCTGATTTATTCTGTCAAGTACTTCTTCCGGTGTCTTTACTTTACGCATAAGCAATTCAGATTTTCCAATGCTGTTCATTCTGCTGCTTATACTCTCTAACCCTAAGATGTAATTTCCTTTTAATTGCTCCTTTGACTTTTCCACCTCTTCCTCATTTAATTTGTGTGACACGAGTATGTCAACTTCCTCAAGTACCATCTTAATAACTTCACTCATTTGTGAAGGATTCATCCCTGAATAAATGGTGAATAATCCTGCCTTGCTATATGCTGAAGGATAAGAATATATGGAATACGCCAAACCTCTTTCTTCGCGGATCTTTTGAAATAATCTTGAACTCATGCCACCGCCGAAAATATTGTTGATAACCAACAATTCATATATATTCTCATCTCCTTGCTCAATCCCTTCAAAGCCAATACAAATATGAGTTTGCTCAGTGTCTTTGGGCTTTATAGCCGTCCGAGAATAAAAACAAGGTTTTGAATAGTGTGCGAACTTGGAATCTTTTCCGTCCCAGGCTTGAAATTTGTCGGTTATCAATCCAATCATCTTATCATAATCAAAATTCCCTGCAACGGCGATCACCGTATTGGAAGGTATGTAATACTCTTCCATATAGCTTAAAATGCTATTGCGATCAATAGCTTTTAATGATTCAACCGTACCCAGTATGGGATAACCTAACGGATCACCGGCCCATACCGTTTCCAGTAAAACATCATGTACCAAGTCTTCCGGTGAGTCTTCATACATATTGATTTCTTCAAAAATTACCTTTCGTTCGGTATGAATGTCGTTTTCCGTAAATTTTGAATGAAAAAACATGTCGGATAGGATATCTATTGCTATATCCATATGCTCATCCAACGTCTTAGTATAATAACAGGTATATTCTTTTCCCGTAAAGGCATTGATCTGTCCTCCAATGGAATCAATGGCTTCCGCAATATCTTTGGCACTTCTGCTTTCCGTGCCTTTAAACAACATGTGTTCAATAAAATGGGATATCCCGTTATTGCTTTTATCCTCTTTTCTACATCCTGTTCCCACCCATATACCTATTGATACGGACCTTACATAAGGAATGGATTCAGAAATGATTCTCAATCCGTTGTCCAATGTCTTTATTTTATACATACAACCTCCAAACCCAGTATTTTAGTGTATTACTAAAGTGGACGCCCATGGTACGGCGTCCTCACAAAATCAATGCACTTTGCATTGTTGCGTTTCTCTTTTCTCAGACAATGCATCTTTCCTGGACAAATTAATTCTACCTTGCTTGTCGACATCAATCACTTTCACTAATATTTGGTCTCCCACTTTCACCAAGTCTTCTACTTTTTCGATACGCTTGTTATCAAGTTTGGAAATATGAACCAAACCTTCTTTGCCCGGAAGAAATTCAACAAAAGCGCCAAAATTTGTAATTCTTACTACTTTACCTAAATATACCTGCCCCACTTCCACATCCTTCGCAATGCCTTCAATCATTCTTAAAGCTCTTTCTCCTGCTTCTTCATCCGGCGTCGCAATAAAGATATGACCATCATCCTCAATATCAATTTTTACACCGGTATCCGCTATAATTTTTTGAATGGTCTTTCCACCGGAACCAATAACATCACGGATTTTTTCAGGATCAATAACGGTGGAAATGATTTTCGGAGCATATTTTGACAAATGTTCTCTCGGTTTATCAATGGCTTTCAGCATCACTTCGTCAAGAATATAATATCTTGCATCCCTTGTCTGTATCAACGCCTGCTCAATAATTTCACGGGTAAGTCCGTCAATCTTAATATCCATTTGTATAGCGGTAATTCCTTTTTTTGTACCTGCCACTTTAAAATCCATATCTCCGAAAAAGTCTTCAAGTCCTTGAATATCCACCATGGTAACAAATTTATCGCCTTCTGTCACCAGTCCCACGGAAATCCCCGCTACCGGAGCCTTAATGGGTACACCTGCATCCATTAAGGCAAGAGTACTCCCGCAAACACTGCCTTGTGACGTTGAACCATTGGAACTAAGTACTTCCGACACCAATCGGATAGCATATGGAAATTCTTCTTCGCTGGGTATCACAGGTTCCAAAGCCCTCTCTGCCAAAGCTCCATGACCGATTTCTCTTCGCCCCGGTCCTCTGGAAGGCTTCGTCTCTCCAACGCTGAAAGACGGGAAATTATAATGGTGCATATATCTTTTGCTTTCGTCCTCACTGATTCCGTCCAGCATTTGCACGTCTCCGAGAGCGCCCAGTGTGGCCACGGTAAGAACTTGCGTCTGGCCTCTGGTAAATAACCCTGACCCATGAGTTCTTGGAAGTATTCCGACTTCCGCTGAAAGAGGTCGAATATCAAGAAGCCCTCTGCCGTCCACACGTTTGTGCTCATCAAGAATCCATCTTCTAACAACATACTTTTGAAGTTTATAAAGCGCTTCACTCATAGCTGCCTGCATATCCGGATATTTTTCTGCAAAATGTTCAAATACATCTTCATAAACCACATTAAGATTATTTTCTCTTACTTTTTTATCATCCGTATCAAGAGCCTCTTTTATTTTGTTAATGGCATATTCTTTAATATCATTGTATAGTTCTTCATCTACTTCAAAGGACTGGTATTCAAATTTCGGCTTTCCTACTTCTTTTACCATATCGTCAATAAAAGCGCAAATTTTTTTCACTTCTTCATGCCCAAACATAATTGCTTCGAGCATTATATCTTCGGGAACTTCATTTGCCCCTGCTTCAATCATAACTACTTTTTCATGGCTTCCTGCAACGGTTAAATGCAAATCACTTTTTGCTCTTTGCTCCACAGTAGGATTAATCACAAATTTTCCGTCAACCAATCCGACAACAACGCCGCCGATAGGTCCGTTAAACGGAATGTCCGATATGGATATTGCAGCAGAAGCACCAATCAGAGCAGCAATTTCAGGAGAATTATCTTGTTCTACCGATAATACGGTTGCAACCACCGCTACATCATTTCTAAAATCGTGAGGAAACAGCGGTCTGATGGGTCTATCAATCATCCTTGCCGTTAATATGGCTTTCTCCGACGGTTTGCCTTCACGTTTAATAAAACCTCCCGGTATCTTACCTACCGCATAAAGCCTTTCTTCATAATCTACACTTAAAGGGAAAAAGTCAATCCCTTCTCTTGGCTGATCAGAAGCCGTAGCCGTCACTAAAACCACCGTATCTCCATATCGTACAAGGACGGAACCGTTGGCTAACTGTGCATATTTTCCTACTTCAAGGGACAAAGGCCTCCCTGCTAAATTCATACTAAAAACTTTATGCATTATTTGACTACCTCCATTTTCTTAAGCATACTTTTAACCTTCTTGCATTCAGGTAGCTATTAGTTTTTAGCACTTAGATAAATACCCTGAGCACAAGATATTTATCTAATGGCTAAATCACTAACAGCTACTTCCGCATATATTTTATTATTCACTTACACTTTTCTTATTATTCCAATACCAAATAGGTGCACATAGTATAAATGAGCGGCATCCACCGCTCATTTATACTATTTTCTTAAATTCAATTTTGAGACAATGTTACGATATCTTTCAATATCTGTTTTCATAAGATAATTTAACAATCCCCTACGCTTACCAACCATCTTTAAAAGACCTCTTCTGGAATGATGATCTTTTTTATGCACCTTAAGATGCTCATTTAAATGGTTGATTCTTTCGGTCAGAATGGCAATCTGCACTTCCGGGGAACCGGTATCATTTTCATGAAGCTTATACTCATTAATAATAGATTGTTTTACTTCTTTTAACATATTTTCACCTCCTGCTAATAATCACCTTCAGCTACGAAAGGGGCGGTGAATCCCAAATCCTAGACTGAGGTTCCTTTTCTTCCTTAAGGAAATTTATACCTTAAGAAACCATTCATATATTTCAACAAAATGTATTCTAACACAAATTCATTTTATTGTAAATACTTTGATTCATAAAATATTGTTTTGTTACTTCCACATCTTCGGCAATCTGATAGGACAATTCCTGTATATTTTTAAATTTTTTTTGGTCCCGAATCTTTTTTAAAAACAGAATTTCCGCTTCCATGCCATACAAATCACCGTTAAAATCAATCAGATGCGTTTCAATACGAACTCCTATATCACCCACAGTGGGATTATCCCCTACATTGGTCACACCACAATATGTTTGCCCGCCAACACGTACCTTTGTAATATATACACCTTTGGAAGGCAAAATAATATGCTCCGGCGGAATGATGTTAATTGTAGGGAATCCAAGCTTATTTCCCAATTTTTTACCTTCCGTTACTCTTCCTCTGATACTGTAATGTCTCGTTAAAAATATGCTTGCTTTATCAACCTCCCCGTCTTGTATCAAATGACGAATTACACTGCTGCTCACTACGGTATCATGAATCATGACAGGCATAATGACTTCCACTTCAAAACCGTAACGTTCTGATAACGTTTTAAGTAACTCTGCATCACCGGAACCCTTATAACCAAACCGGTAATTATAACCGACCACAATATATTTGACATTCAATGTATTGACAAGAATTTTTTTAACAAAGTCCTCGGGTTGTATCATCATAAATTCTTTATTGAATTCTTCAAAATATAAATAATCCAAATCATATTTCCCAAGTATCCTTGCTTTTTCATCATTAGGATAAATTAAAGGCGTCACCGTTTTAGAAGCCATTACATTTTTGGGATGATGATCAAAAGTATAGACCATGGATTTCAGTTTTTTTTGTTTACATATCTCAAGTAATCTGGTAATAAGTTTTAAATGGCCCATGTGCAAGCCGTCAAAATTTCCTAATGCTATACCGGTTCCTTGATTCACATCTAATTCCCTCCGGTTATACGGAAATATTACCTGCAATGTTTTCACCTCAATAAAAGCTTTTTGTATTTTTTAAAAAATAACGGTCAGCTTTTTTAATAATTTTTGACAAACATAAAAATTCACCGTTTTCATTATAAACTCTGTACATTTCCGTACCTTTTTCAAATATGCCAAGGTATCTTATGTCAATTTCATTTCCATTCCTGATTTTTTTCTCAAGAACAGGATTCACTGTTATTTTGGGATACTGTAAGAAAATATTATCAATAGGAGTGATAAACTCTTCGAGCCTTTTCTCCTTGGAATACATTTCAATTTCTTCGACGGTAATAGACTTGTCCAAAGTAAAATTGCCGCTTTTGGTTCGAAGCAAAAAGGACATATGTGCCCCACAGCCTAATTTTTCACCGATATCCGCACATAATGTTCTGACATATGTACCTTTTGAACAGTGCACATCAATAAGGACAGTATGATTCATAAAATCAATATGAATGATATCCACACTATAGATGGTAACAGTTCTAGGATTTCTCTGTACTTCTACGCCCTTTCTTGCCAATTCATAAAGCTTTTGACCGTTTACTTTGATGGCCGAATACATGGGCGGGATTTGTTGAATTTCTCCTATAAAACCATGAACCGCCTTTTGTATATCGTCTTCCGTTAAATCAACGGGTTTTTGAGATAAAACTTTTCCATAAGAATCTTGTGTCTCGGTTGTAACACCCAATTTTATTTCCGCCCGATACATTTTATCATGAGAAGACAATAGCTCTGCTATTTTTGTCGCCTTTCCTATACAAATGGGTAAAACACCTGCAGCACCGGGATCCAATGTGCCGGTGTGTCCTATCTTGCGTATTCCGGTACATTTTCGAACAAAGCTCACCACATCATGTGAAGTCATTCCCGGTGGTTTTAGTACATTCAATATTCCGTCCATTGGTATTCCTCCAGAATGTATATATACGATTCATATAACACAATAAATATTTAATAATAATATCTTATGTAGGGGCGACCACAGGTCGCCCCTACTAATTTATATATAAACAAACGTTATTTAAACGCTTCTTCCAGCTTTTTTAATACTACATCTACCGCTTCATCAAGATTCATGTTCAACGTACATCCACTTGCCCTTTTGTGGCCTCCTCCACCTAATGAAGCCGCAATGTTTGCAACATCAATATATTCGTTGGAACGAAAACTTACTTTTATAACACCGGGTTCTTTTTCTTTAATAAGCACGCCTACTTCCACACCTTGAACCGACTTAGCCAGTCCTGTTAAACCTTCGGTATCATCCTCCGTTACACCCAAATCGCAAAGCAAGTCATTTGGAAGAACAATGACACAAATTAATCCTTCGTGATAGAATTGTATTCTCTCAATAGCAGCAGCCGTAAGTTTTAACTTTACCAAAGACATGGTATCAAATATTTTTCGATTAATATCCGCAATAGGAATCCCTGTTTCCATTAATTCGGCAATAACGGCATGAGTCTTGGCTGTTGTGTTGCTGTATTTAAACCCACCGGTATCGGTAGAAATAGCTACATAAAGATTCGTGGCAATATCATGACATATAGGGATCCTCAACTGATGAATGAATTGATAAACAATTTCACCTGTTGCAGCAGCATTTACGTCAACATAATTATATTGAGCATATCTCGTATTTGTAGCATGATGATCAATATTAACCGTCACAGAACCTTTTTCAAAGATGACATAACGTTTCCCTAACCTTTTTAAATCTCCACTGTCCAAACAAATAACGGTATCATAATCATCATTGGCTTCAGCAGCTTCATAATTAATATAACTACCTGGCAAAAAGTGAAACATCTCCGGCCGGTCGTTTTCTAAAATCACTTGTACTTTTTTCCCTGTCTTTTGAAGTGCCAACGAAACAGCAAAAGAAGACCCCAGACAGTCTCCATCGGGGTCCACATGGGGTAATATGGCTATTTTTGAGGCTTTTTGTATTTGTTCAACAATTTCATTCATCTCGTTCATCATCTTGTTCATTCGTTGTTTCCCCTTTTTCAGGAATAATCTCATGAAGTATGTTGGAGATTCTTGAGCCGTGCTCAATAGATTCATCCAAAACGAAAATGAACTCAGGAGTATATCTTAACTGTACTCTTCTGCCAATCTCCTTTCTGATGAATCCTGCTGCACTTTTAAGACCTTCAAGAGCAGCCTTCTGCTGTTCTTTAGCCCCCATTACACTAATATATGCTTTCGCATACCTTAAGTCTTTTGTAACGTCTACTAATACCACACTGGTCATCAAAGGTATTCTGGGGTCCTTTAATTCTCTGATAATTTTGCTTAATTCTCTTTTTACTTCTTCACTGATTCTGTCAATTCTGTTATAAGACAATTCAATCACCTACCACTATGACCATCATTAATTATTGCTTTACCTCTTCCATAACGGAACATTCTATAATATCTCCTTCTTTAATATCATTGAATTTTGAAATTCCAATTCCGCACTCATAACCTGCAGAAACTTCTCTTACATCATCTTTAAATCTCTTAAGCGATTCCACTTTACCCTCGTGTATAACAATACCGTCTCTGATGATCCTTACATCGGCATTTCTTGTGATCTTACCGTCGGTCACATAACAACCGGCTATAGTACCTACGCCGCTGACTTTAAATGTAGCACGTACTTCAGCATGCCCTAAAACAACTTCTTTATACTTAGGATCCAGCATTCCTTTCATAGCTGCTTTCATTTCTTCTATGGCATCATAAATAATCCTATACAACCTGATTTCTACGTTTTGACGCTCTGCAGACGCTCTTGCACCTGCATCCGGACGTACGTTAAAACCGATAATAATAGCATTGGATGCAGAAGCCAACATAACATCCGATTCGGTAATTGCTCCTACACCACCGTGTATGGTCTTAACTCTTACTTCATCATTACTCAACTTTTCCAGTGACTGTTTCACAGCTTCAACAGAACCTTGTACATCCGCCTTAATAATAACATTTAATTCCTTAATCTGCCCTTTTTGGATTTGACTAAACAAGTCATCCAACGATACCTTTTGACGGGCCATCAATTGTTCCTGTTTAATTTTCTGTTTTCGTGCTTCTACTACCTGACGGGCTTTTCTTTCATCATCCACCACATAGAAAAGGTCACCACCGTCCGGAACTTCTGAAAGCCCTAATATTTCAACCGGCATGGAAGGGCCTGCCTTCTTTACTCTCTGTCCTCTGTCATCGAGCATGGCTCTGACTCTGCCCACTGCTGTACCTGCAACAATAACGTCACCGACTTTTAATGTCCCGTTTTGCACCAATACGGTTGCTACAGGTCCTCTGCCCCTATCCAATCGAGCTTCAATAACGGTTCCTTTTGCCTTTCTGTCCGGATTTGCTTTTAACTCCAGCATTTCGGCCATTAACAGGATCATTTCCAATAAATTGTCGATCCCTTCATTTTTTAAGGCAGAAACGGGAACATAAATGGTGTCCCCACCCCACTCTTCGGGAACAAGTCCGTACTCGGTCAATTCTTGTTTTACTCGTTCAGGATTGGCATTCTCTTTATCTATTTTATTAATTGCAACAATAATTGAAACATTTGCAGCCTTGGCATGGTTAATGGCTTCTATGGTCTGAGGCATAACGCCGTCATCAGCTGCTACAACTAAAACCGCAATATCGGTCACCTGCGCCCCCCTTGCTCTCATAGCGGTAAAAGCTTCGTGACCGGGTGTATCTAAAAAGGTAATCTGTTTACCGTTAATCTTAACCCTGGAGGCACCAATATGCTGCGTGATACCTCCGGCTTCCGTCTGCGTGACGCGGGTTTTCCGAATGGCATCTAATAACGATGTCTTTCCATGGTCAACATGGCCCATCACAACGACTACCGGTGATCTGGGTTTTAACTTTGCAGGGTCATCTTCTGAATCATCAAACAACTTTTCTTCTTCAGTAACAATGACTTCCTTTTCTACCTTCGCACCAAATTCCTCACTGATTAAGGAAGCGGTGTCAAAATCAATGGTTTGGTTTACCGCAGCCATCACGCCAAGCAGCATCAATTTTTTGATCACTTCGGTTGCAGATACTTTTAATTTTTGTGCCAGTTCACCCACGGTAATTTCATCCGGTATGGTAATTTCCAAAGGCTCTTGTTTTATTTTTTGTGCTTTCACCGGACTTTTATGCAAATTACTTACATAATTGGATTTATCTATCTTCTGTTTCGATGAACTCTTTTTAATTTTTTGTTTGCTTTTTCCCTCATCTTTAAAATGTTGAGGAACTAATTCTTCAATTTTTTCGGTATCAAATTTTTCCAAATCAACTATAACAGCACGAGTATCTACATATCTTCCTTTTGGAACTGCATCGCCCTTATCTTGTTCCACTTTTTTAACGTCATGCTCTTTTTTCTCCATATGTTTTTTGGGCGGCTTGGTCGTTTTTTCACTGCGGGACTCTGGCTTTTTGCTTTGTTTATTCGCATGCCCCTGACTGCTGCCTTGATCATATTTCTGTGTTAATATATCTAATACAATATCAATTTCATTTTCATTTAACGTGCTCATATGGTTTTTGACTTCAATGTCAAACCCTTGCAATGTTTGAATGATGTCTTTGCTGGTTAGATTTAAATCTCTTGCCAGTTCATATACTCTTGGTTTGGACAAATAACTCACCCCCGTTAAACTTCTCTGGTCCGGATAAAATTTCCTCATGAACTTCCTTGCTGATTCCGGTTCCCCTGATTATACAAGTTCATAATTGCCTTGGCAAATTTATGATCCGCAATGGATAACACCGCTCTATATTCTTTTCCTATGCACTTTCCGAGTACCTCTTTGGTACCGTATTCAATCAACGGTATGTTCCGGAAATTACATAAACGCTGAAAGTTCCTTTTAGTGTTGTCAGAGCTGTCCATTGCTACAATAACCAATTTACTTCTACCTGACTTTATTTCCATGATGCAAGCATCTTCTCCCGAAGTTACTCTTCCGGCTTTTTGAGCCAAACCGATCATGGAAAAAAATTTTTTATTCATCTGCACTCATCAGCTCTTGTTCCAGCTGATTATATATGTCATCATCAATCTTTTGTGAAAAGGCTTTCTCAAACCTTTTCCCTTTACGTGCCTTTAAAAAACAATCTTTATTGTTGCAAATATAGGCACCGCGTCCCGGTTTTTTCCCTTTAAAATCAATGGATATCTCACCCTGTTGATTTTTTACTACTCGGATTAACTCTTTTTTCGGTTTCATTTCCTGACACCCCAAGCACATCCTAAGAGGTATTTTTCGTTGTTTCGGCATGATAAACACCTCCTATTTAATCAGCTTGTGATTCACTTTTTATATCTATTTTCCAGCCCGTCAATTTTGCTGCCAACCGGGCATTTTGCCCTTCTTTACCAATTGCAAGGGACAACTGATAATCCGGTACAACAACTTTTGCAGACTTTTCCTCCTCATTGACCGTTACACTTAATACCTTGGCAGGACTTAAACTTGCGGCAATATATTTCGCAGGGTCCGGACTCCATTCAATAATATCTATTTTTTCCCCTTTTAACTCATCCACAATCACTTGTACCCGGCTTCCTTTCGGCCCAACACAAGCCCCTACCGGATCTACATTGGGATCTGAAGAGTAAACCGCTATCTTCGTCCTGGAACCTGCCTCACGGGAAATACTTTTAATCTCGACAATACCGTCATAAATCTCCGGTACTTCTTTTTCAAAAAGCCGTTTAACCAGCCCCGGATGCGTACGTGATATGAGTATAAGCGGTCCCTTTGTGGTCTTTTTCACTTCTGTCACATAAACCTTTATGCGGTCATTAAAATTATATACCTCGCCGGGCATTTGTTCATTCGGAGTCAAGATAGCTTCCGTTCTTCCCAGTTCGACAATGACATTTTTCTTCTCCGTTCTTTGAACAACCCCTGTTACTATATCGTCTTCCTTACTGATAAACTCATCATAAATTACTCCGCGCTCTGCTTCTCTTATACGTTGTACAACAACTTGCTTGGCAGTCTGAGCCGCTATTCTCCCAAAAGCTTTCGGAGTTACCTCTATATCAACATAATCCCCAAGATCATATTTCTTACTGATTTGATGCGCTTGTTCAAGACTGATTTCCAATAAGTCATTCTCTACCGTTTCCACAACTTTCTTTTTTGCATACACCCTTACTTCTCCCGTGATTCTGTCAACATTGACAAAAACATTTTGCGATGACCCGAAATTCCTTTTGTAAGCAGAGATTAGTGCAGCTTCGATGGCTTCAATCAATACCTCTTTACTGATTTGCTTTTCTCGTTCAATCTGCTCTAATGCTCCGATGAATTCAGAATTCATTTTAAATTAGCCTCCCCTAATCAATCATTAAATAATCATTATAGCAATATGGCTATAAATCCGTCTCAAAGTTATATACTAATTTCACAAGTGCCGTTTCTTTTCTGGTAATTTCCATCACACTGCCATCCTGTAATTTTAAAAAAATAACGCCATCTTGATAATCATGTAATATACCGGTCCATACCTTTGAGCCGTTAAGAGATTTATATAATTTTATCTCAATCGTATGCCCCTTATACTTTTCAAAATCCCTCTCTTTTTTTAACGGCCTCTCAAGCCCTGGCGAAGACACTTCCAAATAATAACTTTGTTCAATAGGGTCTACCTCATCCAACTTATCGCTTAACTCCCTGCTTACCGCCTCGCAATCATCAAGACTGACGCCCCCATCCTTGTCAATATACACTCTCAAAAACCAATCGGAACCTTCCTTAACAAATTCCACGTCCACAACTTCACAACCATTTTTATTCGCAATCGGTTCTGCTAATTGATATACAATTTCATCCACTTTTACCTTTGGCAATCCGTATACCTTCCTTCTTTTCATAATCTCCATAATCATTAAAAACAAAGATAAGCTACAATATTAAAGAGTGGGATAAACCTGCCCACTCTTACCTAAAAAGGAATATGTGTTTTAACTGTTTATTATTATACCACTATTCCATACTTTTATCAACATATTTTTTACTCTTCCACCAAAGCAAAATCAATTTGCCTTGTAGCCGTATCCGCTCTCATCACTCGAACTTTTACTTCATCACCGATTTTATAGATTTTCTTTTTGTTTTCTCCTATTAAGCTATAGTGCTTATCATCATAGATATAATAGTCATCTTCCATACTGCTTATCCTGACAAGGCCTTCAATGGTATTTTCCAACTCAACAAACATACCAAATGAAGTTACACCGGAAATAACTCCTTCAAATATTTCTCCTATCTTATCGGACATATATTCCGCTTTTTTAAAGTTCTCAATTTCACGTTCTGCTTCTTGAGCGTTGATTTCCATTTCAGATGATTGTTTTGCGGCCTCCTGCACAAACCTTTTCAAAAACGCTTCTCTGGTTTCATTTATTCCACCGTTTATGCTCTCTTTTATAATCCTGTGTATTACCAAGTCCGGATATCTTCGTATGGGCGATGTAAAATGACAATAATATTTCGCTGCCAAACCAAAATGCCCTAAATTCTCATGGGAATATTTAGCCTTCATTAATGAACGGAGCATAACCGTACTGATGATTCGTTCTTCTTTCTTTCCTTTAATTTTTTCCAACAATTGTTGCAAAGCTTTCGGGTGTATTTTCGTGGAACCTTTCAAATGGTAGCCTAAATTATAAATTAATGTATTAAAACTTTCAATTTTTTCAGGATCAGGTTCTTCGTGTACTCTGTAAACAAAAGGCACATTCATCCAAAACATATGCTCCGCAATTGTTTCGTTACACACAAGCATAAATTCTTCGATAATCTTATTGGAAATCGTATAATTGTATTTTATAATTTCAACCGGCTTACCTTTTTCATCAAGAATAATTTTAGCCTCAGGAAAATCAAAATCAATACTGCCCCGGTTCATTCTCTTTTCTCTGAGAATAAGTGCAAGCTCTTTCATAAGTTTTAAATCCTGCACCAAATCCTTATATTGCTTCAATAATTCCCCATCTTCGTCTTCAAGAATTCTTGTAACATCCGTATAAGTCATCCTCGCTTTTGTTTTAATAACACTTTCAAAAATTTCATAATCCACTACTTTACCTGAACCGTCAATCTCCATAAACACTGACAATGTAAGTCTTTCGATGTTCGGATTTAAACTGCAAATGCCGTTTGACAGCTTTTTAGGCAGCATGGGAATAACGCGGTCTATCAGATATACGCTGGTTCCTCTTCGAAATGCTTCTTTATCCAAAGCACTCTTTTCAGAAACATAATGACTGACATCCGCAATATGCACCCCTAATTTGTAGTTTCCATTGGCCAATTTTTCTATGGATACGGCATCATCCAAATCCTTAGCGTCTTCACCGTCAATGGTCACAATATTTAAATTTCTCAAATCCCTCCTGCGTTCAATCTCTTTATAATGAACGGCATCAGGAATTTGCTTCACTTCTTCCATGACTTCTTCAGGAAAGTCTTCACGAAGACTAAATTGTTTAATAACCGATAAAATATCCGTACCCGGATCGTTTTTATATCCTAAAACCTCAATAATTTTTCCTTCAGGATTTCTTCGTGCTTCAGGCCACCTGGTTATTTCAACAACTACCTTTTGGCCTGTTTTTGCATGATTAAATTCACTTTTAGGAATAAAGATATCGTTTGAAATTTTTTTGTCATCCGGCACAACAAAACCGAAATGGATACTGCTCTCAAAAGTACCTACTACAAACTGATTGGCACGGTTTAAAATACGTATTATCTCACCTTCTGCACGCCTTCCTTCAATGATGGCACGAGTAAATCTTGCAATCACTCTGTCTTTATGCATAGCGCCGTTAACATTTTCAACAGGAATAAAAACATCCGCCATTGTCGGTTCATCCGGAACGACAAAACCAAAACCTTTTTCATTGCCTTGAAACGTGCCTACAATAAGTCCCATTCTTTCAGGAACGCCATATCTGTTCCTTTTGGTTTTAATAATTCGTCCTTCTGCTTCCAGTTCATCAATGATGGCCAAAAATTCACCTACAGCTTCTTTAGGTACATCCAGCACAACGATTAACTCATCCAATAAAAGAGGTTTGTATGCTTCTTCTCTCATAAAAGCCAAGATTTTTTCCGATTGTGTCATAACATCACGTCCCTATCTTGAAATGCGAATATATTATACTATTTACCCAAATTAAAATGTTTTATTCAAAATTATTTCATTTTTGATGCATTGTTATAGCGTTTACTATTATTCATTTTTTCACTAACAAGGGCAACTTATGACCATCTTGAGATCGTTTCACATATATTATAATCACATAAAAAAAGAATACCAATTCATACTTTCCTAAATCCGTATATGAATTGGTATTCTCTTTGTGCAACTACTTCATCAACATGATATTATTTAAAAACATTTAATGATAATAAAACGGATGTAATAATAAATACAATGGCAACAACACTGGTCCATTTTCCCAATATTGCATCTATTGTTCTGCCCTTATTTTTACCGAAAAATGTTTCCGCCCCGCCGGCTATTGAACCTGACAATCCGGCCTGTCTGCCCGATTGTAAAAGAACAATGGCGATTAAAACAACCGAAACAAATATGTGTATTCCCGTAATAATATATTTTACTATTGTCATCCCTACACCTCCCGTACTATTTACAAACACCATTATTCTATCATATGATAACGATATATACAATAGATTTAACAAAAATTCGGGCGACCACAGGCCGCCCCTATAAATACAAATTATTTATTTTTTAAATTGAACCATGCTTTTAAACCGGGATATTGAGCGGAATCTCCCAACTCTTCTTCAATTCTCAATAATTGATTGTATTTTGCAACACGGTCTGTCCTGGAAGGAGCTCCGGTCTTTATTTGTCCTGCATTTAAAGCGACTGCAATATCCGCTATGGTAGTATCTTCCGTTTCACCTGAACGATGGGATACTACTGCTGTATATCCTGCTCTGTTTGCCATTTGAATGGCATCCAACGTTTCTGTTAAGGTACCGATTTGATTAACTTTAATCAAAATGGAATTGGCCACCCCTAAATTAATACCTTTTTCAAGTCTTTCCGTATTGGTAACAAATAAATCATCACCTACTAATTGAACTCTGTGACCGATTTTTTCGGTAAGCAGCTTCCAACCTTCCCAATCTTCTTCCGCTACACCGTCTTCAAGAGAAATAATAGGATATTTTTCCGTAAGCTCAGCCCAGTACTGAACCAGTTCTTCCTTGGTTTTTACCAGTCCGGATTTCGGCAAATGATACTTACCGTCTTCCTGATACCATTCGGAAGAAGCTGCATCAATGGCAATTCTGAAATCAGGACCGGGTTTGAATCCTGCTCTTTCAATTGCTTTCATGATTACATCAAGAGCTTCCTCATCCTTGCTTAAATTGGGTGCAAATCCACCTTCATCTCCAACGGCAGTGGTATTGCCCATTTCAGATAATACCTTCTTTAAGTTGTGGAATACTTCTGCACACATCTGAAGAGCTTGCTTGAAGCTCTTAGCTCCTACAGGCATAATCATAAATTCCTGAATATCCACATTATTATTTGCATGAGCTCCACCATTTAAAATGTTCATCATAGGAACAGGAAGCACTTTTGCATTAGGCCCGCCAATATATTGGTAAAGGCTTAATCCAAGAGCTTCTGCAGCTGCTTTTGCACAAGCCAACGATACACCTAAAATGGCATTGGCGCCTAATCTTCCTTTATTCGGAGTACCATCAAGTGCAATCATGGTTTTGTCAATAGCAACCTGATCCAGTACATTCATACCTAATATGGCTTCTGCAATTTCATTATTTACATTTTCAACGGCTTTTGTTACGCCTTTACCTAAATATCTGTTTTTATCATCATCTCTTAATTCAACGGCTTCAAAAATGCCTGTTGAAGCTCCTGAAGGTACGGCAGCTCTGCCGACATATCCTCCGTCTACAACAACCTCTACTTCTACGGTAGGATTTCCTCTGGAATCCAAAATTTCTCTTGCCAAAACATCTTGAATTTCAATATACTGTTTCATAATAACCTGTCTCCTTTCATTATATACGAATAATATAATCCATTCTTTTTCTTAATTATGAGAATGAGAAGCATCCTTCATTACTGCATTCTGCATTCTCCATTCTTAATTCTCTATCAAGCTTTCTCCTGTCATCTCTTTCGGTTTTTCCAAGCCCATCAAATCAAGCATGGTAGGTGCTATATCTGCCAATCTTCCTTCCCTCAACTTTGCATCCTTACCTATTAAGACTAGCGGTACCACATTCGTTGTATGTGCAGTATACATTCCGCCCGTTTCATAATTAATCATTTGTTCTGCATTTCCATGGTCTGCAGTAATCAATAAAATTCCGTTTTGCCCCTTAACCGCTTTTACAATCTTACCGACACATTCATCTACGGCTTCCACTGCTTTTACGGCTGCTTCAAATGAACCGGTATGTCCTACCATGTCGCAATTTGCAAAGTTGAGTATGATTACATCATATTCTTTTGAATCAATTCTCTTTAATACTTCATCCGTAACCTCATAAGCACTCATTTCAGGTTTCATGTCATAGGTTGGTACCTTGGGCGAAGGAATAAGGATTCTGTCCTCACCTTCATACTTTTCCTCTTTCCCACCGTTAAAGAAAAATGTAACATGAGCATATTTTTCAGTTTCTGCAATTCTTAACTGTTTATATCCCTTTTTACTGATATATTCCCCAAACGTATTGGTAAGCTCTTCAGGTTCGAATGCTACGAATACATTGGGCATCTCAGCATCATATTGCGTAAAGCATACATAGTGTACAGGAAAATATCCTCTTGCTCTTACAAATCCTTTAAAGTCAGGATCTACCAGTGTCCTGGTAATTTGTCTGACTCTATCAGGCCTGAAGTTAAAGCAAATCACGGAATCATTTTCTTCGATCACCGCAGTCGGCTTACCGTTTTGAGTAATAACCGTAGGGACAACAAATTCATCTGTTACATCGTTATGATAGGATTGTTCTACCGCTTTCACCGATGACTCACAAGTAATGCCTTGGCCAAAAACCATGGCATCATAAGCCTTCTGCACGCGTTCCCATCGATTGTCTCTGTCCATGGCATAATATCTTCCCATAACGGTTGCAATCTTACCGACACCCAATTCACTGATTTTTTCCTCCAGTTGTTGAACATATCCCTTGCCGGATGTGGGCGGTACGTCTCTTCCGTCCAGGAAACAGTGAACATAGACATCCTTCAAGCCTTCCTTTTTTGCTAATTCAAGCAAAGCATATAAATGAGAATTGTGGCTATGCACACCACCGTCTGAAACCAAACCTATTAAATGTAGTTTGGAACCATGCTTTTTACAGTTATCAATTGCTTTCAACAGCACATTGTGATGAAAGAAATCCCCGTCTTTAATAGACTTGGTAATACGAGTTAACTCTTGGTATACAATCCTTCCTGCACCGATATTGGTATGCCCTACTTCAGAATTCCCCATTTGACCTTCAGGCAAACCTACATCCATACCACTGGTATGAATAATGGTGTTAGGATATTTTTTTAAATACCCATCCATATTGGGAGTTTTGGCAGCTTTCACTGCATTTCCTTCTTCTAATTTATTGATTCCATATCCATCTAAAATGACAAGCATTATCAATCTATTCTTCATAAAGATCTCCTTCAATACTTAACAATTTTTGCAAAACCGTCTGCTTTTAAGCTTGCTCCACCTACCAACGCACCGTCAATATTCGACATGCTCATTAACTCTTTTGCATTGTCCGGATTTACGCTTCCGCCATACTGTATTCTGGTATGAACTGCTACTTCTTCTCCAAACATTTCTTCAATAACGGCCCTAATAACTACATTGACTTCCTCTGCCTGTTCTGCTGTAGCCGTCTTCCCTGTACCAATTGCCCATATAGGCTCATATGCAATAACCACTTGTTTCGCCTGTTCAGGTGTCAATCCGTTTAATGCAATTCTGGTCTGCATTCTGACAAGATCATTGGTGATTCCTTTTTCTCTTTGTTCAAGGGTTTCACCGACACAAACAATAGGAATCAAATTATGTTTGAATGCCATCAGTACCTTTTTATTGACAGTTTCATCGGTTTCCGCAAAATACTGTCTTCTTTCGGAATGTCCGATAATAACGTATTTTACGCCCAATTCAGCTAACATATTCGGTGCAACTTCCCCTGTAAACGCACCGTTTTCTTCAAAATACATGTTTTGTGCACCAAGCTGAATATTTGTACCTTCAATGGCTTCTTTTACTGCCGGAATACATACAAACGGCGGGCAAACAACTACTTCCGCATCCGCATCTTTTACAAGCGGTATTAACTCTTTCACCAGAGCTACCGCTTCGGCAGGTGTCTTATTCATCTTCCAGTTGCCGGCTATAATCTTCTTTCTGGGATTTTTATCATCCAATGTAGCGATTCCGGGCAATACTTTTCCTTCCAAAAATTCCAGTGAAGCTCCTCCACCGGTGGAAATGTGAGTCATTTTATCTGCATAGCCCAGTTGTTCAATGGCCGCTGCAGAATCACCACCACCGATAATGGTCACTGCATCCGTATTTGCAACAACCTCTGCAATGGCCTTGGTACCTTCCGCAAATTTCGGGAACTCAAAAACACCCATTGGACCGTTCCATATAATGGTCTTGGCCTTTTTAATAACCTTAGCAAACCTTTCTACGGTAATATTTCCAATATCCATACCACTCCAACCGTCAGGCATTGCATCGGAAGGTACATACATGGATTCTGCATCAGGCTTGAATTCCTTTGCTACAATACTTCCTACCGGAAGAAGCAAATCCACACCTTTTGCCTCTGCTTTTTCCATTAAACTTCTTGCCAAATCAAGTTTGTCGTCTTCACAAATAGAATTACCGATTTTATATCCTTTGGCCTTTAAGAAAGTATAAGCCATACCTCCGCCAATAATCAAGGCATCCACTTTATCCAGTAAATTTTCAATTACACCGATTTTATCGGAAACCTTTGCACCGCCTAAAATAGCTACAAAAGGTCTTTCAGGATTTGCAAGCGCTTTTCCCATCACTTCGATTTCCTTTTGAATGAGGTAACCGGCTACAGCAGGCAAATAATCAGCGACACCTGCAGTTGAAGCATGTGCTCTATGTGCCGTTCCGAAAGCATCATTCACGAATATGTCCGCCAAACTTGCCAATTGCTTTGCAAATTCAGGATCATTTTTTTCTTCTTCCTTATGAAATCTTACATTTTCAAGTAATACAACATCTCCATCCTTCATTGCCGCAACAGCGGATTTTGCACTTTCACCAATAACATCCTCCGCCATTACTACTTCCTTCCCCAACAATTCACTGAGTCTTTTGGCAACAGGCTTTAAGCTGTATTTCGGATTGAATTCTCCCTTCGGTCTCCCAAGATGAGAGCACAAAATAACTTTTGCACCTTGATTGATCAAATACTTAATGGTGGGAAGCGCACCTACAATTCTATTGTCATCCGTAATATTTTTGTTTTCATCCAACGGAACATTAAAATCACATCTGACCAGTACCCTTTTCCCTTTGACTTGCACGTCTTCAATGGTTTTCTTGTTCATCATATTATTCATAATATTAGTCACCCACTTTTATAAATTCTAAGTCTTTCGTTGAACAAAATATATCATTATTATAAAAAAACTCTAAATTTGAAACAAAAGCCCGGTCCTATAATGTACTGTAACATTACAAAACCGGACCATCGTTATTTTAAACACTCCTAATTGTAATTATAGTCCTTTTGAAATAATATAACTTACAAGGTCAACAATTCTGTTGGAATAACCCCATTCATTATCATACCATGCAACAATTTTAACCATATTGTCGCCTATTACCATAGTGGACAATCCATCAATAATGGATGATCTTGGATCTCCTTTATAATCAATGGATACCAACGGCTCTTCCGAATATCCGAGAATTCCTTTCATCGGACCCTCGGCAGCAGCCTTAAGAGCAGCATTTACCGATTCCTTGGTTACAGGTTTTTCTGTTTCAATAACCATGTCAACAATAGATACGGTAGGTGTAGGAACTCTTAATGAAAATCCGTTAAATTTACCTTTCAATTGAGGCAATACCAAAGCAACCGCCTTAGCAGCACCTGTCGTTGTAGGAATCATGGAAAGTGCTCCTGCTCTTGCTCTTCTCAAATCTTTATGAGGAAGATCAAGAATTCTCTGGTCATTGGTATAGGAGTGAACGGTTGTCATAAGACCTTTAACGATACCAAATTCTGCATCAATAACCTTTGCAAAAGGAGCCAAGCAGTTTGTGGTACAAGATGCATTGGAAATAATATTATGATTTGCAGGATCATATTTTTCTTCATTAACACCCATTACGATTGTGATATCTTCTTCCTTAGCCGGAGCGGAAATAACAACTTTTTTAGCACCGGCCTTTATGTGCTTTTCAGCATCTGCTCTGTTGGTAAATAAGCCGGTAGACTCAATAACAATCTCTACGCCCAGATCTGCCCATGGCAAATTTGCAGGATCCCTTTCCGCAAGAATTTTAATTTCTTTACCGTTAACAACGATTGCATCCTCTTTTGCTTCAACGGTTCCGTTAAATTTTCCAAAGCAGGAATCATATTTTAACAAATGAGCCAATGTAGCAGGGTCTGTTAAATCGTTTATTGCTACAACGTCGATCTGGTCTGCATATTTGTCTACAATTACTTTAAATGCATTTCTTCCTATTCTCCCAAAACCGTTAATACCTATTTTTACCGCCATAATAAATCATCCTCCTAATTATATGTAATATAATTTTTTATTATATAATTGTATATAGGAAACTCCTATTTATACAGCGCATGTTCATTGGCATCATACAATCTATTAATTGCCTACTACATTTTACATTATTTTTCCTTGTTTTTCAATAGATAATACAAAAAAATAATTAATTTTTTAACAAACATTTTATTCCATAGCGTATAAGAGCCTAATTTAGATTGTTCCAATGAAAATTTTTATTATACATGATAAACAATTATTTTACATTATTTTGTTAAAACAACACCTAAAATCCCGGGACCTGAATGCGCCCCTACCACACATCCTACTTCTGATATTTCAAAATGACTGATTCCAAACTGTGCTTCAAGTTCCTGTTTTAATTCGGCAAGCTTTTCAGGAACGGCACCATGAACCAAGGCTACGGTTTTTCCTTTCACATCATAATTGCCTTTTTTAATCATTTCAATCATTTTAGGAATTACTTTTTTACTTCCGCGAACCTTATCAACCGGTACAACCAAACCGTCTTTAATACTCAAAATAGGCTTAATATTCAGGATGCTTCCGATTACTGCCGAAGCCATATTGATTCGTCCGCCTCTTTTTAAATATTCAAGGGTATCCACAATAAAATAAGCATCCGTATTCTCTAATAAATATCGAATTTTGTCCATAATCTCCGCCTTGCTTTTACCTGCTTTCGCCATCCGCGCCGCTTCTACTACCGCTATGCCATAGCCGTAACAAAAACTCATAGAGTCAATGATTTCAATGTCTCCTTCCTGTTCTTCCAACACCATGTCTCGTGCAATCACGGCTGACTGATAGGTACCGCTGGCTTTGGAAGATATGGTAAAACATATAATGGTATCATATTTTTGGATTTCTTCTCTGAAAACCTGTTCAAAAGCGGACGGCGGAACCTGTGATGTGGTAGGCATAACTTCCGACTCAGCAAGCTTTGCAAAGAATTTTTCAGAAGATAAGTCATACCAATCCTTGTAAGCTTCATCCCCAAAGTGAACCGTTAAAGGAACAACGGTAATATTGTACTCTTCCGCAAAATGCTTCGGTATGTCGGCAGTACTGTCGGTAATAATTTTAATGCTTGACATATCAATCCTCCTTAATCTATATTATTCGATCACAGGCTCATCGGTTTGCCAAATATCCATTTAGGCCGCATCATCCGCAACATCCATGTTGCGAACGATGCTAAAAATACCGTCCGTGGTATTTTTTCCTAAATGTCTATTTAACTTCGCCGTGACTCTGCGGGCGACCACAGGTCGCCCCTACAGCAATAATGATTTATCCATATATGAATGTCGTATCCACAACAACGTAGGGACACCATACATGGTGTCCGAAATCAATACATTGGTGGCAAATACGATATTCCCTCTACCACTCATATTTGGTTAATTTCCCTTGAGTTTTAAGAGACTTAAAACCATGTTGCCTTAACACCTCATATACAATAATGGCAACGGAATTGGAAAGGTTTAAGGAACGCGCCCCTTCAATCATAGGGATTCGGATACATCTTTCCTTATTTTCTTTCAACAATTCTTCCGGAAGTCCGGCTGTTTCCTTTCCGAAAACCAAATAACAGTCCTCAGGAAAATTTACGTCGCTATATACATTGACTGCTTTGGTAGTAGCGTAAAAAAAGTTGCCATACGAATTTTTCCTAAAAAATTCGTCAATATTTTCATAATAAGTAATATCCAATAAATTCCAGTAATCCAAACCGGCACGCTTCAAATGTCTATCATCTATCGAAAATCCCAGAGGCTTTACAAGATGCAAACGGGCTCCTACTGCCGCGCAGGTTCTTGCAATATTTCCGGTATTCTGCGGTATTTCCGGCTCTACTAATACAACATTTAAGCTCATTTGTTGATCCTTCCCCTATCTCAAAAATTTCTGTACCAATCCAGGTCTTCTTATTTCTACTGCTTTTTTAGGACAAAGCTCTTGACAGCAGAAACATTTGATACATTTGTTCATGTCAGCATAAGGCCTGTTATCCACCATAGTAATTGCTTTTGGCGGACAGCATCGTTCACATTCTTTGCAACCAATACACAAATTATGCATAAAAACGGGTTTGGGACTAATCCATTTATTTATTCTGTTCTGGAACCACGAAGGAAAACCATCTAAAAAACTAATGGCTCTTCCAGTAGGCATTTTAAAATCACGAATGAAAAAATCATTGATTGCTCCGCCTATGATATTTACATCCGATATATCGGCAGGACATAACCCTCTTTTTATGCTTTCTGAAATGGTATATACTTGTGAAGGTTTGATACCTACCATGGCAGAGGCAATCAAATCAACAACATATGGACTGGTTCCTCCGATAACGGCCCCGATTTTCCTCGGTTGACCGCCTGACGGACCGTTACCTTCCATTCCTACAATGGCATCCATGATTGCCAGTGACGGTTTTACACATTCACATAAATCCACTAACATGGTACAGAAGTCCTTTTTATCCGGCATTCTAAAATGATATTCCGCTTTATATGTACCCGGTATCACTCCAAACAAATTTTTTACCGCTCCTGTGTATAAAGTCATGCCATGCGTTTTTAACTTTGGTACGGTAATTACTAAATCCGCATCCAATACCGGTTTAATAATCATAAATTTCTTCGTAATCTTCCCCTCATGGAATGATATTTCTTCAAAATCGGTATTATAGTTTAATATTGCTCCGGTTTTCCTGGCTACTTCTTCCATCCCACATACAGAATATACCCCTTTTAACACTCTTTCATTATATAATCCCCCCGGGCTGTCGGCTATGGTAACGATTCCACCGGCCTCTTGAATGGCTTTTGTCAGTGCTTCAACAAAAACAGGGTGAGTGGTCGTAGCCTCATGTGGCTTCTTTTTCATGAGCAAATTGATTTTAAGAAGCACTTTCATACCCGGCTTTATGTATTTGTCAATACCGCCAAGATTGATAAAGGTTTGATCAATGACATCTTTTACAAGCTTATCATCATATTCATTGCATCTTAACAGTGAAACATCCATTTCTACACTCAACCCTCTTTAATATGCTTCTTTACAAATCTTTCTATTCTGCTTAATGCCTCATTGATATTTTTTATGGAATAAGCATAAGAACAGCGTATAAAGCCTTCCCCGCTTGATCCGAACGCATTTCCCGGAACCACGGCAACTTTTTCCTCATATAATAGTTTTTCGCAGAATTCTTCAGAAGATAAACCGGTTTTTTTAATAGACGGAAACGCATAAAATGCCCCAAGAGGTTCAAAACAATCTAAACCCATCTTTCTAAAGCCGTCTACAATCACCCTCCGACGGTAATTATATTCCGTCCTCATATATTCTATATCTTCATCTCCATGCCTTAACGCTTGTATAGCCGCATATTGACTTGTTGTAGGCGAACACATAATAGCATACTGATGAATTTTAAACATGGCACCAATAATGTCCGGATGGGCTGCTGCATATCCCAATCTCCAACCGGTCATGGCATACGCTTTTGAAAAACCGCTTACCAAAATGGTTCTTTCCTTCATCCCCGGCAGATTTGCAAAAGACACATGGTGGGTTTCATACGTTAATTCAGCATAGATTTCATCGGACAATACTAAAATATTGGTATCTTTTAAAACATCTGCAATGGCCTGAAGATCGGCTTCCTCCATTATAGCTCCTGTCGGATTATTGGGATAGGGTAATACCAATAATTTAGTTTTAGAAGTTATCTTTTCTTTTAGGTCTTCGGCTGTCAACTTAAACTGATTTTCGGCTTTCGTAACAATAGGCACAGGAACGCCACCCGCCAATGTGGCACATGGCTTGTAACAAACAAAGCTGGGCTCCGGAATCAGTACCTCATCTCCGGGACTAATAACCGCTCTCATGGCAAGGTCAATAGCCTCACTGCCACCAACGGTAACAATAATCTGATTATTGGGATTATAGCTTAAATGAAACCTTCTGTTCAAATAATTGGATATCTCTTCTCTAAGTTCCACCATTCCCCAATTAGATGTGTAATGAGTGTGCCCCTTTTCCAAAGAATAAATTCCGGCTTCTCGAATATGCCATGGGGTAACAAAATCAGGCTCGCCGACCCCTAATGAAATAGCATCTTTCATCTCGGTCACTATATCAAAAAATTTACGTATACCCGAAGGTGCAATACTCTTAACAGCAGGTGATAACATTTCTTCTATTCTCATAATGTAATCACCTGTCTTTCATCCTTTTCTTGTTCATCAAAAATAATACCTTCGTCCTTATACTTTTTTAGCACAAAATGTGTAGAAGTACTTAGAACCGACTCCATCGGAGCAAGTTTTTCAGCAACAAACAAAGCTACCTCTTTCATGGTTTTTCCCTCAAGAATGACCGTTAAGTCAAATCCTCCGGACATAAGATATACGGCTTTTACCTCAGGATATTTATAAATCCTTTCAGCTACTTTATCAAACCCTTCACCCCTTTGAGGTGTTACTTTTACTTCAATTAATGCCGTTACAAATTCTCTTTCTGTCTTTTCCCAATTAATCAGTGTATTATATCCTAAAATGACATTCTCCTCTTCCATCTTCCTAATGGCAGATTTTATTTCTTCCACATCCTTATTTAACATAACGGCAATCTGTTCAGCAGTTATTCTGCTATCCTTTTCTAATATTTTGAGTATTTCTTCCATACAAACCCCTCCACAAAACAAAATTACGTTTTCTCAATATTATATAATTATAATCGAAAAAATACCATACAAATTAAAAAAAAAAATAAGATTGAATATTTCATTCAACCTTATCTTCCATATGCATCCATATTAAATATTGATTTCTTCTTGAGCAACTGCTGCTTCTTGGACTATCATTTCATGCTCTTCTTCTGAAATAAGTCCGGCAAGATCCTGCTCATATCTCTTGATCACATCAATTGCATTTAACCGTAATTCACGAATTTCATTTTTAATTAAATCATACTTCATTCGCTCATCTTCAATTTTGGCTAACAGCATTTCTTTCTGATGTTCTGCTTCTTTAACGGACTCATTGATGATTGACTTAGCTTGTTCTTCTGCTTTAATAATAGCATTAGCAATATATGTACGATCTCTTTCAATATCCTGAAGCCGTTTTTGTAATTCTTCGTTCTGACTGCTCAGAACTTTATTTTGCTTAATTTGTTCCTCCAAATTTTTGGCTAACTTTTCAATGTAATCGTATACATCCTTTTTTTTATATCCAAATAATGCGGTTCGAAATCTTTTTTCACCAGTCATCTGTCAACCCCCAATAGCATAAAATGTATTGGTATATTATTCCACATGGACCGGTGAAAATCCTTCTTTTTGAATACAAATTCATAACTTTTTTACAAATTTTTCTCAATCATGTTGGCAAAATCTTGCTTTGACCTTACTCCAACTATTTTATCAACTTCCTCTCCGTTTTTAAACAAAATAATGGTAGGAATACTCATTACCTTGTACTGCATGGCCAATTCTCTCTGCTCGTCAACATTCACTTTTCCTACTTTAATCCTGCCGTCAAAGTCATTGGCCAATTCGTCAATAACAGGTGCCACCATTCTGCACGGACCGCACCAACTAGCCCAAAAATCCACTAATACAGGAATATTGGACTCTTTTACTTCCTGATTGAAATTTTCCTTTGTTAAAACAATCACTTTTTCACTTGCCATACGAAACACTCCTCTTATTCATTTTTTTGAAAAATCCATTAGTATGACTATTTTATCGTGTTGATTAATGATTCAGTGCCACTAATACGCACCCCTGAACCGTATGAAGGCCCTTTTGGTTTGCAAATTCCAATAGCTCATCACTAACAGTACCAGGCTGCAGCCATATATTTTTTATACCCATTTGAGCTGCTTCTTCAACAACTTTTATGCCATGTCTCGGTGCCACAACCATATCAATTACATCCGGTACCACCGGCAAATTCAGAACAGATGCATAACATTTTCGGCCTTCAATTTGCTCATAATTCGGATTTACTAAGTATACTTCATAACCATATTCCAGAAGTCTTTTAAAAATTTTATATCCATACTTTTCTTTATTGGCAGTTGCACCTACAACCGCCCATTTTTTCAACCGTAGCATATCGTCTTGTGTCATAAATTCACCTGCCTTCACGTTGCATTTATTTTAATATACCGTTGCTCCTTCTTTTTTATACTTACCCTATTATTCGTAATATTAATCATATTATCGATAAAAAAATTTGTTTCCGTTATTGGAACACATACACTCAAAGTAACATCTTCCTCATAAACAGTACTACTTATAATATATCCTGCATTGGATATTTCATTCTGTATTTTCCCCAATAAAGTATAATTCACTGTAATGTTAACAATATCACAAAGTCTCATTACAACAATACCGGCTTTATGAATTCCCTCTTTGGCACTTTTGCCATAAGTTCTCACAAGACCGCCTGCTCCAAATAAAATACCGCCGAAATATCTGGTAACAACCACTACTACATCCTGCAAATCTTCCTTTTTGATGATTTCAAGTACAGGAATGCCGGCAGTTCCGGACGGTTCTCCGTCATCGCTGTATCGTTGAATATTATTGTTTCCTATGACATAAGCGTAAACATTATGGGTCGCATCCCAATATTTTGATTTCACTTCATTGATAAAGGAAAGCGCATCCTCTTCATTATCTACCGGCTTTACATGGGCAATAAAACGTGATTTTTTCTCAACAATTTCTTCATGTGCTTCCTTGGCCACAGTTCTATATTCATATCTGTCTATAACCTTCACCCCCTTAATTTATATTGCGGACGACCACAGGTCGCCCCTACACAAATCAATGCCACATTTGAAATGGATAAATACGGATTATTCATATAGCAATATATATACAACACCAATCTGTGTTAAGGGGATGTCGCACAAGATAGAATCGGGTCGGCACGGAGACCGACCCCTACAATATATTGCTAATCAAAATGGTATAAACGCAATATGTAGGGGCAGGTTTCCATGCCTGCCTGCTTATGCGACAGCCCCGCAAAACTAGCCAATATAGCCATTTAAGTAACTTTGGAGTCCTATTCGCTCTTATATGTTAGTTATATATTCTTTTATCTTCGAATACAGCATCTTATCTGCCAGTAATTCAACAAATGTCCCTTGTTCAGTGTATTCTTCTTTTAATACTTCCCCCGATTCATGGATCAATGATAAAACTTTTCCTTCCGAATAAGGAATGACAACTTGAATTTTTGTTCGTTTACCTGGCACAAACTCATCCATTAACCGTATTAATTCATCAATTCCCTGTCCCGTCTGTGCAGAAATATAAACATAAGGCCTGGATATGTCAATAACCCGTACATCTGGCCCATCCACCAAATCCATCTTATTATAAACCGTAATAATCGGTTTATTGGCTGCACCCAGTTCTTGTATTGTGCGTTCCACAACGGCCATTTGATACTCTAATTCTTTACTGCTGACATCTGCTACATGCAACAAAACATCGGCCAACGTTACTTCTTCCAAGGTTGATTTAAACGCTTCTACAAGATGATGAGGAAGCTTTCTGATGAAACCAACCGTATCCACCAACAAAATTTTTCTGTGGTCAGAAAGCTGCATACTTCTTACCGTTGGATCCAACGTTGCAAATAATTTATCCTCAGCCAAAACGCCAGCATTGGTCAGTCTATTAAGCAATGATGACTTCCCTGCATTGGTATATCCTACTAATGCTGCAACCGGTAACCCTTCTTTTTTACGTCTGCTACGAATTAAATTCCTGTGTTTCTTTATTTCTTTTAATTCTTCCTCCAAATATCTTATCCGTCTCTGTATATGCCGCCTATCGGTTTCCAACTTGGTTTCACCGGGACCTCTGGTACCAATTCCTCCTCCTAATCGTGATAAGTCAAATCCTGCCCCTATTAATCTTGGCAACATATATTTTAACTGAGCAAGTTCAACTTGTATTTTGCCCTCTTTCGTCAATGCCCTTGCCGCAAAAATATCTAAAATCAGCATACTGCGGTCAATGACCTTTACATCCAGTAAGTTTTCCAAGTTACGTATCTGTGAGCCACTAAGCTCATCATCAAATATAACAACATTAGCGTTTAATATATCACAAACATTTTTTACTTCTTGTATTTTCCCTTCACCGATATAGGTTGATACTTCTATACGAGGCCTGTTTTGCATAACGGTTGCAACAACTTCAGCCCCTGCCGTATCAGCCAGCCTTGAAAGTTCGGCCAGGGTTTCTTCGGTTGTATCCTCAAGAATATTTTTGTTTCCCGTATGTACTCCAACCAAAACCGCTCTTTCTTTTTCTGTTTCATTGAAAAAATAATCCATCTCATCCCTCCGCGTGGTCATTTGATTTTTTCAATACATGCTGCAATGGGCGGGCAATTAATTTGATTAATAAACTGATGTACAAGTACACTATATTGTTTGTAATCAATCGTCTTTAAATACTCCAAAATTGCATCTTTTTCATCATATCCGCTGTCTCCGCCATAATAGATAACCATCATAACAATTCCGTTTTTAACAATTAAATTCATAGCTTTTTCAATGGCAAGGATACTGGTTTCCGGTTTAGTGGCTATATGATGATCTCCGCCGGGTAAATATCCGAAATTAAACATCACGGCTTTTAGCGGCTTATGCACATACTGATCCATATTCTCATGCCCGGCATTGATTAAAGTTACCCGACTGAGCATTCCTGCATCTTTTAACCTATTATAAGTATTTTGAATGGCTACCGTCTGAATATCAAAACTATACACATGACCGGCATCGCCTACCAGTTCCGCAAGAAAAAGGGTATCGTATCCATTGCCGGCCGTAGCATCGACAACAATATCTCCGGGTTGTACCGTCCGTGAAACAATATCATGGGAAATGCTAAGTGAGTTCTGAAGCACTCTCATTGTCCTCTCCTACTTTATGGCTTTTATTAATATATATCAGAATAATTATACCAAAATATTTAAATTTTTAAATATTAGAATTGTTAAAAATACCGGATCAAAAAAGTGGATTTTTTATATAAACTTATGTATAATAAAAGATAAAATGGCAGAGTAGGGTATAGTGCGTTAAGTGCCGGCTGGACGGGAAGTTGCCACCGGACGAAAAGTCTACGGACTTGCGATACTATATCCGCATTCCGCTGCCACAGAAAGGCATCTATTCTCTTTTTGTGGCATTTTGCCATTGATAAAAAAAGAGAGGAGGTGCTATTATTTTTGAATAAAACACGCAATATGGTATATATGGGATTATTTGTAGCATTAGAAATCGTTTTTACCCGCTTTCTGTCTTACCAAGGCGCAAACGTCAGAATTGGTTTAGGGTTTTTACCCGTGGCATTGGCAGCCATTACATTTGGGCCCATATACGGTGGACTTACCGGTGCCTTGGCAGATGTTATACGCATGGCATTATTCCCCATGGGAACTGCTTATTTCCCCGGTCTTACAATCAGTGCATTTTTAAGCGGCGCAATTTATGGAATTCTGTTGCACAACAAACCAAAATCTTATTTGCGGATTACCATTACGGTGCTTATTATTACACTGTTTATCGACCTTGGGTTAAATACCTTTTGGCTAACCATACTTTTAAAAAAGACGTTTTTTGTTTTGGTAATTGACAGAATAATATCCAATACCATTATGTTTCCCATACGAATCATCATGATCTATTTGTCATGGAAATATTTGGGTGATTTTATTGAATCAAATATTTTGAAGAAAACAGTATCAGCTACGAAATAGGTATTGTATCCCAATGGATTGCTGTAAGAGCAATTCAGGAGCAATGTCGTCAACTTAACGAACCAAATATGGATACCGTTCATATTTGGATAAATCGTTATCGTTGTAGGGGGCGACCTGTGGTCGCCCGCAAATAAGCTATATGTTAACCTTTATTCATGTGTAAACCATATCATTATTCATAATCTGGTCATAAAAAAGCCCTGGATTCATAACAATCCAGGGCTATATATAATATATATAGAAATATATAGGAAATAGAATTACCTTAATTATCTCTGCACTCTGCCGGAGCCGTCACCTTTCATCAAATTCTTTACTTCATCTACTGAAACGTGATTGAAATCTCCCTCAATAGTATGCTTTAAGCACGAAGCAGCAACGGCAAAATTGATTGTATCATCCATGCTGTAATCATTTAACAATGCATAAATTAATCCGGCGCCAAAGGAGTCTCCTCCCCCGACTCTGTCAACAATCATAATGTTATACTTCTTGGATTTGTAAAATTCTTTTCCGTCATATAAAAGGCCGGACCAATTATTGACCGATGCTGAAAGACTCTCTCTCAATGTAATTGCAACTTTTTGAAATCCAAATCGTTCAACAAGCTGTTTGCAAACATCCTTATATCCTTCATCACTTAACTGTCCGGATGTAATATCACTTTCTTTTGCCTTGATGCCGAAAACCTTTTCAGCATCTTCTTCATTCGCGATAACAACATCTACATATTTCATTAACCCGGACATTACCTGATTGGCTTTTTCCGAACTCCATAATTTTTTTCTAAAATTCAAGTCACAACTTACGGTTACGCCTTGCTCTTTTGCAGCCTTACAAGCTTCTAAGCACAATGCCGCCGCATTGTCGCTAATTGCAGGGGTAATACCTGTAAAATGGAACCAGTCTGCCCCTTCAAAAATCTTCTTCCAATCAAAATCACCGCTTTGCGCAGTGGAAATGGAAGAATGAGCCCTGTCGTAAACTACATTTGAAGCTCTTTGAGAAGCACCCTTTTCTACAAAATAAATTCCTATTCTTTCTCCGCCTCTTGCTATGTATTGAGTATCCACACCATATTTTCTTAAATCCGCTATGCAAGCATCGCCTATCGGATTCTTGGGCAACTTGGTAACAAAAGCTGCATGGATTCCGTAATTTGCAAGCGAAACGGCTACATTGGCTTCTCCACCGCCAAATACGGCGTCAAAACTTTGTGCCTGAATAAAACGTTGATAGCCGGGAGTTTGAAGTCTTAACATAATTTCTCCAAAGGTTACTACCTTTTTGCTCATAATGAATCATCCTTTCTTACAAAAGTATTTATTTAATTTTTATTGTCCTCTTGCTTCTTTTATCTTAGCAATAAACTCTTTGCCCACTCTTGTGATAGAAGCATAGTCTCCGGTTTTTGCACCTGCAGTCAAAGCACCGCCTACACCAACGGCTACAGCACCTGCTTTAATCCACTCAGCTACATTATCCACACTAACTCCACCGGTAGGCATCATCTTGGCATAAGGTATAGGTCCTTTGATAGCTTTAATGATTTTAGGTCCAAACACTTCTCCGGGGAAAATCTTAATAATATCCGCCCCTGCTTCCATTGCTTCCACTACTTCTTTTATTGTCATTGCACCGGGCATACACGGTACCCTGTATCTGTTGCACATTCTTACCGTATCAAGATTAAAATACGGACTCACTACGTATTGAGCTCCTGAAAGAATTGCTATCCTTGCGGTTTCAGGATCCATTACCGTTCCGGCACCTAAGATAATCTCACCCTTGGTATAGGTTTTGGCCAAAACTTCAATGACCTTGTGTGCACCGGGTACGGTAAAGGTCATCTCGATCGCTGCTACCCCACCTTCAATACATGCCTCGGTAATTTTTAACGCCTGTTCACTGCTCTCCGCTCTGACAACGGCAACAATACCTACATCACAAATTTTTGAAATTACTTTTTCCTTATCCATTTCTTTACCCTCCTAATTTAATAATGCAGAATGCAGAATGCAGAATGAAAATATAAAATATAGTTCATTTTTAAATTTTAATGAACAACTTAAAATAATTTCCTCAACTTCTATTGTGACCCATCCTTTTTGATATCTCCTTTGCGGCTTTCACCACATATTGACTGATCTCCTCATCTTTTTCAGGAGATATAATATTACTTGAACCGGATGTACTAACCGCAGCAATAATATCTCCTCTGTAGTCATAAATCGGAGCGGCTATACATCTTATGTTTTCTTCATGCTCCCCGTCATCCATTGCCCAACCACGCAACTTTGCTTCTGAAATCTGCTGAATCAGTTGCTTAACGTTCGTTATGGTTTTGGAAGTATATTTGTTTAGCTCCCTGTCTTTCAACATCTCTTCTATTTCTTCCTCCGACCTATTCATCAGCAAAGCTTTACCTACCGCCGTACAATGTATTGGAACACGTTTACCGATTTGTGAATACATTCGAATACTGTTTAATGTTTCTACCTTTTCAATATAAGTAACTTCTCCGTCTATTAATGTTGCCAAATGAACCGGTTGCGTACTTTCGGAAGCTAACTTCCGGAGAAAAGGCGCTGCTTCCGTTTTTAATTCTATATTATTCAAATGAATACTACTGATTTCAACAATTTTTAAACCTAATTGATACGTACCGTATATATTGTTTTTTTCAACATAACCGCGTTTACTCAGAGCATTAAGCAATCGATGAACCGTACTCTTATGCAGCCCTATACGCACACTGATATCCGTTACTCCTAACCCTTTTGTTTCGGTTGCAAGTAATTCTAATATATCCAGTGCTCTGTCTAAAGTTTGAACACTTTTTTCAGCCACTTTATCACGTCCTACGTAACTAATGTTTTGCTATATTTATTATAGGTGTTTCACTATATGAAACAACGTTTCACATATTTTATATATAGTATAACAAAAGATGGATAATAATTCAATACTTTTTAAACAAATAGGGTACATTTAATTTCATTGATGAATATTATGGAAAAAAACATTCGATTTTTGAAATAATATTCATCAACTGAAAAACATGCACTTAAACAAATAAATCGATTTGCTTTTTTCATCTCTTTTCTGTTATAATATAACGAGGTATTAAAGTATTTTCCGCCCTTGTAAGTGGCAAATATATATGCATGTTCTATAAAAAATTTTCATTTGTATTAATGAATACAAAAAACTTTTAAAATTAATTTATATTTCATAAATAAGGAGAGTTATCGAATGAAATATGCAATTATATTAGGCGACGGTATGGCAGATTATCCGATTGAACAATTGGATAACAAAACACCCCTTCAATATGCCAAAACTCCGACAATGGACTTATTGGCTCAAAAAGGTGAATTAGGAATAGTAAAAACCGTTCCGGACGACCTTGCACCGGGTAGTGACGTAGCTAATCTTGCCGTAATGGGTTATGATCCACATAAATATTATACCGGCCGTTCCCCACTTGAAGCGGTAAGTATGGGGGTTGAATTATCCGATACGGATGTTACTTTTCGTTGCAATCTGGTTACACTTTCCGATGATGAACCGTACGAGTATAAAACAATGATTGATTATAGTTCCGATGAAATATCAACGGAAGAGGCACACATCCTCATGGAAGATGTAAACAAACACCTACGCACCGATAGGATTTCTTTTTATCCGGGAATTAGTTATCGTCATCTTATGGTGTGGAATAACGGCCCTCACAATTTTTCCCTTACACCGCCTCATGACATTTTGGAAAAGAATATTGCTGATTATCTTCCCAAAGGAACAAACAGCAATATTATTTTAGAACTCATGAAGCGCAGTAACGAATTTCTTAAAAACCATCCTGTTAATTTAAATAGAATAGAAAACGGGCTAAAGCCTGCCAACTCCATTTGGATTTGGGGGGAAGGAAAAAAACCATCTCTATCCGGTTTTTATGACAAATACGGATTAAAAGGCTCCGTTATATCCGCTGTTGACCTTATTAAAGGAATCGGATTATGTGCGGGATTAAGATCCGTTAATGTGGAAGGTGCTACCGGCAACATCCACACCAATTTTATCGGAAAAGCCAAAGCCGCCATTCATGAATTAAAAAGCGGTCAGGATTTTGTATATGTTCATATTGAAGCACCGGATGAATGTGGTCATCGCAATGAAATGGAGAATAAAATTAAATCCATTGAATTCATTGATCAGCAAGTTGTAAAAGTCATTAAAGATGAATTGGACAATATGAAAGAAGATTATTCCATTATGATTTTACCGGATCATCCCACACCTTTAAAGCTCAGGACACATACTTCCGAGCCGGTTCCGTTTCTGATTTACAGAAGTAATAAGCAACAAAATAACTCCTACTCATCGTATGATGAATTGACCGCAAAACAAACCGGCCTGGTTTTCAATGAAGGGTATAAATTAATGGATTATTTTATCTCAGCTTTATAAACACCTTTCGATAAGATTTAATAAAAAGTGTATTTATTTTCGTCGATGAATATCATGTAAAAAACCGAATGTTGCCCCATAATATTCATGAACTAAAAAATATGCATCTAATGCAACATACATTATTGCAACACGTACCTATTTATTATATAATTTTACTAATAAATCCTAATTTTTAAGGAGTCTGAATATGATTCAAATTACTAAAAAGCATATCAATTATTTGCTAATATCATTAATTATTGTTGTAGGTGCCTTATTTGCTTATTTTTTTCTTCCGATGATATTGAAATGGTTTTTACCTTTTATATTGGCATATATGATTGCATATTTAACCAATCCCATCGTTACTTTTATGGAAAAAAAACTACGGATTCCACGCAGAATAGCAAGTGCGATTACGGTGCTGTTTACTCTATTGATACTTGGAACCATCATTACACTGATACTGTATAAAATCATATATGAAGTTCGTGAGCTTGCAATACAATTACCTGAATTTTTCAGAACATTACCTGAACAATTAAATGACTTATTTAATGAAGGCATGAGAATATATGTCAATCTGCCGCCTGAAATTTCCCAATTTGTTGATACTGTTATTGAAACTATCTCAGATACATTAAAAAACGATTTTCCTACAAAAATTGTAAACATGTTAGCGCCTTTTACCGGTTCTACCATTAATTTCGCCAAAAATTTTGCGGCTGCACTGCCTTCGATATTAATTTTTATTATCGTATTATTTGTATCCACTTATTTTATCAGCAGTGATAGAGATAAAATTCATGCTTATATCCGTAAAAGTTTACCAAGCCAATGGATAGCAAGAGCGGTCAGCATTAAAAACGACTTGGTTTTTGCACTTCTTGGATACTTGAAAGCTCAATTGATACTGATGAGTATTACTTTCGTTGAATTATACATAGGCTTTCTGATTATCGGCGTAGATTATGCCTTTTTATTAGGAATTATAATCAGTATTATTGATACCCTTCCTATTCTAGGAACAGGAACGGTTTTAATCCCTTGGGCCATTATTTCGTTAATCAGTGGAAATGTATCCCTTGGCATCTCTCTGATTATTTTATACGGAATTGCTTTACTGGTCAGACAACTGTTAGAGCCCAAAATCATCGGAGGCCAAATAGGTTTGTATCCGCTTGTTACGCTGATGTCCATGTATGTAGGGCTGCAAATATTCGGGTTTATAGGAATGATTCTTGGCCCTGTCACTATCCTTATTGTCAGAAATTTAATACGTTCCGGAATACTTCATTCGTGGAAGGAGTAAGAAATATTTACAGTTTCACGCAGAAGTTTTTTCCGCTTTAAATTCTCTGGGTAAACGTTATAAGGTGAGAACTCCCTTTTACTTTAATGATTTCGTGGTGGTTGAATTTTACTATAAGGGAGTATTCTCACCTATTGTTATATTATGGATTCCAATTAATTCAATATTCATGTTTGTACAAAACTTAGATAATTAATATTTATTCTATCATAAACTTTTGTATTAATATTTATCTTTGCTTCTTTGCATAAAGCATTTATCAAATTCTCATATTTTTCATCTACAAACTTTTCTATTAAAACAGGTCTTATTTGTTCATATGGTATATAATCTAAACCTTCCTTTTCAACACATTTTATTACACAAAACGTATTATCAAGCTGAATTACATCGCTTACTTCGCCCAACGACAGTTTCAGCGCATAAGCTCTTAACAATGGATATTTATCGGAATCGTCTCGAGCTGTGTTATCATTAAAATTCTGTTCAGTAAACTTAAGTTTCAAAATATTTCTATTATCTTGATTATAAGCATTTACTAGACTTTCTGGATCCTTGCCCTTGTTTAGTTCCTCTTTTACTAGTTTTATTATTCTCTCAGCTTCAATCGTTGCGTTATCCCTTTCTTCTTTTTTATTATCTTCCCAGTTTACATATACTTTTTGAACCTTTACAGAAGCATTTTTTTTATATTTTTCCTTTTCTTTCTCGTATTTTTCCCTTATAGCAGCCTCATCTATTGTAAATTCATTATTTTTAAGATAATCTTTTAACTTTTTGATCATATTACTATAAATATATGCAAAGTATTCCTGTTCGTTGTAATTTATAGCCCCATAAATTATCTTGTTATCCTTTGCAAACTCTTTTCGCATGGTATTTTCATTTTCAAAACTTTTTAAAAAAGCTGAATAGCTAATATCATCAATAATTCCCTTTTCTCTAGCTAAAATTTGTTCTATTTTTATTCTGATCAGTTGCTCTAATGTCTTCTGCTTTGCCATGTTTATAGGTACCTCACCATTAAAGCTGTTATTCCAAAACTTGGCATCTTCTTTAACCCCATACTTTTGAGCAAAGTAACTACATATATCAGCCCTATTACTTAATAATCTATGTTTAAACTCAACATCAAATATAGGTTCACCATTAATTGTAGCAACAACACTCATTTTTTTATTATCTACAATTAAATATATTGTACTAGCAACAATTATTATTAACATTAAAAATGCTATAATCAACTTTTTGTTCCAAGTATCAACAAATTTCTTAAATCCTCCTTTCATTTGGCACTCCCTTTCCTAGTATATTAATGTCTATTCGACTCTAAACAAAATCCCTATGCATACACCCAAATATTTGTTAGGAAGCAGCCTAAAAGCTGCCCCCTTTAAAAACTACTAGCCTATTATTAATACCTCCTATTACTCAATGTATTATTTTGTTATCAGAATATTATCTACCAGTGCTCCTACTGTTGTGGTTCCATGTGATGCAACAACTTTAAGCTTGCCAATATTTGAAGCATTTGAAGAAGCATACGGTACATCTGCTACAATAGGTGTTTCCATGTCATTAACATAAATTGAATACGTCCTTGATGATAAATTCAATACTAACTTCACATTATACCAAACATTTGGTATATAACTAAAATCCGTATAATTTACTATACCATTCGACTGATAGCCTACTTTCCCATTATCAGCGAATATACAAACTGCAGCATGAAGGTTCGTTCCTGAATCAACTGCAAACTCTATATTCTGATTTGCCTGTTCAGCTTTAAACATATAACTTACAGTAATTTTACCTGTTGTTTGTGTCGGTATGGATTTTGTAGCAGTAGTATTCTGATTATCTGTAGACAGGTTATATACCCTCATGCTTTTATCTGTTGCACTTGGATCTTCTTGTGTTACTACTCTCCCAGATATGCTTGATGTCCAACCGCTTGGTACCGAACCTGTCGCATAAGAATTAAAATCTTCGGCATATATACTATTTGGTACAGGCGTTGGCGTTGGTGTTGGTGTTGACGTTGGCGTTGGCGTAGGCACCACACCTTGATATTCGTAAGCTCCTATATCCGGAGCTGAATTATAAAGTAAATTTCCCCAGTAATCCTTTCCTCCATTGTTTGATATGCTTACGCCTGCATTAATACACGGAGATGTAGGCTGAAGCTTATATCCATCTACAGAATTTAACCCAATACTGCCGCTTCCTGGATCAACAAATTGCGGATCACTGGTAATTTTATGAGGGTCATTAGGCTCATATACATTATGTACACCATAAAAGCAATTATAATCCCAAATCAGATTTGATGATTTATCATACCGAGCGTCCACATTGGAATAAATAATATTGTTATTGAAGGTAGCAGTATTGCTTATATTGCCGTTTTTTAATATATGATATAATGGCGTAACAGTAGATTCCACATATACAGTATTATTATAGATTTGTGTGTTCATGCTTCTGTTTTGCAGCCAAAAAATCTTATCCCTGTCATTTTGACTAATGTTATATCTTACAATATTTCCTGTATTAGTCTCAACACCTGGACAGCTCATCCAGAAACCACCCTCATTATCGTGACTGTAACAATACTGAAGGATACTGTTATCAACATCAATATCAAAATCAAAGGCCATACCGTCATCATAAACACCATCCGTATTCTGATAACTTTCACAGTGTTGAATAATTACTCCATTACTGGTTTTAGCCCATATTCCGGCCGTATACCTTAAACCATCCAATCCTGTTCGATATACCGTGGTGTACTCTATAACTGCATAATCGGCAGCTCTTAATATAATTCCATCCTGTCCACAATCATGAACAATTGTATCGGAAATTTTCATATTAGTAAATCTGTTTCCTGTATCTGTTAATGCTGTAGAAGTCTGAATTCCAATAACTTTAATGTCATATACATTGCATCCTGAAATAATTACATTATCAAATCTAGAACCTGCTACTTTAGAACCATTAGCAATATAAATGCCTCCAAAATCTCTCTCATCAATATTAGCCTGAGGACCATTTACATTGTGAACAGTAAGATTAATTAGTTTTATGTAACTGCTAATACCACTTGTGCTGGTATAAACCTTTACTCCTAATCTACCAGAAGGGTTTGTAATTTCCAGATTCCTTATTTCCCAATATTGTTGGTGCTTTAGTAACACTGCAGCGCCATCTGGAGATGTATCAGTATTTCCTATTATTACTGGATTAGCACCAGTACCATACTTGTCAATAATAATGGGACTTCCATTAGCTCCTGAGCCTTTTGGATAAAGCTGTCCTACCCATGAACACCCTGCTTTAAATAAAATTTTATCTCCTGCTGTAAATGTTGTTTCATTTACTTTTTCAAGAGTTTTCCATGCTGCACCTACACTTGTACCTGAATTGTTATCATTGCCATTTACTGCATCTACATAATACGTCGTTCCTTCTGCTGTTACCACTGAAGGTACATTAACTAAAACTGCTAATTGAATAGCTAATACCAACACTATAGAAACTAACGTTTTTAATACTTTCATATTTTACCTCCTTTATTTCTTTTGCGTTTTGTTAAGTTAAATGAAAATTGAAAGCCCCGGACTCCTTCGGGTATAATAGTTTTAGCCAAAAAACAAATTACTCCAAAAGGAGGCCGAGGCCTATGTCTATTATACCACAAATTCAATTTCCCCACTGCAATTCTTGTGAACTTTATAAATTTGGCAAAGATCTCCCTGGCTATCAAAAGTATCAATGTAGATTATGTAAGCAGTAATTTATAATTTTATCTTCTCTCACCTCCCTAAAACTAAAATTATCTTAAATGTCTAAAGTGTGGTAAAACTACTTTAATGCATCAATGACTATAAATGCTATATTCTTTATCACTCTAATGCCTAATGTGCATATCTCGTTCTACCTCTTTTATTTGTATTTTAAAAAACATAGGTTATTGATTTTACAGTGACTTTTATAATCCCTTAATACATGCATCAACCACTTCACTCAAGCTTCCCGTTGCAAGACATATATATTGATCACACGCACCATAATAAAGCCGAAGTTCGTCCTTGTCATAATCTGCAATGGCTCCACAAGGAAATACCGTATTATCACAATTGCCATGTCTTTCGTAATCCATTTCAGGTCCAAGCAGAAAGCTATTGGTTTTTCCTATAACCTTCCATGGCTCTTCTAAGTCAAGCAATATGGCGCCAATATAGTAATATGTTCCTCCTGCAGGCGAAAAAACACCATGTATAATATCCAGCCAACCTTTATCCGTTTTAATTGGAGGTGTAGGGCCTATTTTCTGAACATTCCAGAACCTGTATCCTGCCGCAATAACAGGTTTAAATTCTCCCCAATGAATCAAGTCTGTTGAAGCACTAATCCATATATCTCCGTTACTTCCGTCTCCACCACCGGGCCTATCTAATTTATAATACTTGCCGTTTATTTTTTCCGGAAAAAGTGACGCTCCTCTGTTTTTTGGCTGTGTAATAATATCAATTCTCTCATAAGTTTTGAAATCTTTTGTCCTTCCTAACATTCCAACCGGCGAATCATAATCCTTAACCATAACAGGTGTGATAATATAATACCAATCATCAATCTTAGTGACACGATTATCAATAAAATGATGGTACAAATCCCAAGGCATCCCTGTGGCCTGTACATCTATAAAATTTTCAGTTCCAAGCTCAAAGCGTATCCCATCCTTACTTCTTGCAATCCTTGTTTGTCCAACATCCCTTCCGTATCCCTTGGTTGCACCATGTTCTACCACCGATACCAGTAATAATGTCTCATCATTAAATTTTACAGGTGCAGGATTATATATTTGTGCTATGCCAGGATAATCCTTTACATGAATCAAAGGATTCTGAGGATGTCGCTTAAGTATTCTTGTAGCATCTTTCATAATCATGACCTCCAATTTATTCCAATCTTTCTTCTTTCATTAAAGGGAGCAGCATATTAAAACCATCCCACATCAATACTTTAATCAAATAATTATCGGAATCCGTCGGTACTACTAAACTAATATCCATAGGCATTGTACCACGGCTAACTATATATGGCCTGTACATCACATTGACTAATTCAATATGATTGTATGCCTGATTTTTTCTATAAAGCGCCATGACGATGACTGCTTCTTTTGAAATTTCTTCTGTATTACTGACATCTACTACATATTTGATATTGCCGGATGTTATATGACCTATTTTACACTCCGTTGAAGCATCCTGTAATTTATAAAAATTTCCAAAACCAACCACAAATGATTCAGATGATACCAGTGCTTTTTGATGGCTGATATCAAGTTTAATAGTCTTTTTATTTACATGAAACGTCCACACATCACCTGTTACTGCATGTTGAATCGTAGCCGGTGTGTTGGCTGACCAGGTAAAGGCTATTGCATTCTGCCACCGCATAGCGGTTTTTGATAAACGGTAAGCAATTTTAGGTGAAGGCAAATTATTTCTGTCATAAACATCAACTTTCCCGGTATTTACAGTCACTCCATCTAAAGTTAAAGGGGTCACCCTTAGTCTGGTATTTTTACCTATGGAAATATAACTTCCATCATCCTGTATAACAGGCGGTTCCTGTGATTCCGGGAAAAAGCGCAGTTCCATGGACTTTGCATCAGAAACCTCAATATCATCCACCACAATAACTGTATTATCGCTTTTTAGATGAAGAATATGCCGGTAGAATTTTATAAGTCCCACAGCCGGATCATAGGCAGTTGTAACATCACCTACCATATAATCCATATTGACATCTATGCTTTCGCACTTGATGACTCTGGGATTGGTATTTCTGGCTGCATAAGAATTAAACCATTGACCGCCTTCCCCTAATTGTCCTTGACCGTTTATAAGCAATGTATTGTGTTGTGCCGTATACTTATAAGAGTATCCGTCGTCCTTTAACAACCATTCACCATTTCCGAACAATACAAAATGACCGGCATCCGGATGGGCATGTCCTCCACCCCAATCCACATATGGATTTGTAGTATTGACAGTCTGTACCTTATGTCCCATAAAAGGTCCGCATTTAAAAGCCAGAACGGATTCATCCCCATCCCATCCGGATCGTGAAACAACAATATCCATATCATCAAACCATTTCAATGTTGGGGTAGCTGTCTCAACTGGCGAGGCTTCCTTTATGGTTGGGTCATACCAAAGCAAATTCAGCCATCTGGATGAAGAAGCATCCAAGTTCTTCTCATCAAATCGATTGGCAAGCCATTGTGCATTTTCTGCAATATGAATATTTCCGTTCTGTCTTGCTATTTTTGCCAATCCTCTTAATATATAGTCAGGTCCGTTCCAATTAATTCTCGGATCATCAGCAAAATCTACATGACTGCCATTGGCTGTCCAACTATGAAGCGGTAATGACAAGTAAAGTGCATAATTTGCAGTTTGGTTGAACCAAGGTATAGAATACATATCGACGTTCATCAGCTTCTTGGCCATATCCATGTACTTAAGCAACCACTCTATACCATATTCCCAGTACGCATATCCTTCATGACTGGCGCCGTCTTCACCAAGATACATCATCGTATTTACCATCTTATTCAAAGCTACGTTAAGCCACGGTACAACATCCGGACTTCCTTCATCGCCGTATATTGCCAATCCTGCTGCCGTAAGTCCTGTCATACAAACCCACATATGATTCTGCAGCCACGCATTACGCCAATACCCTTTTGATACTCCTGCGGTATACATGACAGCTCCCTGTACAGAAAGTTTATTGAATATGGTTGCACGGTCTGTAACACTTAAAGCATCATAACACCAATCATACACTATCGCTAAACCAAATAATTGGTGACCTGCAGCCAAATCTATCCCTTCAAAATAAGTACCTCTCCCCCATGAAGGGTAACTACATGAAGCCAAAGCCCACTGGCGTACACCTTCAAGGTACTTTGCTTTATCTGAGGGTGTTTGTGCAAGTAAGTAAGCCATGGCCAATGTAATCATGTGATCTCCAACAGGGCGTTGCCATTCCTCGGTAAGATCCGAACCTTCATAATATGTCGGAGGAGAAGTCATTAAGATGCTATCAGCCTTTCCTTTCAAGTCTACCCATAATTGGCTCCAAAGAGTATCTGTAGGAGGATTTGCAATATTGGATTTTATCGCAGATATTAAATCGTTATCCAGAAAAAGTTTAGGATGTACACCGTCATAACTGCTTAAAGTAGCCATATCAATACTGTAATTTGCTTGAACACTATGAACATGATTAAAATTTGAGACTGAAACAAGTATAATAATCATGATGATGGATAATACTTTTTTATTAAATCCCAATACTTTCATATTCAAATCCTCCAATTAATCATCCTTATTTCTGCATATCTTATTTAATCCCGAATTCCGTTATACTGTTAAATGCATTGCTTGTATTTCCATATCCTACATATCGTACATACCGTGCTTCTACATCATCAAAATCAAATATCTCCGGCTCTAGTGTTTTGCCGCTGCTTTGCCCGCTATAAACGGTAGACCAGTTATTCCCGTCATTGGATACCTGTATTTCAAATATAATGGAACGTTTATCTCCCAACAATGACGCAATGGAAACAGCGCTAACCTTTGTTGTCTTTCCAAGATCGCACATCAACCAATGCCCATTGCCTTCCGCCGTCCAGTAGGATTCAAAATCATTGTCAAAAGCATCAAATACTGATTTCTGGCTGGTATCACTTGCAGTAACCTCAAAAATCTCCAAGTCCCCAACGCCCTTTAACGGCTGTATGTTAAAGGTATAAACCTTTTGATTGCTTCCATCTGCAGACGTTACATGAACCTTAATAACATTTCCATCCTCAACCGTCTGTTGAATTTCCAAGCTGGCGTCTAAATCATAAGGCATGCATGTGATTTTGGCCGGCTCACTGGCATTCCATAGGCGTGTCACATCATATTGCACCTTATCCGGTGTAAAATTTTTGACCGGTTTTCCATTGATAGAAACAGTGGCCAAATCAGCATTGGAGTTATCTCCATTGGAATCATATCCTTGTGAACGGATATCCACAGTCTGTATGGATGATTTCCATAGAACCTTTGCCCCAAGGCTTTCGGATATGAACCTTACAGGCACCAATGCCGTTCCGTCCTGTACCATTACCGGAACATCAAGTTTTCCGGTTTCCCCGTTTATAACAAAATCATTACTATCCGTTTTTAGTACAATAGTGGTATGTTCTTTTTTGGCAGTTATGGTACCGGTCCTTTCATCCCATTGAACTTCTGCACCTAATGCTTCAAAAATTTTTCTCATAGGTACCATTGTTCTATTATTTACTATCGTCGGAGGCACGTCAAATTGAACAGGCATTCCGTCTACCATTACCTTGATAGAATTTTCCTTTTCCTTTAATCCCACCGTTTCATTGTTTATATCCAATGTTACAACTTGATGATCCACTTCAAATTTTAGTACATTACCTTCCTCACTATAACTTACAACAGGAGGTATAGACTGCGCATCCGAAAATGAAATAGCCACTGCATTCCGCCATTTTTTCTTTTGCGTTTGCAGTTTAATGGCCAAAATATCCCTTGGATTTCCACTGACATTAGTAAACTCTACTCTGGTTGGTTCAGCTTTCACCTCCACTCCGTCCGGAGTTAAAGGCACAATTCTTAAGTTGGTATTGATTCCCGGTATATAATAACCACCGTCCGCTTGCCTTGTGGCGATTTGTTGTTCAGGAAAAAAGCGCAGTTCCAAAGGTTGTTCTCTATCCTGCTCAATATCGTCCACAACAATTATCACATTTGGTTTGACAAACACAATATGTCTTACAAACTTCGTAAGCCCTAAATCCTTAGGATAAGCAAGCGTTGCATCTCCTACCATATAATCCATTTCAGAAGTGGATTCCGCTTTTTTAATATGGGCTGTCGCTCCTGCCTGTTGTGCAGCTACCTCGTCAAACCACATTGCCCCCTCTCCTACCTGACCCTTTCCGTTCACCAGAAGAGTATTATGATGGCTTGTATACTTTTGTGCATACCCATCATCACGAAGCAACCATTCTCCATTCCCATAAACGATAAAATGTCCGGCATCCGGATGGACATGTCCGGCTCCCCAACCAATGCCCGGATTTTTTTCAAATGCTTCATGTCCGATATAGGGACCCGATTTGAAAACAACCATTGATTCGTCTCCGGACCATTCACTGCGTGCCACTACAACATCCATATCCTTGAAATGATAAAAAGTATCCAAGTCACTTATTCCTTTTTCCTCAACCGATGGATCATACCAAATAAGGTTAAGCCATTGCGAGCTTTTATTGTCCAAATTACGTTCATCGATTCGGTTAGCAAGCCACTGAGCATACCCGTTTTTATATTCCGCCGCATATTTTCTCAAATGGGTATCAGGACCATACCAGTCTTCTCTTGGACCGTCTCCAATATTCACTACTCTGTTTCCTGACCTCCAGCTATTCATGGGAAGCGATAAATAAATATAATTATATACATTTTTCTTAAACCATTCCGTTTCATACATATTGGTTCCAAAAAATTTACGGGAAAGATCCATATATCGAAGCAGATATTCCACACCGTACTCCATATATGGGTATCCTTCAAGATTATATCCATCATCCCCAAGAACATCCATCGTTGTATTCATAATTTCTTCCGCTCTGGAAAACCAGGGCAATACATCGCCAGCCTCATCATAAACAGCCAGGCCGGCAGCCACAAGTCCATGGAGATTTACCCATGTATGGTTATTCAAAAAGTATACACGCCACCAAATCGTATTCGTAGCCTCATAGGTTGCTTGACCACGTTTTAAAATGGTGCTGCGAATAGTTTCTCTTGTTCCATCATCTAACTCCTGATAGCACCAATCATAAACTAAAGCTAATCCCATAAACAAATGTCCTGCTTCAAGATCCTTGTTATCAAGATTGGTGGTCCCCCAGGTAGGATAACTACACGCCTTAAGTGCCCATGCCTTGGCTGCCTCAAGATATTTTTTATCTTGTCCGAATAAATAGGCAGCAGCTAAAGTCGCCATTTTATTTCCTACTTCACGTTGCCATAGCATATCATCCTGGTATTTATATTCCGTAGGTTCTTCTACAGCAAAACGGTCTGCTTGCTCCTTAACTTCCATCCAAAAGCGCTCATAGGTTCCACCGGATGCTATAGCTTTTCTGACTTCCTTTACTTTTGCAAAATCAACATATAAACGCGGATGGACTCCTTTATACAATTCAAGATTTTGATATTCCTTCCCGGAAACTTCCATATCATCACCTTCCCCGGTCACATCATATACTTCAATTTTATCAATAAGACATACTACTGCTTCAGGCCCTCCCATACTTAACCTGAAAAAGGAACCTACATCATCCACATCTGCAGTAAACTGAAACGGACCGTAGCTCTTTACTTCGGTAGTTAAAGTAATATCTTGCCTAAAGTAAAGCGTATAAGGGGCATCTCCTTGTTGAATACCTATAGAAATTACCCGATTCTTATCCGCTTTCGCCATAAGGCTTATACTGTACGTTTTTCCGCTTTGTACGACAAAAGGCTGGTTAAGCTGAACGTCCCACATTGTAGGACCACCGTATTTAATATCAATTTCCAATGCATTATCTCCGGACATGTCTTTCCCTTTTACAACCTTCATTCCTCCGATAGAACCGGCAGTATCCCTCAAAAACAACTCCCAATCTCGCATTTTCTTATCAAATTCTCCATTTCTCACAAGGTTTCTTTTATATGCAGCAAATACTGTTCCCGGCAGACTAATGCCAAAAATGAATGTGAACAAAACAACCATAGCTACTATTCTGTAAATCTCTATACTTGGCCTTCGTCTTTTCATTGCTTATTCCCCCTCTATCATTAAATAACAATATCTACTTATATATTGTTATTGTCCTTGGCTCACCTGAACGTGAATAAATTAATACCTTAGAACAATTTAACCCGAAGTGTACATAATCATATATATCATCGTAGGATGCCAGGGATAACTTCTGTTTTTCTCGATCAAACATACATATTTTATATTTACTTCCTTGGAATATTTTTGCTTGTGTACCGGATCCCAATCCATCATCAACCGACAAATCCTTCCATGTTACTTTAATAAAGCTGTTATCCTTCTCATAAACACTGCCAAAGTATACATAATATCGATCGGTAAAACTACCTATCGGGGCTTTTGTTTCAAGAGGTGTATCCACATCATAAACAATCTGCACATGGTTTATATCCCCCATTGCATTTACACTATAGCGTATTGCATCTCCGGGTTTTATATTTTTGCCAATTTCCGGATTATTCTCCGTTAGCAAGACATCATCTGCCGCTAAAACATCGACAAACATACCGTTTTGAAAGCCCTGTAATCGATGTACTTTCTGCCCATCATCATTAACTACCATTGTAACTTTACCTACAATAGTGACAGGTGTTTCTTCATCTATGGTGCCATCACCTGCATCACTTGTTTTAATGACCAATGCTTCTGCTGCCAACCTTCCCTTGACGGAGTTATATGCCATAATATTCGTATAATCCTTCCCATTAACGAAATCAGTGATTCTTTTTATTAAATACTTGTCCTCATCTTCAGGATTCCAAGGAACCATAAACACAACGGTATCATTAGATACTGCGACGTCTCCTCCAAAAGATTTATTATAATTGTTATATCGAAGAGTTGCTGTTGGCTGAGACCAAATGGTAAATAAACTGTTTTCGTTTTCTGCGCTATCGACTGTTTCAGCAGCAGTATCGATACCACATACATCTCCGTCATCATTTACTTCGAACTTAACGAGTTGGGGAACAAATATACCGTTTTCATCGCATAGTCTCTCAAACACCTGGTCAACTTCCAAACCTCTTATACCATCTACGATAGCTTTTTCGGATACTTTAAGTAAATATATATCTCCATAATCATCAAATAGTTTTAGTTGTAATTCTTTGGTTACGCCCTTATTCACAAGCATTGCTTTAAATATATAACCATAATAGCTATCTGACGCTTTAAAGCTAATAGCGGCAATCTTTCCTTCTACATCAAGATAAAAGACACCGCTGTCCCCTACTTTTGGAATTCTCTCGTTGGCATCAATATAATTGTCTGCCAGAGCATAAACTTGACCTTTTACCGATAATTCTATACGTCCACGATCCGTATCTTCACTTATTTCATCCACTTTCCCCTGTATTACGTTTCTTACAACAGTAACAGTTATCAACTTATTATCAGCACTCTCTGCAACTGCAAGAACATCAAAAGTCTTTAAGTCTTCCATTTTTATTGAAGCACCATCTGTATTTTTTATCATAAAATCGATGGAAGAATCGGAAGGGTCCAGTATAAGCATGTTGCCGGAATCATATTTATCATAGATAACGTGGTCTAATAAATCTACTTTTTCTACAACAATATTCCTATAAGAAACGGTAAAAACGATATCATATTCCCTGTCATCATCTACATCTAACAAAGTAACATAACCCGAATCCGGTACGAATATCCTATCTGAATAATCGGTTGTAACTTTTCCGTTAAAAATAATATCCGCATCTCCGGAAACCATTGCTTCACTTGTTTTGTTACCAATCCAATAAATATACTTGCGCTCATGAGCATCATACCGTACAATGTCATCTGCCTTTATAACAATTGCATCATTTTTTCCTTCTTTGGGCTCAATATAAAGAAGAACATTGGAATGATTTTCTTTATTTTCCTTATAATAATAAGTTACATAATTTCCTAACAGTCTGTCAGCATTTGTCGCTCCAACCTCAAATACTTGTCCGTTAATCTCTACTTCACCTTTTTTCATACGACCGGCTCCGCCTAATCGGGTAAACTCATTCCCTGTTATCTGACCGTCTTCCTTAAAAATTTTGAGCTTTTCAGTTAACAATGTCTTGTTGCGTTCTATGGAATATACGGCATCATCACCATATTTAACCTGGTTCATAATTTCCGTATCCAAACAATTATAAACCATTTGCATTACCGGCCCCATACGTGCTTCTTGATTGGATTTTATATCTACATGGTCCAAAATTCCCAATTGGGCTGCAACGAATAAATATCCAACCGGATAACCACCTGAGGTTTCTGCCTTCATTCCATAACCTAATACATTGACAAGCATTTTGATGACCTGCTCATATGTAACGGTATCTTCAGGTCCAAATCTGCCGTTGCCATACCCGCTTATAATCCCCATTTTTACCGCTGTAATAATACTGCCTGCTGCTCTATAGTCCGCACTCACATCCGAAAAATACTCTCCTATATCCTGTAAATAACCTTCTGCTGAATCTAACCCCAAAAGCCTGGTGATAAGGATTGCCATATCTGCTCTTGTTATGGTTTCATCGGGCTCAAAATTATTCGCCGTATATCCATCTAAAATATCAAGGGCAGATAGAACCGCTACAGGCCGTTCATATCTATTTTCATTTGCTTGAACCTTATCTGAAACATCGGCAAAAACACTTACATTTACTAAAAACAATAATACGATAGCAAATGCAATTACTTTTTTATGAATGATCATGCTTTTACTCCCTCCATAAACGGATCATCATTAATAATATAAATTTATATCTCTCATAATTTCATAAGCTCATATATAACCTTTGCAGCCTCTGCCCGTGTGCAAAAACTATGAGGCAAAAAATTACCATCATCCGTTCCGTTAATAATTCCTGCCTGCTGCATAACAGTTATACTGTCCAAAGCATAGTCATGTATTTTGTCTGCATCATTAAATGAGACTGCAGGAACCTTGGCCTCAAAATTCTTTTTGCAATAAACAGCTGTTCTATAAGCCAGTACCACCATTTCCTGTCGGGTAATTTCTTTTCCCAGCCCAAAGGATCCATCGGAAAATCCTTTGCATATTCCTGCCTTCTGTGCGCTTGAAATATATTTATAATACCATGCGCCTTCCTCTATATCGCTAAATGTTGCCGTAGAAGAATCATCCACCAATTCAAAAGCTAACATCAGCATCTTGATATACTCTTCGCGCTTAATATAATCATTAGGTGCAAAAATACCTTCCGATTTTCCATTGATAATCCCTTTATCTGCAAGACTTCGAATGCTTTCTACAGCCCATGGAACACTTTCAATGTCCTTAAATTCATTACCGGTTACAGGTTTTGGTTCCTGCGTTGTTTTAGGTATCACTTCAGACGCCTGTCCTGCATGTATAAAAGTACTTCCGCCGCCTCCTGATCGTGACGTTCTTGGAGTGGTAGATGAATCCGATTCAAGTTGTTCCTGAACCGCTTTTTCAAATTCTTCCTTAATCGCTTTTAGACTAGGAAACACTTTACCTGAAAGTGCCTTATCAACTTTTTGTCTCTTGTCACTGCTTAATTGATTGTACGAGGTCATATCGATATTGATAAAATCTTTATTGGTACTTATGATTTCATTGACTTCAGCCCATCCCCGTACCCGAGCAATCGCCTGTATGATTGTATACTCACAGAAACTTGTGACAAAATCCGTACTCCTGCTGAAAGTTTTTCTCATAAGTTCCTTCTTTACCAATTCCTGTCCTATCAAATCCAAAACCGTACTATATGTGGAATAGGCACTTGTCTCCGTATATTTTAATAAATCGCTATAATCCTCCATCAGTTGGCTGAATTTCACATCATCCTCTTCTTCATTTAACTTCTGTAAAACAACAGCCGTATTAAATACGTTTTGCACGCCATCCAAATCAGTTTCCTCAAAATCCGGCTCGTCTATCAAGGTTTGATATACCAATGTTTTATCTTTTAGCTGGTTAAAAAGGGAATAATCAAAATTTAAGGCTTCTTTATACTCATCAAGAATCTTAATTATTCCTTGCGGGCCTTCTATAGAATTACAAGCATTGATGGCCCGAATTGCCTGCTTTACTTCTTCAGGATCCGAATATCGAAATGTGGCTTCCTCTAATTGCTTTACTCCATCTACCCAGATTCTGAGCGTATAGATTCCAGACCTGCCCTTCATTTTTACTTTAAATTGATAATTGCCGTTTGCATCCGTTTTGGTTTGATCAATAATACTAAAAACCTGAGTGACAGGTTCTGACTGCGGCATATCCGCATCTTTTGCCTGTTTGTTTAAATGAAGTATCTCCAGTGCAACATACTGATCCGCCATGGGAGGCACTACTTGTCCTTTTATTGTCACAACGCGGCTTTCATTTTGGACATGAATTTCCTTAATTGTGGTTGCAGTTACGGTCATTATATTCAAAAACACAAATACCGAAAGTACAATTAATAAAATGGTTATTTTTTTTAGAATATGGTTTTTATTGTGTTTCACCAAAATCCATCAACTCCCTGAAAATAAAATCCCCTTGCTGAACACTGCAGTTTATTCCAAAATAACTTCTTCCATGAAAGGTTTCATTTCCTCAAAATTTTCCCACATATATACTTTAATGAATTGTTTCTGACTTGATGGTTGAACAAATATTTCAACCTCTACGGGTATGGTTTCTTTACCTATTAGAACGGCTTTGCTTTGAGCGTCCACAAGCTCAATGCTGTCATCGGAATCATACTTATTATATAATGCCATTATTAAAACCGCTTCCTTTTGCAAGTCCCCTCGATTGGTAACATTTGTTACATACTTTATAGTTCCTGTGGTAAAGTTCGTTATTTCAATTTCACTGAAATCTTCATTGACCTTTCTAAATACTGAATTTCCAAATTCAAACTCCTTTACAGTTTGAAATGAAATTTGTATGTCCTCCAAGGTCTGCTCATAAATGTCCTTTATTCCTATAAGCCTGATGATATAAAACGTATTGAATGAAAGTCTTTCACTTGTATGAACCGTAAAACTCTTACCGTCCGGGCTCAGACTAATTGAACTCACAACAGTGGTACCGCCGGATAAAAGTACATGATTTGAATTCAAACAATCAGGATTCAATGGATTGCTAAAACGAAAGCTGATTGGTTTATCAACATCTACATTTGTATCATTGTCCGAATGCGATGAAAATTCTAATACAAAAGGATTAAGGGGCGCCAATACCCTTACATTATCAATATAAACAGCACTACTACTTCCACCCAAGCAGAATTTTAGCGCAATACGGTTTCCGGGTACGCTACCTTCTGTTGGCTGAAACCTAAACGTATACGTATTCTTGAAGCTATTCACAGGAATTTCACTCTGAACATTGTACGTAGCCCACGGTGACGACTCCTGCTGAAGCAAAACTTTGATGGTCCGATTGGCATCTGCTCTTGCATCAAACTGAACATAATATACTTCATTGGCTTGAAAAGGAATTTTAAACTGATTCAATTGCACGTCATCAACAACACCAATAATGGACCCCGGTGTTAATTTCAATACATTCGACCCCATCATTTCATCTTGTACAATACTTACTGTAGCATTGGCACCGTTTTTGGTTTCCAACACCCAGTTGTTGATGGCCTTATTGGTACCCACTGTATCCGGCTCATCAAAAGTACCGTCAACAACAATATTGTCCGTTCCGGGTATATCCATGGTACATCTTATATAGTCAAAATATACGGTAGTATCACTTTGTCCGATATTGACATATAACACAAGTACTTCAGAAACTGTGGGAGTAAATGTGTAAGTATATTCCATAGGCGTAGTTGTCAAAGTCATGTCAGTCCCGTTAATCCCTGCATAGGTATCGATATATTTGATGCTTCCGTTCGTATTTTGTAATATAATACCTGCAGCCCTTGCAGCATCTGCCTTAGCCCTGATTCTTACAGTATATGTGATACCGGCAGCAACCGGTATATTTTGATAAAACCGATTTCTCCAATAACCCACATAATCAATTGTTGAGGTTACTTTCAGAACTCTTCCGTTGCCACCCCAGGTTTCGATATCTGTTACTACTTCCGGTGTCATGGTAAAACCGGGTTGCGATTGGAACGTCCATGCAGTTAGGTCCACATCAAATTCACTGTTGGTATTGATTGTTGCTGAGTGAGGCGGAACGTATGCTGCATCGACCTGCATCATCCCCATTACAATAAGCAATGAACAAAAAATTCCTATAAGACTGACCGTTTTTAATATGCTTTTATCAATACTCAATTACCACATCCTCCTTTTGTTTAGCCAAAACACTAAGAATCACTTCTTAGCTGTTTGGGGGACAGTGCACAATGCCCGTCCCCCTTAATTCTTTATTTTACTATCTAAATACTGAATGATACACCTATTTCAATTCATCATATAACATTAACGGGTTCATATTATTATCCCACAGAAAAACTTTTATAAAATGGTTTGCATCTATGTCCGGAACTGTTATGCTAACATCAACCGGTACAGCGGTGTTTGATGATTCAAGTACATAAGTTTTGCTGTCAATATCCACCAATTCAACACCATGTTCATCGTTTTTATACAGAGCCATGAATATCGTTATAGGATGATTCGATATTTTCCTATTATAAATATTGGCAACATATTTTATTTTACCTGAGGTTATATGTTCGATTTCAGTTTCACTTAAATCCTCGTTAACCAGTTTAAATTTAACATCATTGACTTCAAATGGTTCTATCTCCGTTAATACCTTTACATTATCAATATACACGGCATTCGAATTTCCACCCAAACTAAATTTCAACACAATACGGTTCCCTGCTACACTACTTTCTGTTGGCTGAAATTTAAAAACATATGTATGTTTAAAAGGATAAACCTTAACACCATTTTGAGCATTATATGTAGCCCACGGAGATGATTCCTGTTGAAGTAAGACACTAATGGTTCTCTCTGCATCTGCTCTCGCATCAAACTGAACATAATACTCCTTATTGGCTTCAAAAGGAATCTTAAACTGATTCAATTGGACATCATGAACACTACTTCCAATAATGGAACCTGGTGTTAATTTAAATACATTCGAACCCATAATGTCATCTGATACGATACTTATCGTAGGATTAGCACCGCCTTTGGTTTCCAATACCCAATTATCAGTAAATTTGTCGGCGCCTACAGTATCTTGTTCATCAAAAGTACCATCCAATACAAGATTATATAACTCAGGCATATCCATTGTACATCTTATATAATCAAAATATACGGTAACATCACTTTGTCCAATATTTACATACAACACAAGCACCTCAGAAACTGTCGGTGTAAATGTATAGGTATACTCCATAGGTGCAGTTGTAAGAGCCATATCTGCTCCGTTAGTACCTGCACTAGTATCGATATATTTTCTACTTCCGCTTGTATTTTGTAATATAATACCTGCAGCCCTTGCAGAATCTGCTTTAGCTCTGATTCTTATCGTGTATGTGGTACCTGCGGCAACCGATATGTTTTGATAAAATCTATTTCTCCAATAACTAACATATTGTGTTGTTGAAGTCACTTTCAAAACTTTTCCGTTGCCACCCCAGGTTTCCGTATCTGTTACTATTTCCGGTGTCATGGTAAAACCGTCTTGTGACTGAAACGTCCATGCAGTTAGGTCCACATCAAATTCACTGTTGGTATTGACTGTTACTGAATGAGGTGGAACATATTCTGCATTGACCTGCAAAACACCAATTATTCCGACAAACAAACATATAGTAAATATCAAACCAATCGTTTTGGAAAATTTCTTGACTGTACTCACCATCTTCATCCCCTTCATCCTGCTTTTCTTTTACACTTTTATAATTTAGTTATTCATATATCTGTCATAAGCCGTCTGAGTAATCTTTATTGCTTCCTCAATCCCCATTTTTCTTAATTCTTGCAGATATTTATCAAAACTTGTTTCAACTGCTTCTCCACCCAAGATCCATTTTTGAGTCATTTCATCTCGGTAAGTCTGTATGGGCGTCATTATTTCATTTAATCTTTTCTTTTCCTCCTGTGTGAAAGCAAGATTAGGAAACTGTTCTACTGGATACTGGTTTTCTATATACAAATCAATACCTTTTAATGCAATAGGATTAAGCCATTGTCTTTCATATTCAAAATCCTGGTGGAAGCCTATGGCAATCTGTGCTCCAGCAGTTCTGAGTTGGTCTACAGCGGGGGTCTCACCTTTAATGATATTTTCTTTGAATACAGTTTTTCCGTCTACCATATCATAGTGTACGCCTTCTATGCCAAAATTCATAAGCCTTCTTCCCTCTTCTGTAAACCAGAAGTCAAAATATTTAATGGTCTCTACTACTTTTTTATTACTACTTGAGATTGCCCAACCGCCGTCAGAATCAGGATTCCTTCTGGTGGCTTCCTTTCCGCCCGGAGGTGCAAAAGGAACAAACTCAAAACCAGGAATCTTATCTTTCAATGTATCATTATACTGAGCCGTGCTACCAAACCAATCATGAGTCGAACCTCCCGTATTATTGCCTAAAAGAATTTCTCGAGCCTTAAATCCACGGGTATATATCTCATTATCGATTAAACCTTCCTGATACCATTTTGCAATATTTTCATGGGCAGTTCTAAATTCCGGCTCATATGGCCCATAACAAACTTTGCCGTCTTTCACACACCAATCTTTATAAGCATCCCAGAAAATATAAAGGGCGGATACTGACCGTTCATTACCAGGAGATGCCTGTCTGTTAAAGTAAGGTATTTCATCCTTTTGACCGTTTCCATTTGGATCCTGTTCCTTAAATGCTTTCAATACTGCATAAAACTCATCCACTGTTTTTGGCTCTTGTAGTCCTAATTTATCCAGCCAATCTTTTCGAATGAACCATCCCTCAGCAACCTCTCCATCTGTTACATAAGGGATATAATAAATTTTGCCATCCGGTGCAGTTATAAATTTTTTTACATCCGGACGTTTCTCTAAAAATGCCTTGATATTCGGTGCATGCTGTTCAATTAAATCATCTAAAGCAACAAAAGCCCCTTCAGCACCATACCTAAAAAAATCATCCTTACCATAATGCTGCACAATATCTGCAATTTCTCCTGAAGCCATCATCAAATTAAAAGCTTGTGTTCCGTCTGATACACTTTTTGAAAGAGTTCCTGACAAGGTTACATTGGTCATCTCTTCAGCTTTCTTAAAGACCGGCCATTCATTGTCAAAATGCCAGATACCATCTAAAAGAAAGATACTTAGCTCAATGGGCTCATCACTTACCAGATACTTGGAATCTTGCTGTTGCTTTTTTCCTGCATCATTCTTAATTGCTTGCTTAGATGCATTACATCCTGCAAGTAGTGAAATGCATATCACTACTACGGTGAGTATTATTTGTACCTTTTTACATTGTTTCATTTTATTATGACCTCCTTATTCTATTTATACAGAGCAAACTTATGCTCTGATATTTTACTAACCTTTCACTGCTCCGACCATAACCCCTTTTACGAAATATTTTTGTATATAAGGATATACAATTAACATGGGAATGATGGATATAAATATTGTCGCGTATATAATGGTTTCTTTTGAATATGCTGTGGATATATTCGCCATAGTAGCATATTCATCGCTAACATTTGCTTCAACAATCAACTTTTTTAAAAGTACCTGTAGCGGAATCTTTTTGTCATCCTTGAGTAGCACCATTGCCCAAAAATAACCGTTCCAACGTTCCACCGCATAAAATAATGCAATGGTTGCTAACGCAGGCTTTGCCAACGGCAAATAAATTTTTATCAATATTTGTAAATCATTTGCTCCGTCACACCTCCCCGATTCTTCCAGAGCGTCAGGAATTGCTTCAAAGAAATTTCTTAGTAAAATAATATAAAAAGCTTGGCAGGCAAATCCGAGAATAATTGCCATCCTGGTATCAAGTAAATGCAAATCCTTAATATTAAGATAGAACGGAATAATACCTGCATCAAACCACATAGTAAAAACAATAAAAAATGAAATAAATGATTTTGCTCTAAGCCTCTTCTTTGCTAAAGGATAAGCCCCGCATATGGTAAACAATATATTAACGGCCGTACCAATAAGTGTGTAATAAAATGTGTTGCCGTAAGCCGTCCAAATTTCATTCTGACTCAGTACCTTTTTATAAGCCCCCCACGTAATATCCTTGGGCAACAATAGCACTTTACCGGTAATCACAGCATCCGGTGAGCTTACAGAAGCAGATAGTACATATATAAATGGATATAATGTAACCATTCCAACTAAGAAAAGTAAAAAATAATTAATGGCATAAAATATTTTCTCTGTATTACTGGTTTTCATTTTTTCACCTATCCTTCCTTTACCATAAGCCTGACTCAAGATACTTTTTACTTACCGTATTTGCTGCATATACCAAAACAAGTGCTATGACAGCATTAAACAGTCCTACTGCGGTAGCCATGTCATAACGTCCCTCCGCAATGCCGGAACGATACACATAAGTACTGATTACATCTGCAGTTTCATAAGTAGAAGGCTGGTATAAAAGAATAATTGCTTCATATCCCACAGTAAGCAAATTTCCGATTTTCAAAATCAACATGGTTACAATAGTTGGCATAATACCCGGTAATGTAATATGAATAAGCTGCTTCCATTTGTTGGCTCCATCAATAATAGCAGCTTCATATAACTGTAAATCAATTCCTGATAATGCCGCTATATATACTACTGCTCCAAATCCTGTTTCTTTCCAAATATTCATAGAAATAAATATAGTTCTAAAATATTCCTTCTTTGTAAGAAAGTAAATTTTTTCCCCACCAAGATGCTCAATAATCATATTTACAAGACCTGTATTGGGAGAAAGAAAATTAGTTACCATACCCGCAACCACTACTATGGATATAAAATGAGGCAAGTAGGTAATGGTTTGAATGGTCTTTTTATAGGACTTGTTCTTGACTTCATTTAACATTAACGAAAGAATGATGGGTGCAGGGAAACCAAAAACAATGCCATATAAATTAATAATAAGAGTATTTTTTAATGTCCTGAAAAAATAGGTACTCCCCAAAAACTTTTGAAAGTGTTCCAATCCAACCCATGAACTCCCGGCTATTCCCTTATAAGGGCTAAAATCCTGAAAAGCTATTTGAAGGCCCCACATGGGCTTATACTTGAATACGACGTACCATACAAGTACAGGGAGCAATAACAAATATAAATAACGGTCACGAATCAGATCATTTTTTAATCTTACAAAATATTTCCTAACGGACTGTGATTTATGTGTGGATTTTAAATGATCTAAGTTTTCGATTTTTGTCATATCCATCGCTTTATCCCCTTTTCTCGTTTACTACTCTGAACTGTTGACAAGTAAATCATATCATGGACGATTGCAAAAATAAATCGTTATTTTGGGTAAACATATTCAAAAGAGGAAAAAACATCATCATTATTAGTATCCAATATAGGAACACATCCATAAATCAGGAACAATACAATTGAATACAAAAAATGATATGCGCCATGGCATATCATTTCCTGTTTTTTATATATTCACCCGGAGTTATCCCTTCATATTTCTTAAACATACGAATAAAGGTATTTACATTATTGCAGCCTACTATTCCTGCAAGCTCGTTAACCGTTATATCCGGGTTTTTACTTAAAATTTCTTTTGCTTTTTTAATACGGTACTGACTTAAATAATCTTTAAACGAAATGTTGAGGTTATCCTTTAATAGCTTCCCCACATACCTTAAAGAAATATTAAACTCATCTGCAACATCTGTCAACGATATATCTCTGTTATAGTTTTGATGCATATAATGAAGAATGCTATTTACTATAGAATGTCCAAACTCACTATCTTCCTTGCTGATTCTCAATGCCAATGTATTAAATATATCATTAATCTTTTGCATTAATTGAGCATTGTCTGAACATGAATTTAATTCCAAATACAATATACTGCCCTCGCCAAATACCTCCTCTGTTGTCTTGTTAAGTTGCTGCAAAATTCTTTTTAGAGTGGCAACTATAGCAAATTTGAATTCCGTTAATCCTTCCTTACTTAACTGAATAGATTTCAAATTTCTTTCAAGTATGTTATTTAATATAAGTTTAGCCTTTTCCACCTGACCATTCACTAAATAATCAATAATGTTTCTCTCCGTATCAAGCGGATAATAATAGCTTGTATCTTTTAAGTTTTTTAAATCTTCAAAGGTTATTACGGTTCTTTTATCCATTGCATTTTTATATTGCAAAAGGTTAATCGCATCATTAAAAGAAACGTAAACTTCATATATGGATTTCACCGGTTTCCCAACCGCAGCAACTAAACTCACATCCAACTTCATTTCAATACCGGAGATTAAATCCTTAAACATTCTCTTGATATCCTCTATATTAGCATTTTTCATAATAACAACATATTGTTTGTAATTCAGTTGAAAAACTTCGCTATACTTATTTTTATTATAATACTCTTCAATTTTAGCCAGTATCTGGGCATGAACATTTTCTATCAAATTTTTTGAAAAATTCTGGCCTATCATAGGTTCATCTGCCATTTCCATTACAACAATTATCAGTTCATCTTCTAAATTTTTCAAATTAAATTGCTGAATTCCTTTTTCTATGCTGTCATCCGAAAGAAAACCATATACTAGGTCGGACAAAAATTTATATTTCATTAATAAATGATTTGAATTAACATATTCGATTAAATCATAGTTCATACGGACTATATGGGATGCCGTATTTTTAATAAACATAATTTCATCTTCATCCTTATAATCCGCATATTTCTTAAACATAGTAATAACATTACTAATTGGAGCATATACGTGTTGTGTTGCTAAAAAAGCCAAGCCAAAACCAATAATGATTAGCACTGCGCATATTATTAATGACGTAATAATATTCTTTCTCATTTGCAGAAACATTAAGTCCTTAGGAATTAAATATGCAAAATGCCAGTTCATTAAAGTTTGAGAATTAAAAATATTAACTATAAACTTGCCTCTTAGAACTTCCTTTTGGATAAATCCACTGTTTTCCTGCTCATTCAATAGGATACTTTCCATAGTTTTTTCTAAAGCAGATAAATTGAAAGAAGCATTTGCAGCTATGATTTTTCCTTCCTTAAGTATCAAAAAATATTCATTATCAAAATCATTTAATTTAGGAAATAAACTTTTGTTGTTGAAGGATAAAAATAGAAAACAACCGCATTATTGGAAAAAACCTGTCTTCTAACAAATATAATATTACTGTCTTCACTGCCAATATCATCACTTGTCATAATATAATATGAATTGGATTTATTATTCACTTCAAAAAACTTTAAAACAGATAAAATTTCATCCTTGTTTAACTTTTGGCTATGTAAATAATCCTCTACCGACATTGTATTAATTGGTGTAATAACAATATTATCTACTATTTTCGTTATGCTTAAACTGTATTCCTCATCAGAAAATAAACTTAAACTATTTGATAGTTTATCCCTTATTTTCAAAATGCTATAATGATCTATCACATCACTCTTGGCATATTTCTCCACATCTCTATCAGACATATATAAGTCAATTAGTTTAAAACCTGTTTTAAAGCGGGCATCTATCTTGTCTCTAGTTTGTTCCAAAAACTTAGCTGAACTAGTTTTAATTTGGTACCCCTTAATTTCATTATTCTTGTATAAAAGCAAACCTACAATTATCAGTGTATAGCTTAAAATAAATGCAACATATAGAATAAAAACCCTTTTATAAAACAACTGCCTTTTCATGCCATAGACACCATCCAATCTGTTTGTTGCCAATCAACAAATATATTTTTTGAATTGAGCAAGAAATATATTTTTTATATTTATGATTACATAAAATTATATATTAAAACAAATAGGTATTCAACAAATATTGAAAAAATAAGTTCTACCCCACAAGTATATGTACCATGATTCTATTCATATATCATTTTACTAATATTGTTAATCGCTGTTGCAGGTATCTTATTTGCTCATTTTTTCTTCCAATAATATAAAATGGTTTTTATCTTTTTATATTGACATATATGATTGCATATTATTTTATCAGCAATGATAGGGATAAAATTCATGCTTACATCCGCAAGGGTAAACAACGGCTCTATCATTTTATATCGCTCATCACGAACATCTTCAGTATAAGAATTAATTTTAAGATAATTTCTAAAATTTTCGCAAAATAACCTATACACCAAAATCTCTCCTAAATGATTTCACATTATGAATGAATTCTTCTTTTACCTTATTCCTCAGATTGGTTCTGACCATTATATTATCAATTAAATCCAACAGTAACAATTTATCAGACTTCGTTAATAATTCCTTTAATATCTTCTTTATCTTTATTGATGTATCTTCCAAGTTTGGTGGTAATAATATTCTTTATTTGGACAAGATAAAAATATCAAGAGACGAAAAAGTACATTTATTTTTATTATATCACATTTTTTATTCTTGCACTTACAACTCTGTTTATACCGGCTAAATCTTTCACCACTTCTATATCGCCGTATTTGTCTGTTTCCTCCATGAGCTGCATTAACTGCTCACTTTGGTCATGCCCTACCTCCAATGCCAGAAGGCCTTTACATTTCAAATATTGAGGTGCTTCCCTGATAATTTTTCTATAAAAAACCAATCCGTCTGCACCGCCGTCCAGTGCTAACCTTGGCTCATAATCTTTTACCTCTCTTTGAAGTTGTCCAATGACATGTGATTGGATATACGGCGGATTGGATACAATAACATCAAATGAAGCCTCCTTAATATTTTCCGGAAATCCGCTTAAAATATCTTTCTGAATAAATGTCATTTTATTCTCCACACCATTTATTTTTGCATTCCATTGCGCAATATCCAATGCTTTCGGCGATATATCCACCGCCGTTACTTGGCTCCTCAAATAATATGCAAGGCTTACGGCTATACAACCGGAACCGGTTCCAATATCCATAATTTCTATTTCATCGGCATTTTTATATTTCTCAATAATATGTTCTACCAAAATTTCGGTATCACTTCTCGGTATAAGAACATCAGGAGTTACCTTAAACGGTAGCGACATAAATTCCTGCTCACCGATAATATATTGGACCGGCATTCCCTCCGCTCTCTGTTCAATCATTTTACAATATTGTTCAACAACATTTTCATTAAGTTGTTGTTCACCGTGTATTGCAAGATACAACCGATCAACCTTTAATATATGACCTAAAATTAATTGGGCGTCGAGAACGGAATTGTTCTCTACGCCCCTTTTTTTCAAATACTGAACCGATTGAATCAACAAATTCTTTATCGTAACCTTCATGATGATCCTCCGTATCGATTTTCGGTAACTGTATATCTAATTACCACTTATCATCCTCCCGATTTCCCGTCAATACATTTTTAAGGGCTTCAATAGCAACTTCAATCTGACTGTCATCCGGCTCACGGGTTGTAAGTTTTTGAAGAAGCATTCCGGGCTGCCTTAAAACGCAAACCACCTTATTTTCGCTTCTTCCTGCAAATTTAAGCAGTTCATATGAAATCCCGGCCACCAAAGGCAATAGTAACAATCTGTAAATCAAGCGAATCCAAACATTTTCCCAAGAAACAAAGGAAAAAACGATAATGCTGACAATCATCACAATTAACAGAAAACTTGTTCCGCATCTGGGATGCAACCTTGAGTATTTTTTAACATTTTCTACCGTTAATTCTTCATTATTTTCATAGCAGTGAATGGTTTTATGTTCTGCTCCGTGATACTGGAAAACCCGTTGAATATCCTTCATGTTAGAAATCAAGATAATATAAGTTAAAAATATGAAAATCCTTACCAAGCCTTCGGAAATATTAGCTACAACATGACTTTGCACAAAGCTTTTTACAAATCCTACTACAACAGTAGGTAACAGCATAAATAACCCGATGGCAAAAATCATGGAAACAAATACGGAAAAATAAATTAATGCATCCTGAAGTTTATCTCCAAAAAGTCTTTCGACAAATTTTTCAAACTTTGACGGCGATTGTTCTTCTTCTCCTTCAAGGTCATAAAACTCTGCAGAAAACATTAAAGACTTGACCCCTAACACCATCGATTCAAAAAAATTAACAACCCCGCGCAAAATCGGCAGCTTAAAAATCTTATATTTCATTCCCAATGATTGAACGGGCTTCTTATCTACCGTAATGGTTCCTTCCGGTGTTCTTACCGCTATGGCAACATCCTTGGGGCCACGCATCATAACGCCTTCAATAACCGCTTGACCCCCGATAAAAGTGCGGTGTATAGTTTTTTCTTCGTTTTTCATAATAAATCACCTTCAAATTAGTAATATACTTAATAATAGCATATTTACTAATTGTCATCAACTTAATTTTTATATAGAAACCTTTAGAATGGATTGTAGGATATGAGCAGGTGTATTGTGTAATATAACATTAAACGCTCTTTGTTTCATTAACAAAGAGTTTTTTTCTTTGCCATTAATATCATTGATACATAAAGACGCAATGTATTGTTTTTCATAGCTTCTATATATAGCATCATTACTAATAATATCAAACACTAACTTTTCTAATCTAAAGGTTTCTTTACACATTATTTTCCCCTCCTGTAAATTAAAAATTTTGTCGCTCTATGGTGCAAACTAATGTTCGTATAAAAGATTATACTATTTTATAATTTAAATTTCAACCCGAACAAAGGAAAATTTTTTAAATATTTGTAAGAATTTATGAGACTATAAAAGGGAAAATCAATTAAGAAGTATCATAGAAAGGCTGAAAATGTTGCAGCTTGGCAATCATAGGCATTCCTCCCTTAGACCCATAGCTTTGCGTCCTTACCTTTCGATAAGTTTGCCAAAATTAATTTTTTGCATTATCACACTGTAAACAACGTACTTAGTTCAATATATTTACTACGTTTAACAAAGTATTCCCACGTGATAGATTGTTTTTTAAATCAGATGTTTTAGAAAGAGTTGAAGACAAAAAATAAACCCGGAGCAGGCCGGGTGGTTTTTTGTTGTTTTTAGATTAATGAATAAAAATCATACTATAGGAACATAATTATACCACAAATAACAATATTAACAAAAATTCTTTTTACTGACAATTGACAAAAAAGTCTTATTAGTAGTATTATATTATTAGAGGTATATGTTAATAATTTTGGTTAGGAGGGTTATTATGACACTACTAACTGTATTTGATTGGTTAAGCAGAATCGGTACATTTATGTTGATATTTTCAACTATTTTTTTTATCTCCAAATATACAATTTGCAAATTGTTGCAACTTCATAAGTACTTGATATACAATAAAATATATATGGATGATGCAATAAGTATCATTATTAGCTTAATAATAATACTAAACTTTGTAACTATATCTTCTCCATATGCATAGACGATGAAGAGACACTATTAGTAGTGTCTCTTTTGTATTATTCTGATTCATCATTAGTCAATATTGAATCAACATTTTGACTGTCAGATGCGTCAATAAGTATTTCATTATGATTTCTTTCTGGCAATTGAATCTGAAGATTCTTTATGTCTTTTTCAAGTTTATCTTGTAACTCAGCTATATCCTTTTCTTTCTCAGGGGTATCCTTAAATATTTCTGAAATTGTTCTAAGTAGTCCTGGTATTCCTTCCGTTTTGTATTCAACTTCACAGCACTTTAAAAAATTTATTTTAAATTCAGCTCCAACCAATAAAGCGATCGCCAATCCAATTACAAGTACTGATTTCATTTTACCAGTAAATTGAATTGGTCCCTTTGACTGCACATTCATTTTTAATATTATATCATTTATGTCAATATTAATAGAACTATCATATTTATTTATAAAGTCTATTATTTTCAAATTATTATTTAAAAAACTTAGCACATCAGAATATGGTATATTTGTTTTTCTGTTGACTTTATAAGTTAAATATGCTGTATCACCTTTTATGTAGAACTGTGACAATGTCCTGTCAATAAAAGTTTCAAAAACCGTAATATCAATTATTGTATTGTGAGAATATATTATTCTATATAAATATGGGTCTAATTCACTTTTTTTTGCAATATGTAACCACCTTACAGGTCTTCTTTTCTTTATAATTTGTCTACATTCTTGCTCATCATCAAAAGCATTTAAAAATTGTTCAAACTCATCTTCTTCATAAATATACACATCACCTAATATTTCACCAAATGCAATCAACCCAGATTTTTCACTTGGAATCAAAACTATATCACCAGGTTGTATACCTAATACAAATCTTCTAATTTGTCCTGATATATAACCAGAATTTGTTATTTTAGGATACTGCTTTTGAATTTCTTTTTTTAAATCATCGTGACTACTGCTTTTAATAAAATTAATATCACTGACTTCATCCCATTCAATACCAACAAAATTCTCGTGTAAAAAATCGTTAAAATATGTTCCAGATTGCGTACGCAAAAACCAATATCTACGATTAGGATTAATAACATCAATACCAATAGATTTTAATAATGAAATATCTTCTCGTCTTAAAACTAATTCTGACATTTTATTCCCCCCATTTACAAAGATTACGTAAATTATACCATTAACTATTTGTAATAATTTGTCGAATTAGGTCGGTATTCAAAAATTTTGTACAAACTATATTTAGGCACAAAAAAACAGGGCAGCCGAAGCCGCCCTTAAATAAACTGTAATATATTAACACTCATTTTTATTCCTGCACGTTTTCCTGCATTTTTGACAGCATCTTGAATAGCTTTTTTACATAACCGATTACCTTGTATGCTTAAAAACAAGGCTGGGTTATCATCTGTTCTTGTATCTAAATATCTTTTAATACGTTATTAGTTGTTTGCTGAACCCTGTTAATTTCGATGCTTCATACGCAGTATACCATTCTTTGATTAAATTCATATTTAACCCTCCTTTAATCACTGCGTTGTCTATATTTTTCCGCTAACTCTTTTGGTTGGACATGTGTATAAATCATGGTTGTTGACAAACTCGAATGTCCTAGCATTGTTTGTACTTCCCTAATATTCATACCGACATCATTTAAACTTCTTGTTGCAAAAGAGTGGCGCAATGTATGCGGATGCACAAGCTTTCTCTTATCGCCATCTTGTATATAAACCCCAGCTTTCTTTGAAAGACGGTAACATACTTCTCGTATATATCGTTGGTCAAGCTGCCCCCCTTTTAAAGTTGAGAAAAAATATAAGCTGTCAGGTCTTATCATATCCCATTTTCTAAAAGCTTCAATCGTGGTATTATCAAGTACAGTATATCGGTCCTTATTTCCTTTTGATTGCTGAATATATAGAAGACCATTTTCAAAATCAACGTCACATGCTTTTAAATCGCACACTTCTTGAACCCTTAATCCACTACGATACATTGACAACATGATTGCATAATTCCGGATTCCGGTAGGACATGATAAATTAATACAACTCAACATTTTATTGATGTCTTTCTTATTAATGACTTTTGGCAGTTTTAAAGCCATTATCATTCGCCTCCTTCCTTAATTAATTCTTGTTCCGATATTTCGCCAGCCATGAGTTTGGTTAAATCATTAATTGCATCTTGCTCATTCTCATATTCCCGAAGAATCTTAACAATTCTATGTCGATTCTTACCAACCTTCATCAGTCCGTATTTATCCGGACTTTTTCTGATTATATTCATATAACCGCCTCCTAAATTATTTTTGATTTCGATAAACCCTTTGGCTGATATATTTTCATAGTCAAATATGAAGGCAAGTAGTTCAGCAAATTTATTGTTTTCGTACTTTATTTTTTTAATCAATTAATTCATATCTACCTATTTCATGAATAACAGTTTCAATATTACCATTCCAATCTTCAACACAATCTTCAAATTCATCTTCAATATATTTCGCCCAACCTTCTTTTACAATTACATTATAATCATAAGGCTCTGTACCTGTTCCTAAATCCTCGTTAAGTTCGTCTAATGTTGCAATACGAGCAATTTGAGATTCATCATCTGTCAGTTCATTGCCAAATCTGAAATATTTTCCTTCATCATCTTCAACAATATAAACTGTAAATGCCTTTATTAAGTATTCTTCATAATATTCCAAAAACTTACATTCAAAGTAGTCATACAAATCTTCTGCAATATCATTTATTTCTTCTTCTGTAAAATGCTTTGTGCTGTTTTCTTCTCCTGCACTAAATACAACTATAAGACCAGATTCTTCTTTTATTATATCAATAATTTCAACATTTTTGAGTTCTTCGATAAGTCCGAGCTTTGTGGCATCTCTAATAATATCTTCACTTGTTGCATCGCCTGCACTGTAGCCATCTTCCCATAAATGATATGCGCCTCGATACTGTACAGTTTCCCATACCTTATCTTCTGCATAATTGCCAGCGTCATTTTCTAAATAAGCATCAACGCTGTACTTTCTGTTTAAATCTTGCCATGCATCTCTAAACCATGACATTCATACCAACTCCTTTTTAATTTTTTATTTCATCTTAATATGGTTAAATCCATGACTTGTGACTGGTTCCATTTTCAAAGAAATGTATTACCGCCGAAAACTCGGTGTAACTCTGCATTAGATATTTTTTTATATTGACATTTAGATTTTATTATTGTATAATTTTATCAGTGTAACAAACACATTAGATGTATTGAAATTTGTATGATTTTATACAAGTTTCAAGTGTAACCGATACACGTTGGTGTAGCAAGATTTTCAAACATAATAAAACACTCTCCTTTTCTGCCGTCATTACGGCATATTATTTATTGTACCAGCTCACCAGCTGGGAAAATAGCTCATCAGCTACATTTATTTTACAAGACTTTACAAAAGTTGTCAACTTTTTATTGATAAAGCCTATAAGCGTTGGCGGCTTTTACACCGCCTGTACGGTTTCTTTGAATTCATATTTATGTAATTGCCAGTCGTCCATATAAACCCCAACAAAATCACTCCATTTGCTTTTAGTGACTTTTCGCTGTACCGGTTCTCCGATAAATTGCCCCGGAACGGGTACACCGTTTTCAACTGCTATCTGTTGAAGCTTAACACCTGTTGCGGTTGTTTTTACAACCTGATATGCTCTATATACTGCGTTTTTTGTATCCATGCCGTAATTTATAGTTAAAATGTCACCAACTTTGTACGGATTATCAATCTTTTTTGTTGCTGGGTCCTTTGCTTCGATAATTTCTGTAATTGCCGCATAAGGTTCAGTTAATACGCCGCCTGACGCACCGCCGTCAAGGATCTTAAAAGTCACATTCACCGGACCGGCTGAAAGAATTTCGCACCTTCCCCAACGTCTCATTTTGACAATATAACCAACTTTGATATTATCCTTGTTAAACCTATTCCCTCCGATTTCGTCCAGTTTATTTTCAAGGAATGCTTGTTTGTCTATCTCCCACTCCATTTTCTCAAGCGTTTCCTTAATATATTCATTGTATCTTTCGGCCGGAATGATTTCGCCGTTATAATCTTTAATTTCTTCGCCCTGTTCAATTCTGTGCAGTATTTCCTCATAATAGACAATATTCTTTTCGAGTTTTGCAATTGTTGTTTTACATTCTTTAATTCTGTTATGTAAATAAACCGGGTCTTTTAGCTGCGCCATGCTTGCGGTTTGCCTTGCAGTTTCTGCCCTGCTACTGAAATATTCGCTTTTCCGGTATTCGTCAAAACCTTTGCGGTACCGTTCAAAAATGCGTTCTCTTTGCCTAGCAAATGCCTGACTTCCAGCATGGCCGGCGATAATCGGCTGCGTAAAAAATGCTGTATCGCCACTAAAACGATTTAATTCAGATTGAAGGCTTTCCGCTCTTTTCTCTGCATTTGCTGCATGTTGTTCCATTCGTTCCGCTCTTGACTCGGCTCTTTCTGCTTTTCTCTCTAGCTCTTCAGCATATGAAAGCTTTTCGCCAACTTTGCCGCCATCTTCTAATCCAAGCTTTTGAGCAACTTGTAAAGCCCAGTAATGATTCTTTGTGCTTCTGCTTACCCATGCGCCAGCTGCTCGGCTCCATAAAAAATTGCTTTTAATTTCTTTTTTTAAATCATCTGATAAAGCCATATATTCCTCTTTATCAAAATGCAACTCAACCTTGCTTGTTTCTTTATTGATAATGTATTTTCCCATCTGATAAACCTCCTAATATTTTAATATGATTCCGGGATTGCTCCTGGATATTTTCAACGCCAAACACCGGAACGCACTAGCAAAATGCTAAAATGCGTCCCGGTGACGGTGAGCTATGCTCGTGTCGTAGGGTTCTATTCAACTATTCAACTATGAAGTGTGGCCCCCTGCAGTGGTAGCAGGTCGCCTTTTCCTGGACTGCCTCAATGGCAGCTCGCAGGAATTCAGGCGGTTCAATGTTCCATTCGTTTTCGCTAAACTCACATACGAGTTCAGCATTGGTATAATATTTAGGTATATGTTTCTCCCATACGTAAGGCTGACAGTATGGGAAAAATTCCGGGTTGTCCCCGTTTTTTTCTGCTTCCTTTCTGGCGATATCTCGCCAGTCTACGTATTTGACCTCCGGTATATGTGTAATTCTCCAAATTTGAATAATGAAATCTTCTCTGTGATGTTCTGCTTCCACTATATAATCCCCAGTTTGAACAGGGATAAGTGCATGTAAAGAGCACGCAAGTTCACCACGACGGCGAATATAGATAGCTTTCTTTCGTTCACCGTGATTTCCAGTTATAATAGTGGCTTCACCTGTATGAGTGTAGCCACCACCGCACTCCCACAGGCATGGCAGTCCTTTCTTTGAAATTTCCAACTTAAATTCTTTCATTGACATTAGTCACCTCTCCCTTCAATATATTCTTTTAATATTTTTTTGATAAATCTTATATCTTTATTTGGAATAACAATTCGGACACATCTTTTATTATTGCACTGTTAAGGTCATGCGTGGTTAAAACACTCACGATATAATTGCCATCATCGTCTTTGTAACGCTCTGCTAATCCTCTCAAATTGTTCTGCATTGTAAAAGGTATTTCAGAAATCACTATTGAGCGTTTTCCATTATGATTATCATAATAGATTGCACGATTGTTTGGGTCATCTGCTTCATTTACAATGATGTGCAAAGTGTGTAAACAATGCCAACGAGTGGAAGCACCGTTCTTATCAAATTCAACATCCATTTTATCTTTAATGATTTGGGCTAACCAACTTGTATCTTCAAGTTTTCTAACGGTATTTGATATTCTTGATTTTCTCATAATCAATCTCTCCCTTTCAACCTGTACGGATTATTTCCGTATTTCTTAATTATATTGTACGTCAATTTTCCGTACATGACAGGAGCCGGAGCTCCTGCCATCTGCAATTATTCGAAGATTGCCTGTATCTTTCTAACTGTGCCCCCGTAAGGTATTTTCGGGGCATTGGTACGGTATACTTCAATTTTGATTCTGCCGTACTTGGTAATATAGCCCTCTATGCAGGTTGTTTCTGCTCTCCAATCATAACTATTAGGTACTGCATATTTCTTAACACCTTCAATTCTTTTCAAATACTTTCTTTCTACCTTGTCAGACAGTGCTTTTTCTCTGACCTCTTGCAATGCTGCTACAAAATTTTTCACATCTTCAAGATCCATTGTGCGGGCGCTGCATCTTGCCTGCACTTGATTCAATCTTTCTTCTACCTTCTTCATGTTCAATCTTGCCATTTTGCTCTCCTTTCCGGTCCAATTCAATTTTGGACCCTTCCCGGACATTTCCGGGGCTGGCGTCGGTCGCCACCCTTTTTTATTTTGGCTGTCTCATCAGTGCTGGTTGCCAACCCAACAGACCGCCGAAGCGGTTTCGACAATTTAAAACACTGAATAAATAACTATTTCATAGTCACATGTACAGCGTCTTTTGTATTCGATACCTAACCTGTTTAGGTGTCGTTCAATTCTTTTGTGCTCTTGATAGGGGACATTGATGTTTATGCCTCCGCCAAAATTCGAGACATATTCTATATTGTTGCGCTTCAGATATTTTTTTAAAATACTCATGAATAAACCCTCCCTTAAATTTCCCGTTTCGCCGGAGCTTCCCCGGCTCATCAGCAGGCTATGCCTGGACGGAATGGCACCGGCTTATATTAAAGCCAGCGCCTCATTGATTGTAATACTGACAGCTTCTTGTCTCATTTCTTTCTTGATAAACCTTGCTAGTTTTATGAAGAACTTTATATCATCTTCGCTGACGTCCTCTAAGTGAACGCTTGCTATGATTAGATTATCATATACTACCTGTTGCAGTTCTTCACTGTACCAACTACCAAGGCCTTTTTCCAAAGTGGGAACCATTTCATATTTTTTATAAATTTTTTGAATTACTGTGGATATTACTTTTTTTAACTTCTCTTTGCCTGCTACTTCATTGATGTTATATGTATCAGGAATAAACAAAGATAAAGTATTAAGTTCTCTGTCCTTTTTTAGTTCGATAAACTCATTGCCGGAAACATTGCTATAAAGTTCACCTGTATCAAAGTTCAACGTTGCGCCACCATGTTGTTTTGCAGCTTCTTCAAGATTGTTAACTTTAACTTTGTTTGAAAGGAAAAAGCTGAAATTGAACTTTTTTGAATCAATTTTCTTCATTTTGATTGATAACTCCTTTCGTTTTAGCTTATACCCTCTGCATTTTTCCAGGCTTGGGACTGGCTGCTACTATGTGACAGGCTGCATTACTTTCCACGCTCTTCCCTTCCGCTCCCCCTAACCAGCGCCACCGCCTTTGGGGTATGACCCGCATTATGCAGGCTCATCAGGAATTGCGCTTACATTCAGTTTTCAAGGTTCATTCTTATCTTGCCCTTTTCTTACTTATATTATACATCCAATGTATGTACATTTCAAGTCTTTTTTATTTGAATTTTGCACAAAAAATAGCACCGATTTTGTTCAATATATACAAATATTCGGTACTATTTTATATTGTTACGGTATTATATTTTATTATCTATTTTTCTTCTTGTGTTTGCCCTTGTTCCTGCTCTATCTCATGCCTTCTCCTTCTGTACTCTGCTAGTATCAGCTTGTTTATTACTGCCGTGCTGGTTAGTCCGTCAAGCTCTGCCAGCTGTGCCAGCTTTTTTTTAGTTTCTTCTGGTATTCTGTAGCTAGTATGCTTTATCTGTGCCATGTTATCGCCTCCGTTACTTTATATTTTATTGTACATACATTGTATATCTATTTCATTATATTTGCAACCCTTTACTTTTATTTTTTATTTGTAGCTTATTTATTCACTTTTTAGATATATACTTATATTTATATACTTGTTATTTATCATTGTATTGTTAACCTATCTTATTTTTTAGTTAACAATTGTTAATTATATCGTCATCATCATCCAATATTATGCTTACGACTTCGGGTCTAACTTAATTATATCGCTCATACTTAATATATAGTTTACGATAATATTATACTTATAATTATATATTATGCTTAATATATTGATATTACTATGTTTTGCATTGGTTCACTTTTTACTATATATGCCTTATTCGATTGTTAACAATATATGTGATTTGGTTTACAATCAGATTGACAGCGCCAGAATAAACCCTTGCCATGTATATGATTAGTGGACACGTGTATTTCTATTACGGACACATCCAGCATTGTCACATTTTGACCCTTTGCAGCATTGTTTTATGCTTCAATACCGATTATATACATAATCGGTACTATATTTGTGTGTTCCTTTCCCTTTCAACGCCTTATTTATAGCCAAACACAATATATTGTATGTCATGCTATACCGATACCGCCTTTTTAATCATATTTTGCCGCCGCCGACCCCTGGGGGGGATGCCGCCCTGCCGCCGGAAGAGTTCCCCCTCACAAAAATATTCCGTCCTATAAGCGCCACAAAATGCCCCTTCAAAAGTGAAAAATCACTTCAAAACTCACCGAAATAAATTGAAATGTTGTCAAAGTATAGTAATGAGTAGCGATAGACAACATAAATAATCAATCTTTGATAATACAAAATAGGCTTAAATATACTTACGCAAATTTCCCACTTTTTTCTCGCAAAACCCACGCACTTTTTACGCTATTTTGACGCTATTTTTAAGTTGTTTATCAATATGAACTATGTTATAATTTAAAATGAGAAAAATGTATAGAGATTGATGAGCACCGGTTGAAGACAACTAGGTGCTTTTTGTTTTGATAAAAACGTATATATATAAACGAGTTACATCACGAAAATCCGAAACACGTTGATACTGTAAGGTTTGAGTATATTTTTGTTACTCCACGTTTGTGGAGTAAACTTTGATACGAAGTAGCCCATAGAAAAGGGTGATAGAATGGATAAACAACTGTTAAAATTTATCAACAAAGAAGTAAATGCCGCAGAAGCTGACACATTGATTACAAGGGAAACTACAAGCAATGGTATGGAATATATAACAATATCGTTAAAAATTAATAATGAATACAAACAATTATATTCTTTTTGGCACAATCCAAAGAAAAAAAATAGGGAACCACCTGTTGTTAATGATAATAATACAGTAGAAGAAAAGAAACCCAAAACCACAGGAGGTAAAAAACCTTATTTAATGCTAATGATAAAAGAGATAAAAGCATTACATGATAAAGGTGTAAAAAATGTGGCTGAATTAATCGGTACAGTAGCTTGTTTAGGAGAAAATATCGAATGGAATACTGGAAGATTAATCAAGAAAAGAACCAAGCAAGCTTTAAAATATAAAGACCTTCAAGAAATATTAGGCTATAGCAATGGGAAACTTTCTAAAATTTTAAATGAACTTAAAGAGCATGACCTTCTTTTTAAAACAGAAGAAGGTTATTTTATTTCATCCAAATACATCAAAAAAGGAAAAATGGAACGAAAGGGGTAATAGATTATGCCTTATAGAGTAACGACGTATGAAGATGCTTTTGTAGGTGTTTTAGGGATAAAGATTGATGATAGGATTAAAAAATTGATAAAAGAACTTGAAGTAGAAGGGCATACCGAGAAAAGCATAGCATTTTCGATATGGAAGTCACAAGAAAAATTGCTTACGTTTAAAGGCGATTCAAGGTTCTTGTCCGTTCTAAGAAATGAAGTTAATAAATGGTCATGGAAGAAAGACGACCCACGCTGGCAGGAATACTGGCGTCGTAAAAAAGAAGAAGAAAAAGCAAAAAAGATACGTCAACAATTAGAATATATTCGTGAAGATGAGAGAGAGTTTAAGTCAATCGAAGAAAGAGCAAATGGCAAGAAAAGAATCAAAAAGGCGACAGGTTATGTATATTTCATTCAAGGCTTATGTGGTGGTGCAATAAAGATAGGCTTTTCAAAAAATCCTGAAGTAAGATTAAAGGAATTGCAGACAGGATATCCTGATACATTAACAATCTTATTAATGATACCAGGGACTGAAGCCACAGAACGTGCAATACATAGAAAATTTGAAGCATCAAGACTTAAAGGCGAATGGTTTAGACCTGATGATTACTTGATTGAAGAAATGAAAAAACTCAAAAAAATGTATAGTCAATAAATTAGATAAATTAATGCCAAAAGGCGGTGACTTTAAAAACATGTTGCCGGTGAAAAAAGTATTTGACATTAACGATTATAAAGACAACGACAAAGCCTTTGCAGCATTGCAAGGATGTTTTAAATTCTTATATCCTGTGTTGCGAAAAGAGGACTACGGCATAGACGTAGATGTATTCAACGGAGAACAGGCATACATGAAGAATGCGTCTCCGGTATGCAAGATAGAACTTGAAATCAAGCATAACTGGCAAGGCAGAGAATTTAATTTTCCTGATGTTCAATTTTTAGCAAAGAAAATGAAACATCTTAAGCAAGATGTTGTTCCATTTTTCGTATTGTTTAATGATGATTGCAGCAATGCAGGGATAATATCATTCAGCAAAATCGCATCATGCGAAATGGATATAGTTAAATGCAAAGGAATCGGTGATGATTTGTTTTACCGGATACCGAGGAAACAATTCATTTGGGGAATTGAAAATATCGAACGGTACTTGATACACATGGCTTTCCAAGCTATGAATAATCAGTACCGTTTTGTTATGTAAAAGGTGTTGATGACATGAAGTATATAATTAAATTCGTTACTACACCAAAATGTAAAGACTGCCAACCAACTGAAAATATGTTAACGAGACGTGGTTGCGCAGGTTGTTTAAAATATCATTCTATAAAAGCCAAGGAGATTTATAAAAAGAACAATAAAAGCTGATAGTGCTATATGATTGGAGGCGATTTTATGGCACTACCAAAAAATTATTATAACTATTTTGATATTTGCAAAATGGAAGGAATACCGACCGGAACAGCAAAAGGTGCTTTAGACCGTGGGCTTAATGGTATAGCAGCTATGGAAAAATTAAAACCTATCGGTCACTTGTTTAGAGAGTTTCCAAAAGGAATGCGAAAACAATACGGTATTCTTAAAAGGCACTATGATTATTGGAAGCAAACAGGAGAAGCGCCAAAAGTAAGTCCAGGCAGACCAAGAAAATGGGACAGTAAAACCGTAAATATCCGGATTTATGCTCCCCCATTTTATGACCGGTTTAAGGCAGGTGTGATGAGAGCCAATAAAAACTCTGTTCAACAGGTTACAATACAGCAATGTATCCACCTTGCAATGAAAGAATATATGGATAGACATATAGACATTTTCTATCCAGAACTAACTTCAGGAGTTGATAATGATGTCGAAGAATAATAAGCAAAATCAAAAGCCTATAGTTGACATATTAGATAATCCTTTAGTTACAGAACAATCAAAGACTTTGATTATCACTCCGGAAGAAGAAAACGAACAAAAAGCTGAATTAATAGAACAAACCGAAAGCCTTGCTGTATTGAACAAACAAATTTTAGAGGCAAAACGCAGGCAAGTTGAACTTATAGTTGATAATAAGAAGCTTGATGCAGCAAATAAACTAATTGATGGTATAAATATTGTTGCTGATAAAGCACTTAATGAAGAAACTATCAAAAAAATTATAAATAAAGAAGATTTAACGCCAATGGACTTAAAATTTATGGCAGAAGCTATGGATAAAATGGCGAATACGCTTAAATCACTCATGAATCCTTCTGTGCAAGATGAATTTGGAAGGAGAAAGCGCACAAAGATACTTGCCCAATTCCAGACTCCTTCAGGCGAAAAGGCTACAATGGCTGTGGAAGTCCAGGGAAACGATTGAGGTGTGACAAATGATACTTGCTATAGATCCGGGATGTACTGAAAGTGCATATGTAATACTCGATAGAAACTTGAAGCCTGTTGAGTTCGATAAGATAGAAAACACATGGTTGCTTCCAAAGCTGCTAGATGATGAATTTACAAGGAAATTTCAACACTTTGCTATTGAAATGGTTGCTTCCTACGGAATGCCTGTAGGTAAAGAAGTATTTGAAACGTGTGTATGGATAGGGAAATTCGACCAGGCGCTATTCGGGAAAAACATATGGAGACGTTTCATCTACCGTAAAACCGATGTATGTATGAATCTTTGTCATACGACGAAAGCCAAAGATGCGAATATTCGGCAGGCATTAATAGACAGATTTGCAAGACACGACTTCAAAAGTGGGAAAGGTACAAAAAAGAATCCGGATTGGTTCTACGGTTTTAAAGAGGACATTTGGAGCGCTTACGCTATAGGCGTCACTTATGCGGATTTGTATTTATCGAAATAATGTCGGAGCATGGGAGCCGTTAACCGGGCAGGTGAATCGTTATCAGCGGCATCAGTATCCTGCCTGCTCCGCTTTATAAATAAATAATTTTGGAGGCGAGTTTATGAACAATCTCAGAAAAGTTAAAGTGCTTAAAGGTGATGCATTTGAAGAAATACCGTTTGAGAAGTTGAAACCAGGCGACATATTTCAAATGACCGAATCAACAGGCGAACCTGTGCTTAATGAAGCAGGGACAGTATTCAATAAAGCAATTTCAGAACCGGTTTTCAAAGATGGTGTATGGATGATAGAGTCCGTATCACTAAAACTGGTTGCAAGAAAAGCAGATAATTTGGAGGCGATTTTATGAGAGAAGTATTTAATAATCTATTCTGTGGAGACGAACATGATTGTAAAAATGTGTGCTTGCAAAATGGGAACCATCCTGAACATTTAGCGATATTACACGCTTGCAAAGAACCATTCCACAGACAATTTGTTGGATATACTGGTCGTGGATGTCCAAAGGATTCACCTGAATACTTGTGGGCTGAACGTGGCAATAGACTTGCATTAAACATGGTTGACGCACCAAAACCTGAATTTTTTGCAAAAGAAATGATTGATAAAGCATTGGATTTTATTGAACGGAAATTAAACGAAGGTTTAAAAGTTTTGGTACATTGCAATCAAGGCGAAAGTCGTTCCCCTTCCCTATGCCTACTCTACTTAATTAAAAAAGGAATTATTAAAGGTGAAACTTTAGAGGATTGCGAAGCTGAATTTTTAAAGATTTATCCCGAATATAATCCTGGAACAGGCATGATGGGATTTGTTAAGGAACATTGGAGGGAGTATCGTGGATAATTTTGATTTATGGATGCATACTTATATGCCAACTATTGAGGTTAGCAGTATAAACGGTGAAGATTTATTTTCATATAAATCCATTTGTTGGCAAACGCTGTAGCCGGATATATATAAGCGTTGATAATATTCAAGAAATGTAAGCACTCTTAATAGGGTGCTTTTTTCATACGAAATTGGTGGTGGTAATATGCCTCGTAAAGACGGCTCAATAGGGCGTATTGCCCGACAGAACGAAAGATACATACAGCATTCTTCGTCGGAAAGAATTGGAATATGTGAAGAATGTGGAAAACCTTTTGAAAGAGTTTGGGTGCCTTCTCAAAATAGATACAATAACCAAAAAACATGTGGTGCTTGCCGCATGGCAAAAGCACATGGTTACAGAAAAGTCACTATTCCATATACGCCGCATCCTGCACAACAAAAAATACACGACAGTAAAGCAAGATTTAAACTTATTTCAGCAGGCAATCGTTTTGGAAAGGATTTATGTGCAATTGGTGAAGGTGTAATGAAGTTTATTGAAATGCTTAACGAGGAACGTTCAATTGACGTTAATCCCCCTGTTCTATGGTGGATTGTAGCACCTTCAATGCGGTATGCAAGACAAAACTGGCGTGATTTAAAAAAACTATTACCGGCAGATTTGGTTACAAACATATCATTAGCAGATTTGACGATTGAAACGGTTAACGGTGGAATAATTGAAGTACATTCTGCAGATGACCCTGAAAGTTTGGTCGGTGTTGGTCTTGATATTGTAACGGTTACAGAGGCAGCTAGAATTAAGGAACTTGATATTGTTTGGGCGAATCTTAGACAAAGACTTGATTCCCCTGGACGTGGTCCTAATGGTACTGGTGGCATTGCAATAATGAACGGTTCACCAAAAGGAATAACTCATTTTAGCAAACTTCTTAAAATGGGCGAAAAAGGTAGCTCGACATATTCTCCTGAATATGAAACATTTAGATTTACGACATGGGATAATCCTTATATGGCTGTCAAACGTTATAAAGTAATCGGTAAGGATTGGCTTGGTAATGATATTACTTTTGAAGATTCAATTAGAATGTCCATGACTGATGAACGATACCGACAAGACTATCTTGCTGAAGAAATTGCTTCTGTAAATGCGGTATTTCCAAACTATCAAAAGGTTTTAGTAAGCCCACCAACTAGGAATAAAGAAGAAGTCGATAAGTTTTGGGAAGAATGGGAAAAAGTCGAGCCGTTTGAAATTTACACAATTGGTTATGACCCTGCTTCAAAAGGTGATGGTAAACCATGCGTTATTAGAAATTCAAAAGGAAAAGTTGTAAAAATAGATTTAATGACAAGATTAGGTTGGGATGCTCAATGGGATAAGTTGGCTATGTATTCAAGGCTATATAATGGTGCAACGGTTAATTTTGGTCAAACAGGATTAGGTGAAACAATAGGCTCACAACTTACCAAGAGAGGAATCCCAAATGTTCCAATAAACGAGCAAGGAAGTAATAAAGCAAAGCTTGTTGAAGATTTTGCAGTTATAGTTGAACAAGGTTGGTGCCAAATACCATATAGTCGAGAAGTTGAAAACCAACTTAAAGATTATATCTCAATTAACAGAGAAGGACGTTCAACACAGTATCGTAACGCAACTGATAGTGGACATGATGATATTGTATCTGCTTTATATTTTTGTTTTGCAGACTTTCAAGCACCAGCTTTAGTATTGCCGGGTATGTTTCGCATGACTGGCGTAGTAAGGAAAATTTCATAGATATATCAAGCAATGCTTTTTAGTATTGCTTTTTATATACCAAAGTGCCTCGTTAATAACGACAGAAAGTATATGCGGAATCGCCTCCGTTTCGCTCTGTTGTGCGGGGCACTTCTAATTAAATTGGAGGCAAAATAAGAATGGAGGCGATTATATGAGTGATGATGTTAAAAGAATGGATATCAAAGAGTTTAGAGAAATGGGGCTTTTGGCAGAGGTAAACAGAGTTTTCTTTCACCCATTGGGATTAGCTTTAGAGATATGTGTTGATGATGACGGTACAGAAAATCTCGGTGGGATATGGGATTATAGGGATGATCCAGAAGGTGTGCTTTATGGCAAAGACTACTTCCCTGCTGAAAAAATTAAGAAAGCTCAAGAATTTATTAAGCAAAAACATGAGCAAAGGCAAAAAGCATTAGGTTTTATATACCAAGAAGCAAGCGAAGGAGGCGAATAAAATATGCTAAATAAAAACGCTAAAAAATTATTAGAACAACATATTGAGTATGCAGAAAATGAATTATCTCATAAATTTGAGCATAAAGAACAACTTGAAAAGCAATTAAAGCGCACAACAGAAAGAATTGCAGAATTAGAAGAACGTATTAATGATTATAGAGCTGCATTACAAGAATAATCAATGATTGATGCATTGGCAACCCAAAATAAAGAAAAATTTTAGCAAACAATCCGCTTAAGATAGCTTGGTACAGCGAAAGGAGTTCTCCCTCTCCCCTCTTAAGCGGATTTTATTTTGGGAGAATTTTAACACTTGGGAGGGTGTTGAGATGAGGAATGAATATGAAATACGTGGAGATGTAACTGCGATATTTCTAAAAAGGAAAGACGGCAGTAGACTTGAAACTCTTATCGATACAGCAGATTTGCCGAGAGCAATGGAATTTCAATGGACATGGAGTCCACACTGGGATAGACATACCAATAGTTTTTATGCAGAAGGTAAAACTTATAAAAAAGGTGAAAAACGTCAATATTTTTCTCTTCATAGGTGGATTATGAACCCAAAAGAAGGCTTTGAAGTTGACCATATTTTCCATGATACACTGGATAATAGGAGGTCTAATTTGAGAGTGCTCCCAAAAGGGGCTAATCAACAAAATTATGATAGAGCAAGAAAACATAATAAATCAAGTGGTATCAGAGGTGTTTCATGGTCTAAAAGACATAACAAATGGCGAGCAGCATTTAGATTAAATAAAAGAACTTATCATGTTGGTCTGTTTGAAAATTTACATGATGCAGAAATCGCAATAAAAGCAGCAAGGGCAAAATATATGAAATATTCCCTCGAAGCATTAGATAAAAGTATTCCTAACCTAGAAGATATAATTACACCTAAATTTGAAAGAAAACAACATGATGTTGTACCAGTTGATTTTAATAAAAAAATCAGAGATATATGTGAAAAATTAAGATTTACGGAGGCGATTTAATATGAAGATAGCAATACTAACATCTCCTTTTTTTCATGACGCTAAGGAAATTACTAGAAATGTAAATGGCGAAAAGGTTCGTGGTGAAGATAGGATAATTTATGGCGGCGGCGAAAGATATCTCATAGACTTGTGCCACTTGTTACAGTCCATGAATCATACTGTCACGGTATACCAGCCTTTTCCCGGCATTAACTCACCTTTCACAAAAGTATATAAAGGCATAACGTTTATTATGATACCTAACGATGTAAGAAGTTGGAGCTATCATACTTGCACAGATTTAAACTGGCAATTTAATGAATTGTCTGCAATGGATGACTTGCGTATATTTTTCGCAACATATTTGTGTTGGCCGTATTGTCCACCTAATTCAATAGCAATATCTCACGGAATTTATTGGGATAACATTCAAGGCAATGCTATTATAAACAATTTTACTGATGAACAGCGAAAAGAATTCTTTAAGCGACAATTATACGGATTCACTGCTCCTGATGTTGTTGTATCGGTTGACAGCAATGTTAGGAAGGTTATTCAGGCTACACAACCTGGTGCAGAGAAACGAATTCAGATTATTTACAACTATGTTGATACTAAAAAGTTTACACCAGTAAAAAAGACATGGGAAGGAATTAATGTACTATTCCCCCGCCGTTTAACTGCATTAAGAGGAAGTACAGAAGTTACAAGAGCGTTTATCAACTACCCACAATATAATTTCACTCTCGTTGGCCAATCACATGATGAAAATGCTGCAAAAGCATTTGCAAACGGACATAAGAATCGTAAAAATGTTACATTCACCCATAAAGCAACTGATGATATGGTAGAAGTCTATCAGAAAGCAGATATATCATTAGTTCCAACCATTAGTACAGAAGGATTATCATTGTCATTGTTGGAATCTATGTCATGTGGACTACCTGTCATAACAACTCCTGTAGGTGGACTTGGTGATGCGGTTATACACGGATATAATGGAATAATTTATGACCCAAATCATGATGATTTAGGGCTATGCATTGATTATCTTGCTAAGGACAAAGACTTACGAGAAAAATTTGGCAAGAGAAATCGTGAAATTGCCGTTGAATGCTTTGATGTTGAAATATGGAAACATCATTGGAAAATGTTAATTAATAGTTTTGGAGGTTGATGTAAATGGCTAAACAGACCACAAAAACAACAAAATCTATCGTAAAACAAGAAACGGTAAAAAACAAAAAGTCCAAAAATGTTGATATTGAAAGCTTATCTAAAATATATGACCGTGATTACTTTGAAAATGGTATTGCAACAAAGAAAAGTAACTATGTAGATTATTCTTGGAATAGATTAGGCAGTTACTTTCAAAAGACAGCTAAACATATTGTCAATAAGTTCTCCCCTTCTTCTGTTCTCGATGTTGGTTGTGCAAAAGGTTTCCTTGTAAAAGCATTGGTAGAGTTAGGTGTTGATGCTTATGGTGTTGACCCTTCTGAATATGCTTTTAATGAAGTACCTGCAGACATCAAAGGTAGAACTGTTATAGGCGCAGCACAACAATTACATGATGAGGATAATTCTTTTGATTTAGTTACCTGTTTTGATGTTCTTGAGCATATACCTGAAAAAGATGTTCCTCAGGTACTTTCAGAAATGCTAAGGGTATCTAAACAATGGCTCATAATCCGTGTTGCGACAAAGGAACTGCCTAACGATGTGGATGCTAACCATGCTACTATCAGAGAAAAAGATTGGTGGATAGAAAAAATCAAGGAAGCTGGTGGCATTGTTGAACCTACAGAGAATTATGTCAATAATTCGGTATGGTGGTTCAATGTTCCAGAGTTCTTGATTGTGGCAAGGAAGGCGGTATAAGTGAAAATATTAGCTGTAATTGCCGATTCTAAGCCTTTAATGTGCATAAACTGCATATTGGTAAATAGTTGCAACAAAGGTGTGTTTAAGTCAAAGGTTAGAACACACACGGATTGTATGGGAACTTGGGAAACCAGTGGCATGGTTCCTGGTCCTGAGTGTCCTATTGTTGTAAAGGAGGCGATTATATGAAACTTAACCTTGATAAAAACCTTTTGGATTTAAAAGGTAACCCTGTTAATGAAAAGTTAAGTGATATTCTGGCAAATGTCCTTGCTATGTCAACGGTCGGTAAGCCAGCAAAAATGATTACATGGGCTGTTAACCTTACTAATGACGGAGAAATTGAGATAGATAAATCTGATAAAAAATTTCTTATAGAACTAATAGAAAAAAGTCCGCAAATCGTCAATCTTGCAAAAGCACAATTGATTGAAGAAATAGAAAAACTTGAAGATTGAAGGTGATGCAATGGGTGTTTTTAAAAATATATTTGCAAAATCAAGAGATAAGCCAACCAGTAACAGAAGTATTCCTACAGGCAGGAAAACATTTATAGGAAATGGATATTTTACTATCCTATCACCTCGTAGATCACGAACTGTTGATGTGCTGAAAACACTAAGAAGTATACCGGAAGAAACAGAAGCTATTGAATATTTAAAAAAGGTTAATCCTGATGTATCCATGGCTGTTTGGAACTTTGTAAGAATGGCTAATCAAGGTAATGAAATGAGCTTTTATGCTTTAGATAAAAAAACGAGGCTCACAAATCTTGAAAATGAATGGCGTGACTTTGCAGCAAGGATAAATGAAATAAGTAATTCCGGACTTGATGGGTTAATTGACCAACTACACTATAGTGCCTATTTATTAGGTGCTATGGGTGTTGAAGTTGAAGTAACACCGGATAGAAAAGATATTTATGATGTTTATCTTGTAAAGCCACAAACTATTGAGTGGGAACTAAAAGATATAAACGACCGAAAGATATGGGTTCCGTATCAATATAACATTCATGAAAAAGTTTATCTTGATAAAACTAATGCAAACTTCATATGGGTTCCTACTGACCCTGATATTGGAGACCCAAGAGGTACATTAAACATGTCCCCTGTGTTACAAGCTATTGATTTTCAGATGCAAATATTACAAGACCTACAAGCAGTATTACATCATCAAGGATACCCAAAAAATGATATTTCAATAGTACTTGAACAAATGATGGCAATATGTCCTCCAAACGTTAAGAATAGTTCCGTAGAACTGGAAAAATGGCTTGATGCTCAATACAACAATATTGTTAAAATGCTTGAAAATATGCCACCTGATGCTGATTACGTCCATTTTGACGATATAAAAATCAACATGAATCAAGGTGCAAATGCTTCACGAAGCCTTGACGTAAGAGCTATCAGTGAATTAGTTGACACACAAACACTTTCAGGAACAAAGCAAATGGCTATTTTTATGAATAGAAATCAAGGTGTTACTGAAAGCTGGGGCTCTGTGCAATTCAAGATATTCTGTGCCGGTATAGCATCTTGTCAAAGAGGCAGTAAAAGAGTTGTTGAAGAAATTGCAAGACTATGGTTAAGAGTAAAAGGCTATCAGGCAATTCCGGTATTTAAGCATAATGTCGTTGATTATAACTCTGAAGAACAGCGAATGAATATAGAATTGCTTAAACAACAATTCTATGCGATAGCTGTTTTGATGGGTTGGATTGACAATGATGTTGCAGCTCAAGAAGTCATGAAAGCTAAAAAAGCAGTAAGCAAGGGACCAATCACTGACATTAAAGCAACCTTTAGTGCAGGGGGTGATAATAGTGTTAATAATGACAAACATTCGAGGACAAAATTACAACCCAATATACCACAAACCAACAGCGAATAAATGTCCAAGATGCAACGGATTTTTACATGAGCATACTGGAGGTTATAGCTGTTGTACATGTGGATATAGCAAACCTCCATCATATGTTAAAACAACAGATTCTACTATGAAAGAAGGTGAAAATGATGCCTAAATTTGGAGTGCCTACAGAAGAACAGTTATCAAAAATAAATAAGCTTGCAAAAAGAACCTTATCTGCTGATGAGGTTTTTGTATTTCCGGATAAATTGGCCGGCGATATGATTATTCCTGACCGACATGTGCGACTAATGCCAGAACTTTTGCAGACATTTTTAGTGAATGCACAAAACGGTGTTTCTGTCCTGCTTGACCACTCATGGCATGCTGACGGATTATTTGGATTAGGTGGTAGACCTAGAGCAGCAATTCCATATGGTAGAACATTTGATGCAAGCCTTGATACAAGTAATATTGAAGGTGAAACTGTCGAATTAAACGCTGACCATTATATGGTTAGGGGCATGACAATCGACGGAATTTCAACAGATGACCTTATTACTGGTATTGAAGCAGGTACATTATTTGATAGTTCTATTGGCTTTAATTATAATAAGGCTATTTGTTCTGTATGCGGCAATAACTATCATGATAGTAGTAAGTGTGAACACTACGCAGGTAGAACATATGAAGTTGAGGTTGATGGAGTTACAAAAAATGTTCTTTGCTACATTCAAGCATACCCTCCGGGAGCTTTGTGGGAAAACAGTTTAGTATTTGATGGCGCATACCCAACTGCCGGTGTTCTATCAAAAGAAGGCGACATCTTCGAAAACGAAAATGGTGTTTATCAAGTTATAACAGAACTCAAAGATATTGACCCTGCTAAACCTATAATAGCAACATACGGACAGCGCACAGGACTATTAACCATGATAAAAAAATGTGAGCATAAAAAGCTTTTTGCTGTTGGTGGAACAGTAGCAAATGACAATATGAACAGTATAATTCAAAAAGCTAAAAATTGTTCTTATGCCGATAGAGATAAAATATTTGCTCTCGGTAACAATCTTGGCATATCAAAAGAACAGGTTATTAATATTGCAAACATTGTATTGAAAGGAGATGGAAACAAAATGAATGAAAAAGTTTTGAAGATGTTTGAAGCCTTCGGTATTGAGTATAAAGAAGGTGAAACAAAAACAGAGGAATTGCTTAATCAAATGGCTGAAAAGTATGAAGCAACAATAGCATCAATGCAGAAAAATGCAGAACCTTTAAATGTTTTCATGACACAAGAACAAGTTAAAGAAAAATTTGGAGCAGAATTGTCCGCAGATGATGTACTTAAGTTCGCCAAAGAAGGACAAGAATATCACAAACAGGTAATTGAAGATGCTATTGCAATGGGCGTTCGTGCACAAGGTAATGACTTCCCTGCTGAAACTTGGAAAAATACCTTTGCTACAATGAACACACAGGCAATTAAGGACATTATGAAAACATTTGAGGCACAAGCAGAGGCTGCAATCCCAGCAGGAAGGCAGACAAATCCAGCTGCCGGATTAGGCAAGAATGAAGATGTTTCATTCCCTGATGAAGCATTCAAAGTTTGAAAGTAAAATAGTGAAACAAAGCAACAACCGCTAAAATGCGGTTATTTTTATGCCAAATTTTAAGAAAGGAAGTGTTTTTAAATGGCTAGAGGCGGATTAAGTTTTGATGGTATCGGTGCTAAATTTGTTACCGTAAAAGCAGCTGGTTCAGTAAGCGCAGTAGCTCTTGCTTCAGGTGCTGCTTATGTAGAAGGTAAAGCTGTTACAGTGGAAGATGATGGTCAATATGGATTTGGTAGTGCTGGTAATGCATTAAGAGGAGTCATTGACAAATACGAATCAGACCATTACATGACAGTACAATATGCAGGATTTAGAGAAGGTGTTCCCGGTGTTTCCGGTGCTTTACCGAAAGCAAATGAACCTCTTGCTGTTGATGGCCATGGTGCAGTAAGTGAAGTTGCTTCACCTGTTAGCCCCGCATATGCAGTAGAAGTTGATAATACTGCTGATGTGAACACAGTAACTATTTTCATAGGTTAATTGGTTAAAATTTGAAAGGAGATGACTATACAATGCCTAAAATTACATTAGCCTCATTAAGCAGTGACCTGTATCAACAGGCACATTCAAAAGAAATGACTCTTTCCATGTATTTGGAAAGTCTTGATCCAACCCCGGAAAATTGTAAATTAGATGCATTTGAAAGACTTATGAAGGAAGCAGGTATTATTACTAAAAATATACCTGAAAAAAATGTATTTTCTTCAAAAGTTGAAGCATTTTATCGCACAAGCGAAAACAAAATATTGTTCCCTGAATATATTGCAAGAACTCTTGTTCAGTCAATGGTTCAATATCCAGTATTTCAGTACTTGGTAGCAGCAAGAACAATGATTGACAGCAATGTATACAAGGCAGCTTATCTTGACCTTGACGATGCAAATAATAAGAAAGCCACCCAAATGAAAAGGGTAACTGAAGCTAGTGAATTACCAGTTGCAAGATTAAAACTTGGTGAATCTGCAATCAATATCTACAAATATGGCCGTGCCATTGAAGCTTCTTATGAAGCATTAAGAAGAATGACACTTGACATTTTCAATATTCATCTTCAAGAGATTGGTATTCAAGCTGCTGACAATAAGATTGCGGAGATTCTATCTGTAATCAAAGATGGTGACGGAAATAAAAACGCAGCAACGCAGTATAAAACCAGTGAACTTGATTCCACTGCTACAAGCAAATTGACTAGAGAATCATTCATAAGATTCTTGCTTAAGTTTTATCCTCGTAACTGCAACACTATCGTATCTGATGAAGATGGACTTATTCAGTTGCTCGAAGTATTGTATCCGGCATCTAACTCTGCAGCTTTAATGGATGAATTGATTGCAAAAGGACTTAATATTTCAGTTGTGCTTCCGCAGGGTCTTGTTTCCAATGTTACTTTACTTTATAGTCCTTACGTTGAAAGAATTGATAATAAAGTAGCATTCTATGGCTTGAACAGAGAATCAGCAATCGAAGAGATTGTTGAGATTGGTTCAACTATAAACGAAGCAGACAAATTTATTAAGAACCAAACCGAAATCCTTACTGTCTCTGAAAATAGCGGATTCAGAAAAATCCTTAAGAAATCGTCGGCGATACTTAAGGTACAATAAAAAGGGGGTGTCTACCCCATGGATAACAGGATTCTCAAAGAATCTGGATATGAGGAACGGATACGTTCTAAATTGGGCGTATCCGAACCTTATTTGCCAAATGAAGATATTAACCAGCCTGAATGTATTATAGTAGCAGAGACAAATATCATTAAACAGATACCTAATTATGAAAGTCTTACAGGTGACGATAGAGTTTATCTTGAGGCAGCTGTCGTTTGTGAATGTTGTGTTTTGCTATGTCCTTCATTATCTGCAAGACTTCCAAAAAAGGAAACCGGTCCACATGAGGCACACGAACTTAGTATTGACTGGTCAAAGAAAAAAGTTGAATTTGAGTCAGAACGAGATGAATACATAGGGAAAATACTTGACAATACCTTCCCTTCCATACCTCATTTTATAGTTACAAGACCTGTGAGGTGGTAACATGTCATATGCAGCAAAATTCTTAAAATCCAAAGGACAGGATTGTATTATTAACCGTGCAACACCAGTCAATACGAAAGTATCAATAAAGCGTTCTACAAATGCAAGCCGAGACCTCGGCGCACGTGAAGGATACTGGCAAGGTTTAATTCTTGCAGATGTGAACTTGCAAAGTGGTGAAGTTATTACTATAGGTGATGATAAATACCTCGTTCAAACAGTCACTTTTGACTATGCTTCCGGTGAATGTGCTTTCTTTGCCGCTAAGTGCAATGCCGTATTGCAGCATAAACGATATGAAGAAGATACTAAAAATGGAAACATTATTCGTGAGTGGGATACTCTTAATTCTGACGTATATTCATACGGTGAAATCGTAACATATCGATTACGTCAAGAAGATCCTGGGTTACTTGATAGTACAAAATACGTTTTTCAAGTACCAAAGTCTTTAGGCGTTAAATTACTTGATAGGTTTGTTTTTAATGATGAGAATTATCAGGTAGTGTCTATTGATGATATAGGACTTAGTGGTGTAGCAAGAGTTCAGGCGACTGCAGATACAAGACCATAAATAAATTGGGAGGCGATTTTTATGGCAAATAAAGAATTATATGCTGAATACCTTGGCGAAGGATATCATGATAAAGTGAGGAAAATGCTCACATGTGACGAGAATTTATTGCCAGATAGAATTATTGATGCTGACTTAAATATTAATACCATGAAACAGTTAATTACTCCTGCACTTGAAAAAATGCAAATGTGTGGGAAACAAATTAATTCAAAAGAAAAATTTAAGCAACTTTCTAATGCTGCATTATATTACTTATGCGGCGTTCTATGTATGGTATTAAAAAGTCGTACATCTGTCCCACCTTTTAATATTCCAAAATATAAAAAGAAATGGGACAAAAAACGTGACAAATATATGCAAAAAGGCAATCAACTTATGATTGGATTGATGCAAATGGGATAATGTTCGATTCAGCAGCCTGTATTCGTGATTTACGAAGTGAGTTGATTCTTGCAATGAAACAACTGCAACAAGAATTACTTGCTGAAGCACAGCAAGGCATGTTAACACCTGAAGGCAGAGATAGTTTACATGATGACGAAATAAAAGATATTGCAAATGTAATTATTGCCAGTATAGTTGGCGGTGCTTGGGCTGCTATGGACGAATGGGGTACTGGTAGTTTAATGGATACTTCAAACCCTGCACTTGATGATTACAAGAGAAGTAATATGTGGAATCCTGCAAGACACGACAATAAAATAAGAACAAGACCAAATGCACCTGGGCAAATAAATATCTTTGGAAAGCCTGTAAATGGCAAAGGTGCTGGTGGTATTGATTTGGAGGGATTAGGCATATATGAAGCACAGCCACCCTCTCATGCTATTCAAACTGCTGCAAGATGGATGGATAACGGGCGTATGCAATCAGTTATACGCAACGTTATAAGCACGTTTCCATTTAGCAGGTTTATTATTACTGATAAGAAATAGATAAGGCGGTGATGCCTTTGTACAATCCTTCTGCTGATTTAAATGCTATTCAAAGTATATTAATATCCGATACTGTGCTGTTAGAGCTGATGGGTTTAACAGGGCAACAACTTATTAACAAAGCCAACAACTATATCAAGAAAAATCCTTCAACACCATTGGAAAAAGCAAAGAATCTTGTTATAGCACATAGCATCATTAAACGTAAACAATGGACTGACCTTGCAGATTCAAATGAACGTTTATGTGTTTATTTTATTCCTGCAAGACGAATAAGAAATGAAAGCTTTTTTGAAGAAGTTCTTGAAATTGACTGCCATGTTCCTGCTACATATGATTACAAAGCATGGCAGATACAAGAACGGATTTTTAAGCTTCTTCATAAGAAAAAAGTAAATAACAGATACCTTTATGCAGACCCCCCACTTGGTGAACTCCCAACCATGTCGGGTTTTTTTTGTTGTGGGAGCAGATATAAATTTTATCGAAATATTTGAAAGGAGATGTTGTTATGCAACCAATTGTATTCTCTAAAGCCGGTAAGATAAGATTAAACAAATACGTTAATGGTGTTCCGGTTATGAGCCCTGAAACAACTTTTACACGTGCAGGCATTGTCCAATCTATACAGCCGAATATTACTATTAACGGTACCCCTATCACTGACGGAAATAGTCTTTGGAATGCTGCTAACCCTGATACCAATATCGAAGGTAACCTTGTTGTTACTTTAGGAAGTATGCCGCCAGACTTGTATGCTTTTATTATGGAAGATACAATCAAAGACCATGCGAGCATTTCATTCCCTGTCAATGATGAGGAACTTGTCGTACCTTCTACTTCCCCATTTGAAGTTACATTAAAACATACGCCTGACGATTCAAGACCGATTATCCTAGTTGATGCAGATGCTTCAGCATGGGCTAAAGTAAGTGCTACTCCTGCTGCTGGTCAATATCAGATAAGTGCAAGCGCTGTCATATTCAATAGTGCTGATGCCGGTAAGAGCGTATTTATTACTTATGATTATACTGCTACTAATGCAAAATCTTTCGGTTTGCCGAAAGAACCAAAGAGAAAATCTTATGAAATGGTTATCTCCACAGAGGCAGTAGGTGAAGATGAATCTACAGATTATAATGTTGCGCTTGTTGTAGATAGGTGTAAAGTTAACGGTTCCATCAATCCACCACAAATAGGAAAAGAACCGCAGCCTGTATCAATTACATTTAATATCCAAAGACCACGTGGTGGAAAACGTGCTCTTGATATTATTATGGCTAAGGGGGAATAACCTATGACTAATATGGAGGCAAAGACTCCCGTTCCGTTCTCTGTGATGAATGGCGACGGTGAGTCTTTTATTGTTGGCGATAAAAAATATACTGTGAGACCTATGTTAGTTGGTGATGCATTAAAATTTGCAGAAGATGGACTTTCTATAAGTTCTCAATTGTTTAATCTTGCTAACAAAGAAGCAAAAGAAAAACTAGACTTCTATTTGTCACAATATTGCTTTGATGAAAACAAAGACCCAATGACAATTGAAAAAGTTATTGCTGACAAATGGAGCATTATTGATTTGAAAAACTTTTTACGAAAGTTGTGTGATTTATCGGGCTGATGAAGGCTCCTTCTGAAGAAGAAGGAGCCCACAAATATAATAATTGGACTTTAAATGAACTTATTGCGGAATGCAGAAGAAGAAAACTTGAATTTGATGATACTGATGATAAAACGGATTTAATTTCTATTTTGTTAAAAGATGATAAAAAGCCACCTGATTGGGGTGTTATATATACACGTCTTCTTAATGCAGGATTAAGATATGATGAAATACCTAAAAGAACAATTCCTCAAATTGAGGCCATACTTGGCGAATGGGCATATTTAATAAGCATAAAAATGCCTAATATTTTTGGTTCTTTACCTACAGAACCATCATCATCTTCCCTGCCAAATGACGGCAAGCCTCCGAAAGTAAGTGAATTTATAGCATTAGCAAACATGTTCAGTGGCATTCAATAGTAAAGCGTGGTGATACAAATGGCAGAACATGATGAATCCATGGTTAAAATAATCCAAACACTTGGTTTAGACTATGGGCCAGCCATTAAATCAACAAAATTATTTGAAGCACAGATTGAAAGTTTAAATAAACAGCTTCTTGAATTAAAAGCAAATGCCTTACAAGGTGCAAAAGAAATAAATCAAATATTTGCTTCACAGCTTGGTTCTCTTGGTGGCGGCAAGACTATTCTGGACCAATGGGGACAGCCAATAAAAACTATTCAAACAGAAGCTTCAAAACTTGGTACTGGAATAGCAAATAGTTTTGAAACTGCTTCAAGTGCAGCTCAAAAACATGGTCAATCTGTTCAAGACGTTGCTAAAAAGTATAGTACATTTGCGTCGGAATGGCAAAGAAGAAGTTCATGGTTTTTAAGTGAACAACTCTTCCGTGGTACTATTAATGCAGCGAAAGAAACTGTACAATCTATAGCTGAAGTTGAAACAGCTATAATGCAAATCGGAAGAGTAATGGAAGACCCTGCTTTTAATTCTAAAGAATTCAGAGACGAATTACTTAAGACTGCACGTGAATATGGTCAAGAGTTTGATGTTGCTTCTGATGTTGCGTTAAGATTTGCACAGGCTGGTTATAGCGTAAAAGATACCCTTGATTTAACAAAAACAGCTTTATTAGCCGTTAATTCTGCTGAATTAGATGCTAAAAATGCAACTGAATCAATGATTGGTATTATGGCACAGTGGAATTTAACTGCAAATGAACTTCCTCTTGTGCTTGATAAAATCAACAAAGTTGGTGACGATTTTACTGTCACATCACAAGATTTGGTTGATGGTCTGTTACGTTCTTCTGGTGCCGCAAAAGTTATGGGAATGTCACTGGAAGATACTATTGCAACATTAACAGTAATGCGTGAAGCATCTGGAAGAACTGGTCGTGAAGTTGGTAATGCTTTAAACTCAATCTTATCTTACATACAAAGACCTAAATCAATAGACGTATTCGAATCTCTCGGCATTAAAATGTTTGTAGATGAAGCAAGGACACAATTCAGACCAGTAATGCAAATATTTCAAGAATTATCACAAAAATGGAATACTGCAAGTGCAGAAATCAAAGACGCTTTTGTTGCTGCTGCTGAAGAATCCGGATTATTTAGTGAAGAATTGGCTATTGCCATGGATTCACAAGAAGAATATGCCGAAATGGTAAGAAATGTTGCAGCAGAAACAGAAAAATTTACAGACGTGCAAAAACGTGACGCTGCACAAGCCGCAGCTGGTGTATATCGTAGGAATTATCTTATAGGATTATTAGAAAGATTCGCACGTACACAAGATGTTCTTATATCAATGCAGGAAGCAGAAGGCTATTCCATGCGTGAGAATGCAAGATATATGGAAACACTTGAAGCCAAGTACAATCAATTAAAAGTATCAGCCATGGAACTTGCCGTTGCCATTGGTGATGCTGGTCTATTAGATGCATTAAAAGGTATCGTTGACGGTACCTCAAATGCAATCCAAGCATTTAATAATCTTGACCAGTCATTACAGACTTTAATTATTACCGCTGGAGAATTATTGGCTCTTGCAAGTGCAATAAAAAACATCGGTTCACTTTTTGGAATAAATGCGACTTTAGGCAGTGCAGTAAAAGCTATGTCAACATTAATTCCTGGGTGGGGTAAGTTAATACCACTGATATTAGCTGCTGCAAGTGCTATAGGACTTTATGCATACAATCAACATAGTGCTACTAAACAAGAAACAGAAGATACCATTAGCAGAATCAATGCTAGGCAAAATGAAATATCACAGATAGAATCATTAAAAAGTCAATATGAGCAACTTGCAAAGTCAGGTAACATCACTGAAGAAGCAAAAAAATCTTTATTTAATATCCAAAAACAATTAATAGATTCTTATGGGATTGAAACCGGTGCTATTGATTTGGTCAATGGTAAATATGGTGACCAAATTAAAATTATTGATAACTTAATTCAAAGCAAAAAAGACTTAAATGCCGTAGAGCTTGAAGCCCAAAGAATTAAAGCAATAGACTTCTTAGGAACTGAAGATATTACTAAAATTTCACTAAAAGGCATAATCGATCCATTTAGTGATACTGAAACCAATAGAATAATAGAAAGAGTAAGAAACTTAGCAAAAGAAGTTGGTGCCATTGCAGGCTTTAATTGGGCAGGCGTAGGTAATGTTATAGAATTTAAAGGTAATCCGGAAGAAAAGCTTAAAGTACTTACAGAATATTATAAAAAACTTAAAGAAATTGAACGTGAAATAGATGATGACGAATATGGAACATTTAAAAATCTATTAAGTGATGTAAGCACAGAAATTGCAAATCTTAATAGAGAAGTTACCAACCATAAAAGTATATTAGAACAATACAATAGATTAAACTTCAATGAAACCTTGAGCGGAACAATTAATAAAGTTAAAGAGTTACAATCCTCAATGAAAGATAGTAAAGACATCGATTCTGTTAATCAACAATTAGAACAGTACAAACAAGAATTAATAAATTCTGCCGAAGCACAAGGAAAGCTGTCTGAATGGATGCCTTATATTAATGAATTATTTAACCAAACTGCAAATTCAGCAAACAACGCCGCAAATGGTATTGATAATCAAACAAACTCTGTAATTCAGTCTATTAAAAGGATAAGTGACCTCGCTGAAACAATAGGACTGGTCAATGATGCTTTATATAAAATGCAAAAAGGGGAAAATTTAAGCACAAAGGAAACATTAGAGCTGCTTGAAGCACATAGTGAACTTCTCCCCTATCTTGAACAAACTGAAAATGGATATAAAATTAATGCTACTGCACTTGAAAATTTAAAGCAAAAGTTAATTGATAATGAGATTACTACTTTAAATTCGCAGGCTAACAGTACAAGAGCTACAATAGAACAGACTGCTCAAAGAATAGGTGCTTATAATCTTGAAATTGAAGCTATTAGTAATCTTCAAACTGCACAAAGAGAAGCTGCAAAGCTTAGGTTAGGACAATCTGATGTAGGTATAGGTAGCCTTACTTATGAACAGTATAAAGCAACAATGGCTGCATCTGGATTAGAACTTGATTATAAATCAGCAGATGAATTTGAAAAAGCAAAAGCCGAACAGCAAAATCTTTATAAACAAATTATTGATTATGGAGAATTACTTGAACGTAACGAGAAATTAATAGAAATACTTAATAGTAGAACCTTCGGAGTTGGCAAGTCTACTTTTAATGACATTAATAAAAATAAAGACAAAGAAGCAAACAAAGCTCTTGACAATTATATTAAAAGACTTAATTTTAAAAAGAATATGGATGAGCTTTCTATTGAAGATGAAATTGCTGGTTATCAATATGCTTATGATTATCTTGCAAAAACAGAAGATGAAAAAATGGATTTAATGGTCAAAATCCATAATGCACAGAAAAAATTGCAGGAAGATTTATTTAACAATCAGTTAAAGTTAATTAATCGCAAAGTTAAACTTGGAGAATGGTCCACTGAGCAAGAGATTAACGAATTAAGATGGACATTACAAGCATTCGCATTTACCGCTGAACAGAAAGAACAAATTATCGAAAGAATATATGACAAAGAGAAGCAACTGCAAAAAGAACGCTTAGCAGACTCTAAAAAATGGATTGCAGAACAAAAAGAGTTTGACTTACTCACTATTGAAGAAGAAATTGCGGCGTGGGAAAGAGTTAAAGTAAATCAAATTGATAATATAGAAGCAGTTAAAGAAGCTGAAAAGAATCTTCATCAATTACGGAAAAAGCAAAATGAAGAATTTATAAATCTTACGGAAAAAACCTATGAACATTGGGCTAAAGTTGGAGTATATACCATAGAGCAGCAAATTGAAAAGCTTAAAGAGTTGCATAAGCATAAACAGTATGATGCTTACGAAGAAATGAAACATATTGAAACTCTTCAAGATTTATATAAGGAATTAATCGAAGAAAGATTAGACGGAATTAAAGAAGCTGCTGAAGCAAGCATTCAAGCTATAGAAGATGAATATGAGACAAGGATTAAGGCTGAAAATGACTTAATTGATAAACTTGATAAAAAGCAGAAAGCTCTTAAAAGGCTCCGTGAAGATGAAGATTACGAGAAAAAGCGTAAGGAACTTCTTGAAAAACGTCGCTATCACGAGATTAGAACAGGTGAAGAACATACCAAAGCCATTATTGATATTGACAAAGAATTAGCTGAACTTGAAGAAGAAATTAACCGCACTAAAGAAGACAGAAAAATTGAAGATGAAAAAGATGCTGCACAGGATAGGATTAATAATTTAGAAAATGAACGAGACGAAAAAATAAAGATAATCAATCAAGAACTAAAAAAAATTGAAGAGTTATTCGATGATAACAAAATTGACCTTATCTCTCTTGCTATGGCTACTTCTAATGGTATGTTTGAAGAATATGACAAGAACTTCTTCCAAAAAATGAAACAAGCTATGCAAGACCTTAACTTTGAATCAACCAAAATAGGTAAAAATAAAACAATATCTCTTCCGGATGTAGCAGATATTATTTCAGACACAGAAAGTGCGATTGATAATTCAAAACCAGATATGAAAGCTATCCGTAGTCTTTTTAATGAAATAACATGGCTTAAAGGTGAATGGGCAAAAGCCAGTTCAGAAGAAGAAAGAAATCGAATAGCTTCTGATGCTCAAGTTTATTATCGACAACTTGAAGCATTGCCTGGCGGTAGTGCATATGCAGCTATGTTACGGAAAATGTCTTATGAAGATGCCTTTAAGTACTTGAAAAATCAAAATAACTGGAACTATCCTATTGCACATACTGGCGGTTTATCAGCAGATTATGGATATTACTACTTGAAACCAGGTGAACTAATAGTACGTTCAGATTTAACATCAGGACTTGAAAAACTTCTGTCTGCATTTAACAGAAAATCAACATCTTCAACTATGATGGATAATAGTAAACATACTTCTATAGGCACGTTATTGAATGTTGAACATATGCACATGGAAGATGATATTGATGGCGATATTCTTTCAAGGCAACTGCAAAGGACAATTTTAGCGATACGTTAATCTCAAATAACAGAAGAAGCGAAATAAATCGCTTCTTCTTAATCTTTATACGAAAGGAATGGTAAATATGACCGAAAGAACTTTAGAAGCTACAGGAGGATTATTTGGCTTTATTATAGCGGCTTTTTGGGGTAGCTGGCAAATAGTAATTGTATTATTGGTTCTTTATGGAATATTTTTATTATGCAACTTAATAACTGGTCTATTATATGCTTTTCAAACCAACACATATGACCGACAAATTGCATTTAAAGCTACATTAAGGAAAGCAGGTGTACTAATTGGTATATTTGCTTTTATGGTGCTGGATTGGGTGTTAATAGGACTATGTTCAAGCTTTAATATTGCTTATAAATTACCTTTTTTGTATGCTTTTTTTACGAGTTATCAAGCTATGCACGAATTCACAAGTATGCTTACGAATCTCAAAAAACTCGGCAACAAAATCCCTACAGCTATTGAAAAAGCAGCAAAAAAAGCAGCAGATGATTTAGATAGGGGTAAAATACCAGGATTACCTAATTTCAAAGGAGATGAAGAAGAATGAAAATATTCATTGACCCTGGTCATAACGGCCGAGGAGTAGACCCTGGGGCAGTTGGTCTAAGTGGATTGTTAGAATGTGATGTTGCTCTTGCAGTAGCAAGGTTAGTTAATAAAAAACTACAATATAACGGCATTGAAACAAAAATGTATCGTGACGGTGATGTTCCGTATTATGGCGGCAGTAGCAATTCAGATTTAAAACGCAGATGTATTCTCGCTAATAATTGGGGTGCTGATTATTTTATTTCTATCCATTGCAATAGTGCAAGTCCGGCTGCACATGGAACAGAAACATATTGCTATAAGTTTGGCGGCAATGGTGAAAAGTTGGCCAGAATCATTCAAGATAAATTAATCCATACGACCGGATTGACGAATCGTGGTGTTAAGGAAGGTAACTTTGCCGTCATTAGAGATACTAATATGCCTGCTGTATTAACCGAATTAGCTTTTATTAGCAACTTGCAAGAAGAAAAAATTCTTGCAAGTCCACAATGGCATGACATAATGGCTACTGCTATTGCAAGTGGAATATGTGAATTTGTTGGAATTCAATATAAAAAGGAGGTAATTAATTTGAAAGACTATGAGAACCATTGGGCTAAAAACGATATTGAGTATTGTATGAATGAAGGTATCTTTGCTCAATCTGATACTTTCAGACCTGATGAGCAGTTAACACGTGCTGAAGCTGCTGTTATTATGGCAAGACTTCTTAAAAAAGTAAAGGGGGCATAATTTATTATGACATTGATACAATCAATAATTACTGTTTCATTGGCTATTACTTCCCTCGCATGCGTGTTTTACCTGTTTAAAACAAAACAATATGACAGGCTTAGAAAAATTGCTTATCAGTTAATCCTTCAAGCAGAAAGAGCATATACCAATGGTAACTTTAAAATGAATTTTGTTGTTGATACAATCTATAATACATATTTCCCTCCTTGGCTTAAAATATTTGTTACTAAAGATGATTTAAAAGCACAACTGCAAATATGGTATAACGAAATAAGAGAATACTTACAGGACAAGCAAATATAACTTAAAATACGAACCGTTCTAAAAAACGGTTTTTTTATTGTATTAAGATAAGGAGTTGATAATAATGTTTGAAAAAGCTAAAGGTATAGATAATGTTGCTATTAATACTGGTGTTGGGGTTTGTGAGAAAATAAGTTGGAAACCAAAATGGAAAATTGAGAAATTTAACAAACATGGTGAATTATATGCTACAGAAGAATTTGACGGCAACTTATTACTGAATGAAGGAATAAATGAATTACTTAAACTATTAATCGGTGGTTCTGCTACTGCATATAGTAGTGCTAATGCATATATTGGTGTTGGTGATGGTACCACTGCTGCAAATGCAACACAAACAGGATTAGTAGGTACGAATAAGGCCTATGCACCAATGGATGCCACATATCCGCAAGTAAATAATCAAACCGTTACTTTTATGGCTACATTCGGTGCCGGTCAAGCTGCTTTTGCGTGGAAAGAATTTACTGTATGTAATTCTAATAGCGATTCTGGAAAAAACCTTAACCGTAAAGTAGAAGACCATGGTACAAAATCAACGCTTGATACATGGAGAATTTCATGCTCAATAACAATATCATAAACATCTTAATTTAGAAAGCAGAGTTTCAGGGCTCTGCTTTATTTTTATATAAAGGATGTGATAATATGGCAAAAACAAATTGGCAAGACCCACAAAGTACAGAAATACGGTCCACTCATATATCAGGTTTACAAGATGCAATAAAAAAGCTTGAAGAAGCTGTTGACTTAAGTACAGTATCGGAAACTAACATTCCCCTTAATTATGTTTTATCCTATAATCCGGAAACCGGATTGCAAGAATATAGGATATATCAAGCACCGGAAGGCAAAAGAAATTGGCTTGTCTCCCCTGCCCCAGTTATAAAGAAAAACGGAGTAGTAATTACTGATGGTTTTACAATTGATTACGGTGGCGGTGCTATAATTTTAAGTCCTGCTGCAACGGCTAATGATGTTTTTACAGCCGATGTGACATATACCACTAATAAAACTGAACCTGCTTATTTTGAAGATGAATTTACATCTTCTATCTATAGCTTATCAGACACAGTTGAGAAAGGACAACTTAGCGTAGAAAGTATACAGGGGAATACTGCGACAAATATTATTAAAAATGGGAACTTTGCAGTAGATTCAAATAGCGATGGCATTGCAGATGGTTGGTATAGAAGTAGCACGAATTCTGAGGGGTTTAGAATAGAAAACAATGCACAATATTGGACACCTTTAAATGCCGCATGGTCTGGTAGTATACACACAAAATCCGTAGAAAAAGTGGCGGGGCATAAATATTATATTAGATTTGAAGGTAAAAATATTAATAAAAATATTTTTTTTTCAATCGAACAGACTATTAACACAGCAACTGATGCTGATGGTATAAGGTCATTAGTATTTACGGCAACTACTAATAGTGGAAAACAAGATTTATTATTTTATGGCAAAGAAGGCAATGTTGAGTCCTATTTAAAAGATGTAATCCTCATTAATCTGACACAAACCTTCGGAACAGGAAGTGAACCAACAAAAGAAGAGTGTGACAAAAGATTCCCACATTATATAGACTCCACTAAATCTACAATTAGCGCATTGAGATTAACCTCACAAGACGAGAACGAAGAAAATCAAAGTTATATGTACACCAAAGCCGTTGATGATGAAGGGCATATACTTCCTATGCGTTCTCTACCAAACAACGTTCAAGATGAATTATACGTAGATAACGGACAATATAAATTTAAGCAGAACATAGGAGTAAAAAATGACGTACCGCAAGATACAGTAATTGACTATGCAGATATGGCAACAGGCGGTCAATTTGTAGCTTATGCGGCAGACGGAACAACTCAGGTGGGCGTAAAAGGCGATATCCTTACTATAGATGCAGTTTCGCTAAATTATCAATTAGCTACACCTGTTGTTACCCCTGCGGAGGTAATAGGACACCTTGACAGCCATCCGAATGGCACAATAATCGTTGAGCCGATTGTAGCAGACTTTGACTTTTATGACGAAGAAGAAGGAATCATAATCAAGGATATAAATGTACCAATCAAAAGGCTTGATAAAGTAATTTGGACTGATAAAGAGACAGGCTACGAAGTTGACATTACCGACACTTGTACAGTAGCAGGCAATAAATTAGGTTTTACAAGCACTTATGCGGTGGAAGGCGATTTGATATGGTATGAATACGAGTATGATAGCAGTATGACTACGTTGCCTACGGTTAGTTTTAAAGCGCCGTTGAACAGTAAGGCTGTAATTGAAGATTTAGTAAAAGCTAAAGGTGAGTTGCAGAAGAAAACGGATAATTTAGATTTGAGAGTGCAGGGGGTTAGTAAGAGGGTTGACAGTATTCCTGTTGCTTCTAACTTCATAATAGCACCATCAGATGCAATAAATAAAGAGCGTGCTGATTTGGTGTTAACTGGTGTTCCTGCTGATGATTTAGCAGCGATAAATAATGCAATTACAATGTTGCATACCATGAGAGCAAGTGTGGATGTAGCAATTAGGATTGACTTCTTAGGTGGAACAATAGATGTTGGCACAAAAACAGACGGAAACGCAATAGTAATTCCTGTTGGATATGACAATATTTATTTATATGGCAATGGGGTTAAGCTGACTGGTTACGTTTATGATCCTGACGATGTCGAAATGTATTCGGTATTTACAAATAATGCAGATAATGTGATTATTGATGGGTTTAATATAGTTAATAACACAAGTGATTATTATGGGTATGGTTTATCTAACACTGGCACTAACTGCACTATCACAGGTAATACTTGTAGTAGTGATTATGGTAATGGTTTATACAACACTGGCGCTAACTGCACTATAACAGGTAACACTTGTAGTGGTATGTATAATGATGGTTTATACAACACTGGCGCTAACTGCACTATCTCAGGTAATACTTGTAGTGGTAGTGATTATGGTGATGGTTTATATAACACTGGCGCTAACTGCACTATAACATCTAACACTTGTAATTCTAATGCTAATGGTCTATTTAACACTGGCACTAACTGCACTATAACAGGTAATACTTGTAGTGGTAGTGATGGTGATGGTTTATTCAACTCTGGCACAAACTGCACTATAACATCTAACACTTGTAATGCTAGTGGTGGTGGTTTATCTAACTCTGGCACTAACTGCACTATAACAGGTAACACTTGTAGTAGTGATTATGGTTATGGTTTATATAACAGCTCGACCAGCACAACTGATAAATGTATAATCACAGGAAACATTTGTCTTAATGGTGGTATATCTGTTAAGTCAGGCACTTGTCTGCCCGCTACGCAAGAAGCAATGGCAGATGTTAATTCTGGAACAATAGAAATTAGACCATAGGAGGTGCTGTCATGAATAATTTTTATTTAATTAACGGAGATGTGCGTTTCCTTACACATAAAGTTGAGTGGCAAGAAACAAGAAGGCAAAGAAACGAAGAAGGTCAATTAATAGATGTTGCAGAAAATAGAGAGCGTGAATTTTACGATACTGAAAAGAAAGACGCATTTATTGCAAAACTTCGAGAACGAGGAATAGAACCTACTGTAACCGAGTATGAGCAGCCTACACAGGAGATTATAGACAAGGTTTCAGGCAAGAAATTTAATACAGTATCAGAAGCACAAGCCTTCATTGATGGCACAGCAGAACCGAATCCAATTGATATACTAGGTCAGAGAATATTTGAATTAGAAACTCAGGTATTAATGTTAGGAGGTAACTTATAATGACTGACTTTGAATATTGTAAGTACGCTTTTGAACATGGATGGGCTAGTGTTGAACAGTTACAGATATGGGTTGAGAAGGGGAAGATTACACAGGAAGAATTGGATGAGATTGTAGGTAATTGAAGGTACATTAAATAGTTAATAGATGCAGGAGTGATTCATTTCGCTTCTGTTTAATTTTGAAAGTCAGGTGGTTATATGGCAAAGTATAATTCAGGCGTTTTATATAATAGTAAAAAAAACAGTTACAATTCTGCCAACTTCTATATCATTGAAGTAACTGATTACGGCAACTTTCAAGATATAATATCAAACATAATTGATACAATAGTAGTTACGGATAATTCATTTGGTAACGATTCAATATCAGCTATTGCAGAATACAACATAAATGATAGCGGCAATTCCAATGACAGTGTTAATATGTCAATATCGCCTTTAATTAATGATTCTGGCATAAGCAACGATACTATTGCCATTGTTGCTACTGTAGAACTTACAAAAGATTTTGGAGGTGGTATTGATTCAATTATTGAATGTAAAAAGTATTCAGCAGATATGTATTTTGTGGTAGATACAGAAGGAATTTTACAACCACTTGGTGTAATGGTGCTTGGTGATAGTAGAAAAGACTTACTCCCTCCGACAAGAGATATGACCGAAGAAATTCCGGGACGGCATGGAGAAATTGACTTTGGTACAGAATTCAAAGCAAGACCTTTAGAGCTTCATGTTGCTACTATAGAAGGGTTAAGTCCATTAGAAAAAGAGGAATTACGTCGCAAATGTGCAATGTATCTAAATCCTACGACCGGAACAAAAAAACTTGTATTTCTTGATGACCCTGACAAAGAATACAATGTTAAATATTCAGGGAAAATTACACCTACCAATCAACCGACTTGGTTTGACTTTACTATACCATTTAAGATGTGCGACCCATTAATTTATGATGGAAATGAAACTGTATTAGTTGGTAGTGGTACTCTCAATAATACTGGAACTTGTGAGACAGGAATAATTATCGAAGTTGCAGGACCTTCCACTAATCCTTTTATAACTATTGGTAGTGATACATTAGCTTATACCGGAACTATTCCAGAAGGACAAAAATTAATTATTGATACAGAATTGATGACTGCTAAATTAAACGGTGTTAATGTGCTTGCTGATTATAACGGTGTATTCCCTAAAATTAAACCAGGCCAAACTTCTGTTACTTCTGGAAGCAATGTAACAATAAAATTAAAAAGCAAATGGTTATAATGGGTGGTGATTTGATATGACAATACCTGAATATATAATTATAAAGGATAAAGACGGTAAAATAACTGCTTACCTGTCACCTAAAGCTGATAATTTAAAAGATTGTTATCCGGATGCAAGATTAAACGGTGAATCTACTCTTGAATTTCAACTCCCTGCTACTTCTGAAAAAATAGAAGAATTAACTCCTGAATGTCAAATATGGGCTGGTGGACGTGTTTATTCACTTTTGAATGATGAATCTGTGGATACAATCATGGACGAATCCGGTAAATTGTGGACTAAATTTATGGCTATCGAAAGATGGAATGACTTAGACAATCAATTTGCGGAGCCATATTTAACAAATGACCCTACTACCCCACCAACTGATTTGTCAGTTAAAATACTTTCAGGAGGAGATAATTTATCCGGTGGATTATATTTTACTGGAAGTGCTGCCCATGCAATGTACGCAATTTTGCAATATTCAGATTGGAATATGGGTGTTGTAGATGTCCCTGGGATACATGATTTAGAAGTAGAAAAAGTCAGCATACTTCAAGTTATAAAACAAATTCAAGAAATTTGGGGCGGCTATCTTGTATGGGATAGCGAAAATAAAGTAGTACATTTGCGTTCAGGTGATACGTGGCAAAGTTATACCGGTTTTCAAATACGATATGCAAAGAATATGAAGCATATCACAAGAACACAGAGTAATAGGATTGTTACAAAGCTGTATGCTTTCGGTGCTGATGATTTGGATATTGCTTCTGTAAATGATGGTAAAAAATATGTTGAAAATCATAGCTTTACATCAAGAAATTACGTTGATATTTATAGCAATCCTGATATTTACGACCCACAAGAATTAAAAGAAAAAGCCGAAGCTGAATTAGCACTTAGATGCAAACCACGATATAATTATAAAACAAAAATGGTTGATTTAAGAACTTTACCGGAATATTCACATGAAGATTTTTCTCTTGGTGATATGGCAGATATATTGAATGAGAAACTTGATATTACAGATAAAGCAAGAATCATAAGACACAAATATAATCTATTCCAACCTTGGCAATGTGAATTAGAACTTGGAGATCCTGAAGAAAGATTGGTTGAAAAGCTTAAGGCCTCTTTTGATACCAGTAACTTTATAGATAATACTTTTAAATCAACTGGTAATATATCCGGTAAAAAACTGGTAGACGGTACGGTTATCGGTAACAAAATAGCCAAAGCTGCTTTAGATGCTTCAAAGTTTAATACTAAGCAAATTATACTTACGAATGATGTTTGGACTGATAACTCACCGTCAAGCGGTTATGTTTCATGGAATTCTCACAAATTATTCTATGCCGGCGTTGAATATACAATATCAGCAGGCAACACAAATAAAAAATATATCGTTTGGCGTAAAGATATTAGTTCTACACAATATCAGACATATACAGAGCAGGAATTCGCAAACGTAACACTTGCTGACTATGATTTTGTCATTGCAGTAAATAATGGTGGTATTCATGATATAGCTTGGTATAACAGGCTTGCAAGGCAATTCATAGGCAGTGCTTTTATAGCTGAAGCTGCTATTAAAACCGCACATATTGCAGAAGCACAAATTGTTGATGCACATATTTCAAATCTTTCAGTAAGTAAGCTTACAAGTGGTATTATTACAGCAGATAATATTTATGTTGGCTCTGACCAAAAGTTTTGGTTATCCGGTGCTAATCAAAATTTAGTTGTTAATGATGGAACAAGAGATAGAGTGATTGTCGGAAAAAATGGTTCAGATTATGGTATTTGGGTAAAGGATTCTTCAGGGGGCACTATTTTAAGCGCTTCTGGACTTGGTGTTAATGTAGTTGGAAATGAACAAATATTGGATAACTCAATTGAAAGTGTAAAAATCAAAAGCCTTTCCGCTGATCTGATTAATGCTGTTGAAGGTATTGTACTTGGTGCAAATGCAACTATAACATGGGAGGAATTACCTTCATTACCTAATGCCGAACAGGTTGGTGCAAAACCTTATGATTGGGTACCGGGGATTTCTGATGTAACAGGTTTAGAAGGTAGACTTACTTATATTGATGGTCAAGGTATATATACAGGCACACTTACCGCACAACAAATTAACGCTATACAAGGCATACAATTAGGCTCTAATGCTATTATTAATTGGAATGAAATAAACAGAGACCCTAAAACAGATGATGCATATGATTTGGCTGACGATGCTTATAGCTACGCTGGCAGTGCATATAGCAGAGCAGGAACAGCAATAGGATACACTCAACAACTTGCAAGTGGTACATATACCGGTCCGTATAGTTCCACTACTTTTATTAACGGTACTACTGTATATTCGCCTGTTGTACGTGGTGGATATGTTGTTGGTACTAAACTATTTGCAGTAAATAACCCTAATGCTACAATTTCAGGTGGGGATATTTCAGGGTATAAACGATTAATTATTGATAACAATGGAATAGTCAGTTATAATGACGATGATGAATTGGATGGAATTAGAATTAATGCCAATGATGGATTTGGTACTATACGGTTTTATTATAATGATGAACCTAGAGGACATTTGCAACAATCTGGTGGCTCCATATTTTTAAAAGGCGAAACTAACTTATATATTCGTTCAGGAACTAAAACGTATATAGAAAACAATGTAAGTTTTGCTAATGCGACAAGCATTGATTGGGGAAATCATGCACCTGTTGCACGGTTTAAGTAATATTTGAAGTTTTTTGACAATTTGGTTATAATGATAATACAAATATTATTTTGGAGGCGATATAAATGTTTAAAAGATTAAAAGACTTAACTATTGGTGTGTTAATTGGGTCATTGTTATTTTGTATTGTTCCTACTATTGCAAATACGGTTAAAACTTTTGTTGCAGAAGAAGCAACCTTCCCTATTTTAGTAGATGGACAGGAAGTTAAATTAGATATGCCTGCTGTAACTATCGAAGGTAGGACATATTTACCATTAAGAACGCTAGGGAATATTCTTGGTGTAAAGGTAGATTGGAATGCTGAAAAAGGACAAGCCGAGATTATCAAGGAGGTTAAAAAAATGCAAAGTACGCAGGTACATGCAAGTGATACAGAATATTCTTTTGTTACTATCAATGAAAAGGAATACATTAATGTCGTCGATGTTAATAATATATGTAATGAAAAAGGTTATATTTTTTCTTGGTCAATAAATATCAAGAAAAAACAATGGTATACTTTAATGAGGTCGGATGTCGGTGGAATAACTAGAGAAAAGTTATTGCAAATAATAGGAATATCAGAAGAAGAATCGGATGGATTAGGGAACGAAGATTTAAAAATAAAATATGGATTAATGATATATTCAGAAAATTCAGAATTTTTCACTGAACAAAATGGATATCTATACATGACAAAAGAAGAGTTTGAAACTGTTGTACTGCCGTTTATAAATAAATAGAATACCTAAAACAAAGCACTTTATCTTTGATAGGGTGCTTTTGTTATGCAAATTTTAGAGGTTATGGCTTGTCGAGATGATAACCCATCTAACCTTTCAAATTTATAATAGGCTGGATACTTTATCCGGTCTTTTTCTTTTTACAAAATTCAAATAAATTTGAAGAAATGGAGGTATTCAAATGATGGAAACAATATCATATTTAGGTATAGCAGGCGGCAGAGTTCATAGACGAGAAAAATCAAAGAAAATAGAGAAAAAAGAAGATGGTCAATATGTTGTAAAACGTGAGTTAATTGTTGAAGAATATGTTTCTCCTGACGCATTAGAATTTCAAATACAAGCCATTGAAACTGAAATTAAAAATTATCAAGAGAAGATTAGAACATGTGAAATAAAAAAAGCAGATATATTAAAAATGTTAAATGAAATAAAGGGTTGATTATTATGGCTTATGATATAAGAGATGCTTTGGGATTTGAACCATATATTACTTCGCAATATACATATGTTCCAGTTAGTGTTGAAGACGATTATTATTCATGGTTTGAAGCTGATTCATGTGTTGCAAATGCTATAGCTACAATAATTGAAATTTATGATTATGTAAAGACTGGAAAACAAAGAAGATTTTCATTTTTATGGATATATGGTAATAGACGCTCTACTGATTATCAAGGCGAAGGTTTGTTGTATTACGAAACATTAGATAATTTAAAATCAGATGGTGTACCCTTTTATGAATTAGTTAGAAACGAAAATAGAAGGTATTGGGATTCACAATATGTAGCACCATATAATTCTTCAACATATCCTACATATCTTCGTCACAATAAAAATGCTAAACAAATAGTTTCAGAAATTCGAAGCAGCTTACTATCACAAGCACAAACACGAAGAATATTCGATTGGTTTGAAATAAATAGCTATAATGTTGATTTAATGAAAAATTGGTTGGAAGCTAACAAAGCATTGTTACTTCCAATTGATTTGACAGACGCTTTTTATGATTTAGGGTATGACGGCATTTTACCGACAGGAAGTTCTTCGGATTATGTATATCCGATAGGACATACTTTAGTTATTATAGGTTGGAAAGAGATAAATGGCAAACATCATTGGATTTGTCAAAATAGTTGGGGTGTTGATTGGGGGAATAATGGTATATGTTATGTACCTTGGGATTGTTATCATATTTATAACAGTTACGTTTTAATCCCTGGAAGTTATGGAAATCCTCCTGCCCCTTCAAATTGGACTAAATGGAGTAGTACAATTGTTAAAGGGCAATCTTTTAATATTAAAGCTCAAGATTGGAATGATTTTATAAATCATATAGCGGTAGTATATAACTATAAAGGATATGACCTTGACTTTGAATATGAAGAACATGAACCTCCTTGGTGGTATAGAGAAGGTAGTGGATATGATGGTGAAAAAGATTGTTATGTAAAAAGTGGCGATGAACCTTATGCGTGGAATTTCAACAGAGTTCGGTATGCAATCGGTCGGAAATCATCTACAGGAATTGGTAATAAATATCCGGATGATGAAATATATGCAAGTTATTTTCATACGCTAGAAGATGCCATTAACGATCTAGTATAATGAAATCATATACACTTAATTATTTACATTCCCTTACATTCTAAAAATATATAGAGGGGTATCTACCCCTCTATTTCTTTACCATTAACCAACTCCATAACCCAATTGAATGCATCCATATCTATCTTTGCTATACTAGCAATCTTGTTAATTGCCTTTGACCTTTCAGTCATGGCTTGGTCTTTATTTTTATAAAAATTGTGTTCTTTTAAAATTTCAATAACTTGCTTCCACGTCATAGATTCTTTCCAATAATACGTTTCAAGTATCAATTTTTGTAATTCTGTTAAACTCTTTATCCCTAAATCAAGTTTTTCAATTACAGACGATAACTTGATAATATCACTCTTTAATTGTTTTCCTATAATTGTAGCTTCATATTTGTATCTTATAGCAACATTTCCGGTAGTATCGCTTATATGTCCAATAGGTGGTATTATTCCTTCGCCATGCTTTCCAATACATTCAGAATAAATGTCATCATCTAATGTTTGTTGTTCTTCAATGGAATTTAAGTCTATTTGCAAACTTTCAAGAATTGCTTTTAACGTTGGGTACATTTTAAATAATTGTTCTGTTTCATGGTATCTTATGTAGGTCAAAATTTGCACCCCCTAACCGTTCACAATTTCTATATGTTCTTCCGATTTATCGTTACACATGTTTATTACATATTTGCCTATCTTTAGTTCTATAAAACTTATAAATTCTCTAACACCTTTATCATTTTTTATCAAAACACCATGTTTATATATTCCTTCAATAATACCATGCTGTATATGATATTCTTTCCATGTTTCATTATCTGCACAACATTTTCTAATTTGACTTTTAGTTTTGATGTTTACTATATCACCGATTTTTAAAGCTGGAATTCTATGATACACAGGCATTTCATCTTCTTTAATATTATTAGTATCTTGATTTATTAAGCTTTTTTCGCATTTCTCTGTAGTCTGTTTCTTTTTACGGTTAATATTGTTATTCTTACGCCAATATTCAATTTCTGAACCTTCAGCACAAGCAGGACAATACTTTTGTGTCCCATGCCGAACGAACTTCTTGCCACATTTTTTACATGGTATTTCTATTGCTATCTGTTTTCTTAGCTTATCAAAATGATAGTAACCTAATCCCAATTCCTTCCGGCACTGTTCATTTGTTTTTTTTTCGACTTCAATCATGAATTTTATAATATTTATTAATTGCTGATCTGTCATTAATCCTGGCATAATATCACGCTCCTTTGCTGCCATATTTCCCTCTTAATTCAAAACTGATATATAAATCATTAACTTGTGTAATTTTACAACCTTCTACATCTAATTTAGTAGGTATGTCAAATACTTCTTTATAACCATATATCTTTAACCATTTTTTATTGATTCTTTTCTTTTTATGTTTCCTTGCTTGAACAAGTCTTGAAGCATAACCTTCTATTGTTAAATTGCATAGTTCATCTTGATTGTTAGATTTTCCATATATTGAATTTAAAACATCTTCCGAAAGTTCAACTTTAGACATATCTATATTTAATTCGCCTGACGTTGTTAAATCTTTTGTGTCCACTTAAAACAATCCCCCTTTCGCTAAAATGATGATTCACGAATAGATGTCAAGTATTTTTGGGTATTTCACTTTCGTAGTGGTTTGTTCATTAATTTCAATCATCTCATTTTTTGTAGGGTTGTGGTAGTCTGTGCCTGAGTCGGGTCTGAGTGCTTTCATAATCTTTCTTGCTAACTTTTCATCAATGCACAAACCTTCGCTCCCGTACCATGAACATAATTCCAACGCTTCCTTCATCCTCGCCACCTGCGCCCGGAGTTGCTCATTTTCCTTGTCCCTCGCCGTTACCTCGTCCATGTGGCATTGTACCTCATATTTCCAATCGCCAAGTTTTGCCCGGAGCTGCTCATTCTCCTGCTGCAAGGATTCGATGGTGTCAAATAGTATAGACATACAGGTATTTCTATCTCCGTCACAATATCTTTTTCTGAAACCATTACACTTCTCACAAAATCCGCTTATTGCACTCACGTTATTCATCCTCCTTATCCTACAAACAAAAAGTAACGCCGCTTTTTATGTGCTTTGAATACTTATGATTTTTACAGTAGTATCTACTCCAATACCCATCAGTAGCAGTTCTGGTTAACTTCCTAATTTGCCTTTTGTCTAAGTGTCTCCAATCACATGTAGTGATATCATATCTGCAATTAAAACAATCTTTAGGTGGTCTTTTCATGGCTCAACCCTCATTCCCCTCCACCAGCTTCAGCGGGCAGTCTGGCCGTCTGCCTTTATTAGGTATCTTTGCATACCTTCCTTGCTCTCGCAAATATCTATATGACAGTGGTACACAATCACAAGTTATAGTGCTTAGCGCACATTTTTTACAATTCTCCGGCATCTCCAACTCCAATATCGCTTTAGGCATCGTGTTTGACCTCGCTTTCCTTCTTTATTACCCTCAATTTCTTTATTACTTTTTGAGACGATAAGGGTTGATTTTAGTGGGTTTCAAATGAAATTTTCTTTTGTTATCTATAGTCAATCATCAACCATTAACAGGACAGGGATAACGTCACAACGTTTTCCATTTTCATTTAACTTGTTGGCTTTATAACAAGCATCTTCAAACAATAGAAAAGTGGCTGAACTTAAATTAAGTGTGGACATAATCCCATCTCTATTCCCGCTAAATCCTCCAGACACCCAAAAAGAACCATCTTCTAACAAAATTACATGAACGATATCTCTATCTTTTATTGGTTGCATCTAATTCACTCCTTCTAGCAATTCTGGGTTTTGCCATACATTACCTAATCTAAGCATATTGCCCCTTCACTGTGAACAACCCACAAGCAACCATTTCGCACTTCAATATTCGTGCAAAAATCAAAGTAATGCATTTCCTTCCAGAAGTCATCCCATACTCGGAACCTATACTGGCTTTCTTTCATTATCCTTCCCCTCACTCACCAGTTTGGTTTGAACTTCGCAGTTCTTGATACAATACCCGTTTAAAGGCACTTTGTATTTCAGGCAAAAATCTGGTTGTTTTCCTGAAGTTTTGCTTCCTTCCCACGCAGGAACATAATATTCACAATTAATCATCCTCACTCACCGCCTTTAAACACAGCAATGCAAATGTTGCTAATAATTCGTTTGAACAGTCCTGACATACATCTAGCATTTCGTCAGGTGCCTGATATTTAGATATTCTTATCTGGGGTATTGCTGCACCGTCTTTCTCTGGTATTGCAAAATGCGGTACTTCTTTTTTGCAAATGTCGCATATTTTAATGGTTTTTTCTATTTTCTTAATCATTCTTCAACCTCCTAACCACCACGAAAGTTGTTTGAAATGCTGTATAATTTTTTACGCTTATTTCTGTAAACCACCATCAAAGTTGTTTACCCGTATATTCAAAGTAGAAACTGGAAACCTGACTTAAAAAAAGGTCTAGTCAAACTAACGCCATTTGGCAATCAATTTATTAAAGCTTGTGTTTTAAATGAAAAGCATTCTTAGCTTTTCATTTTTTTATTATTTCTAAACTTTCAAAAAACTTTGGATTAATTATCATTGTCTTTTTATCTGTTGAATATTCAAATATTTTTTGTTTAGAAAATGCTCTTTTAATTATTAAAGCATTAAAACCTGTTGCATCAAACTTTATTTCCTGTATACTACTCTTTAAAATAATCTCATACATTTCCAATGTTCTACCCTCCATTCATTTAAAATAGATTTCATTCTGCTCCCTCACTTTCTTTCATCTTTTTCTTAATCATAACAGCATGCCAATCGAATAACATGTTTGCAGCAGTAGCCTTTGAAACGGAATATTCTTCTGCAATTTCATCTACTAATTTTTCAATGCTTTCATGCATTTTGAATATAGTATCAAGCCACTCTATTTTAACTTTACCATGTACATTACTCACCGTTCACACCTCCGCAAAATTTATGCTTTGTTAATGTTAATCTCATACCCTCTTGATAACATGCAATTCCACAATGTTTCTAATATCTCTTTGAATTGATCTGCATGATATTCACATGGATGATTATTCTTAGTGTATTCATACTCCTTTATGCAAGTCGTAATTAATTCCACCAATTCAACCTTTTCATGCCGCAACTGATTATTTTTTCTCTGCAATTCTACAGCCTTATTCATCCATGATTCCCACGCATGATTGGTTTGTTCATTCTCCAATTGCAACTTTGCTAAATCAGCCTTTAATTGTGCGTTTTCTTTTATTAATTCATCATTCAAATGTCCACATATAGGACAGTTTGATTTTATTGCTTTATGTAATTCTTCTCTATTATCCACTGTTTACCCCTCCTTTGTGAGACCGGCTCACCTTAAACATCTTGAATATCTTCTTCTCCATTCGGAGCCCATTCAATTTCATTATCACCATCTAACCCAGCGTTTTCGCCATACACACCGCATAGTTTGTCTATGCCGCCATTTCCGCAATACATTGTTAACGAACCTAGTTCATCATATGCTGCTTGTATAATATCATCAGTACCAGCGTTTCCTTCGACATCAACCTCAACCCATACAGATACTTTTGCTATTCCATAAACTCTCTTTTCATAAACCTATCTCCTTTCAAAAAATCTAGCTTTAGCGTAGTTACTTATCCTCATTAACCTTCTTCACAGTTAAAAGTTTTTAATATTTCAGGTATTTCCATTAATAATTCACAATATGTAGTATTATCTTTTTCTGTTTTATCAAGATATTCTCTTAATTCCTTAATCAACATTTGTTTTAAAGCATCCATTTCATTCATAATAATAACCTCCGTTAAAACCTTATTTTGTTATCAACATATAGATATCAATGTAAACTTTAATTATAAATAGCAATACACATAATATTAAAAATATCCACATCAACAAATTAAAAATCCAATTTAAAAATTTTTTTAAAATCATATACCAACGTTTTCCGTAAAATTTACTATCAGCCCAATGTGGAAACTCAAACAAAAATCTTAATATACCGACTGACACTGTGATTACACCTATTATTACCAATACTGTTAATATATGATTCATCCACTCATCCCCTTTCGCTAAACTACTAAACATTGTATTTAACTTGCCTGTAACTTGCCTACAACTTGCTAAAAAGAACAGGCTACCGAATACATAATGTGGTAATTGGGGCTTTTAACCACACTCCTTTTTATTTATTTTTTATTTTTGTGGTAGCCTGTTGTAAACTTTGTTGGGCGGACGGGTCCTGCCCCCGCTGGTCGTTGGATTATAACGGTTACGACCTACCCGTCATAAACAGTATGCATGTCATCTCGCCACGCTGCCGCCCAAAGCTTTAATTTAACACATCATCATCTTCCTCACGTTCCCATCCTGCACAATCTTTAATCACATGTCCTTTACGGAATATTTCCTGCTCCGTTTTAAAACACCAACCTTTAGCATCTATATATAGTCCTGTATTATCGTAGATTGCCTTTGTATCTTTATGCTTACATGTAACACATGACTTTACAACAGGATTGAAGAAACATTTGCTTTCATGCTCTCTTGCTTTATATTTGCTTATATATGACCGTTTGCAAAAGTCACATTTGTATTTAACGATTTGTTTCACTTTTTACACTTCCTTCGCTAACCGTACATTTCTTGACTAATCTTCTATGTACCATTTTCCTGATAATATTTGGAATGATGTAATTGGATAGCCATATTCATTCCTTAAGCTACATGAACCTTCTTCGCATAAATCTCATTTATTCACTTGCAGACAATTCCTTATGCTTAACAACCTTGCACCACATTTTTTCATTAATTCTTCACGTATTTCATCTAATTGCTTAAACGTCCTTATAGGCTTTTGTAAAGTAACATTTGCATCTCCTATCACAAGAGAATTATCTCTTTCTATATATTCATAACTAATCAAATACTTAAATCTTTTCCGCACATTCTCACCCCTCATTTTGGATAATATCCTGAACAAGCTTTCATTGTCCTTTCCCCTCGACACTCATCACAGATAGCACATGCTGAAAGGTTACCGCCAATAGTTCTACAGTTATTACAAATACATTGCTCATTATCATACTCACAAGGAAATTTTGGGTATGTGGATTTACCTGTGGTTTTTTCATTCATCCAACCACTCCTTTCATTACTTTGCATGTGGATTTAGTTGTGGTATAATCCCACCTATAGACATAGGGTTTACCATTAATGCCGCTTAAAGAGTTTCGTTCAAAATGATATCATTATCTTTAGCAACCAAAATTCCATGACCGTAATAACCATTATGTGCGTTGTAAACGGCTAATTGGAATACCCCATTGTCAGTAACAAAATCAACAAACTGAATGCCTCCGCTGTCGCCATCATAGTAACCTGATTTTTCAACCTTTTCTTTGTTTAAAGCAGTATCAGTTAAGTTAATTTCCCTTAATTCTGCTCCGATGAATTGATTTAAGTCATCTTCGCTTGCGAAGTATCCCCATGATTCACAGCAAGATTGTCCGTTATCAATTAACACATAGATTACATGTTTATCTGTCTCTACTTTATAACCATCCATATCTGCATAACCGCCAAGAATGTTTAGCATTTGAACCATTCCCAGCCTACCACCTTTACCCTCCATTTTAGCCACAGGCTGTATTTTGTAGTTGAATCCTTCAGTGATTTCCTTGATTTTTCCTAACATAAAATACTCTCCTTTCTTCAAATACCACAATTTTCTTAAAAATCTATTGATTTGCTTAATTTATGCCAATACCACATCTAATTCCTCATGGCCGTTTTCTTTTCCGTTTGTCGCTTTAAAATTAAGTTCTTCTAAGTCATAAACAACAACATATACATTCATATTTCCATCATATACACATTCAACGATATCTCCTTCATAAATTTCTTGTCCTTCTGGATATTCTTTCGTTCTTTTTGAGTCCTTTAATCCGGTGTATTGCAACAATTCTACGTTTTCAAATGGCTGGCAATAACTACCGTATCCAGTTCTATGGCAACCTATTTGCTTTGCTTTAAAATCTAAGAAAACTACATTGTCAACCATGTGCTTTTTCTCTTTATCCCATGCCTTGAATTTAATTTCTCTCATGTTATCCCTCCTTCGTTATTGTTTTGTTTCTTGTAATGCAATAATACCTATCAAAAGACTTATTATTGTACCTGTCGTAAAAACTATTGCACCAAAAATACTTTTTTCAATCCAAAGTTTTAAAGTCGCACATAAACAAGCTCCTACAGCAATAAAAGCTATTGCTATTCTAATTTTTAAAAACATTATCAAATCACCTCACTTACGCTAATCCCATATTTCTTAACTCTCACATTCCATTTCAATCATGTTCACCTTTTCCAACATTATTAAGTATTGTTTACCGTTGTAATCTTCGTATACAACCATATTCCCATTTTGTTCTTGCGTCTTGATATGTTCCAACACCTTTTGCTTACCGTTATCGAAAAATATTCTCACTTGTGTTGCATATTTAAAAACTATCATACAAACCACCTAAAATTGATTTTTTATTTGCGGTAGACTTATTATATTACCCACACCGTAAAATTTAAAAATTACCCTTTAAACCTTAACAAAAGTCCATGTTTTTAATTAAAAGCTAAATTCTTTTTTGAGCGTGGGCTTATTTTTTTACCTCTGACACGTACCTTTAAAATTTTAGCTGCCTGTTCAATGTCCAATTCGTTGAATTCTAATATTGTTTCAGTATCGCCTTGTACCACTACTGTAAATATGTGAGGATAATTATTGATAAGTCTTTTACAAACTGATGTGTTTCCGCTCTTTGTATTACTTTCAATCCAAACTCGCAACTTTGCATCATTGTATCTGTATATCTGTGACCTTTTTCCAATCTTGCATGGTATAAATGAACCTTCGCATATATGTCCTTTACTGTCAATTTCTGATGATACTCTGTATATTCCCCTATACTTAATCACTTGCTACCCTCCTTTATGTTTGTGCATATCTTCCGTGTTTCCGGTTCCTTTTCCCATCTGCTACAAATACGAACGGTTTCTTACCTGTTCCTTTGATGTGTCCGTATCGCTCTTGTATTTCTTCCGGACTAAGCTTGTATGTTGTTACCGGACTCGCAACAGGTATTCCTTCGCATACTTCAGTTATAAATCGCTTACCTATCTCGATTTTCATTCTTGCTAACATCAATCTCACCCCTATCAAGCCATAATGCACAAATTAACATCAGTATAACGATTACTAAAAACCCAACACATAATGCACCGTATTTATTCATGTTCAACACTCTCCAATCTTTTAAGGAATGTTTCAATATCGTATTTGTACCGGACTTTTTTAATCTGCTGTGGTATATGTATTCCGTTTTCTCTAATCCAATCTAAAGGAATTGACTTCCGTTCTGTTGTTGCTATGTATTGTTCAACTCTATCAATCATTACAAAATATGTTTCTGCTACGTCACGGAAGTTGAACACTATACCAGGATATACACCTTTGAACATATTTGCTTTGCATAATTCTATAAGCTGATTCTGCCGGATACAGTTAAACGGTATTGACTTTCCTTTATGACTTTTAAGTTCTAACAAAAGCAATTTCCTGTCTGATGTTCTGTTATCAAAGAGAATGCAATCACACATATTGCTTTGCTGGAATCTTACATTTTCGTTTCTTCCACCGCTAAAATTTGCTGTTCCGTCACGTAACCGATAGAAGAATATTCCTTTCGGTGTACTCCTTTTAAAATCTTCTTCAAAACTTTTTCCGGCATTCATTAACATCACCGTCCTTTAACAATCTTCAAACCAACCCTTATACACTAATAAACAGTTGTTAACTTCTTCCGGCGTATGCTTCCCTTGTTTAAATTCAACAAATAACTCTGCTATATCGTTCAAGAGTATTGCTTCTTTTTCATTCAATCCAGCACCAAATGGGTTGAAATATTTTTGCCGCCATTCTTCCGGGTCCATAGGTGCAATGACATATACACCGTTCTTTTTATGGCCGTATAATCCGTAAACAATTTCCTTTGCTTTTTCCTTAATTTCATTGAATGTCATATCATATAGCAACTCTTTTCCTATGCCATTTTCTGTTGATTGACAACTTTTTATTGTTTTCATACAGATAACTAATTTCGTTATATAGTTCTTTAATTCTCTTTAACTTCCGACCAACGTAAACCTGTGTAGATCCTACTAAATCACCAATTTGTTTTTGCGTTTTGCCTTGACTACGTAATTTTAATATCTTCCGTTCTTGTACTGTCAATATTTTGTTTAATGCTTTGAGTTTTTCAGAAATTTCACTTTTACTCGTAAAGTCTGTCTCTATATCTTTGTCACTAAGAATGTCGCCTAGTTCAATTTCACTTCCATCTTTACCTGAATAAGTTGTTGTATTGAATGATATATAGCCACTTAATACATTAACAACCTCTGTAAGATGATCCTGATCTACTTTTAATTTTTCACATATTTCATCAAACGTGTAACCATGTTTAATTAATGCTCTATAACTTGAATACAATTCTTTATCGGTACGAGGTACATATATCAGATTATTTGAATAATCACGTATATAACGCTTTATTTCGCCTATTATCGTAGTTGTCGCATAAGTTGAAAATTTAGTCCCATAATTATGGTCAAATTTTCTTTCAGCTTTTACAAGTCCTATACATCCACTTTGGTAATAATCATCAAATTCAGGAGTATTCAACACATAGCCGAAATATCTTTTAATTACGTTTCCTACTAAGCCATAATTGTTAGATATTAACTCATTTACATCTTTCAAAATTTCACCCCCTATATTTTAAAATTGGTCTAAATCATCTTGGAATGGATGCGGTTCATTAACTTGTTGCAGCTCTATTGTTTCTTTCCATACTGCTTTCTTGGTAGCAATCATCGTTAAAAGATTCTTTTTCTCTTCTATAGTTTTAGCTTTCTTAAAATCTGCTTCTGTTATCACTCTCAATACTCATCACCACTTTCAAGCATCTGTTGGTACATACCTTCTCTTAATCTCTGTACGTCACGTTTAAAAGATTCCGGTAACATTGCTTGTGTCTTTAATACCTCTCTATTTTCCGCATACATTCTTTCAAATTCCGGTCTAATAAACGATACGTTTCCGATTAATAACTCTTTGCTGCCAAGTTGTTTAACTAGGTTATATATGTCAGGATAATCATTCTTAAGCCTCTGATAATCTTCTGCTGTACTATAGAGATTGATATACCTTGTAAATATGTCCCATGCTTCTGCACCTGTAATCTGTTCGCCTTGAATAATAGTAAGAGCATTTTCCCTTATATCTGCTATTGTTGGAGGATATTTTGAAATCAGTATGTGCTTTTGAAGCGCTTTCCCTGCTAGTTTGTAATCAATATCTTCAAGAGCTTTGGCCCACATTTCAACTTTCATATTTACACCGTTTTCATCCGTTTCACCAACTGTAAATGATTCGTATGCCATTTTAATAGCTGCAAAGAGTTTAACTATTTCAGAAGATGTCAAATTCATTGCCCCCTTTCTCATCTTGTATTGCTTTGTCATATGCTCTTTTTAATGAATCCATATCACGTTCGTATTTTGATTTATATTGTTTCTTAGGTTGATGTTGCTGTTGTTGTTTTCTTTTCTCTGCTATCTGTATTTCACGTTCTTTAACAAGCATTTCAGCTTGTTCTTTTGTTCGCACTCCTTTTTCATACCAAGTCCATAAAATCTTTTCTGTATAAGCTACATTTGATCCATTCCATACCGCAGTACGTTCAAGCGCATAAATTACAGTATCAATATCAAGTGGTTCTGGAATTTGGTCTGACTTTTTTAAGAAAAATGTCAATATATCGAGTTGTGTAATAGATGGTAAAACTTTGAATGTATTAAAATATGCTTGCTGTAATTTTATGTTGACTTCCCTATATATATCATCATCATATATATTATTATCATTATTATCATTATTATCATTATTGTTTGTATCCGTTGACTGTTTCTTTTCTGTTACCTGGCTGTTACTTTTATCATCATTACAATCTTGATAAACACTGTAATTTACTATGCTGTAATGTGTTTCCTTTCTGTTACCTAAATCGTATATTTCCAACATATTGTTTTCAACAAGCCAATTTAAAATACTTGATATAGTTTTGGGGTTCGGCACTTTAAATTTTCCTCTTTCATACCATCCAACCCATTCGGCTATATCTCTTATAGATGTAAGTCTTTCGCCACGTTTTATAAGCTTTTTACCTACTGTTTTTGTTCCTGGATACCTATATGGTATATACGTGTCTTTGTGGTTCGCTTCAAGTAATAGTCTTTCAAATACCCTAAGATATAACGGTGGCATTTGGTAAATATCACTTTTTATGATTGCTCTATGAAGTTTTATATAGCCTTGCACATTCAACCTCACCCCTTTGCGAATTTGTGCAATTATGTATACACAATTGTTAACGCTGCATGATTCACGATATTTGGGGCAAATTGCCCCAAAATATCGTGGTCATTAAAATGGTAATTCAGAGTCATCTACTGGAATAAATCCTTCTGGAATATCAGATTGCTCTGTACTCTGCTCATTCTTTTTACTACTTCCTGCAAAATACACATTATCTACAACAACCTCTGTAGCATAGTGCTTTTTACCTTCTTGGTCTTCCCATGTTCTTGTTTGAATTTTACCGACAACTACAATTGGCTGACCTTTTGTAAAATATTTGCATACAAATTCTGCTGTGTTTCTCCATGCTTGACAATTTATAAAATCCGCTTGTCTGTTTCCTTCTGAATCTTTGTAATCTCTTTCAACTGCTAATGTAAAACTGCACACAGGCGTATTACTTGTCGTATATCGTAATTCAGGCTCGGCAGTCATGCGTCCCATTAGGATTACTTTGTTTAACATTTAATCAACCTCCAATCATTTAAAACGGACACCAGTCCAATTCAATTTCCATGCCGACATCTGCAATAACCGTATCAATTCCGGTCATACTTTGTATTTCATTTGCTATCTTCATTGCATCTGAATTGCTATCTGATAAATGAATTAATATAATCTTCCTGACGGTAGATAAATCATTTGCATTTAAGAATTCTTTAACATGTTTAAGACTAAAATGTGATTCTATCAACCTATTTTTCATAGCACTATGTACTAATCCACTATCAACATTATGTCGTACGGTATCATCATCAAAGTTGCATTCAATCATGATATAGTTAAGTCCTTTGAACCGGTATTTAAGATAATAAGTATCAGTTGCAAATAAAAGTTTTTCGCCTGTAGGCTTATACTGTATTAAAAATCCCAAACTACCTTCACAATCATGTTGAGTATCAAATGGTAATATAATAAAATCGCCTACTGTAAACTGTTTTTTTGGTTCTATAACGTTGTATCTATAGTGGTTAATACCTAATGCCTCTTTTGTTCCTTTACTAGCGTATACGTCAATTCCGGCGCTCATAACGTCATGTATCGCTTTGCAGTGGTCTTGGTGAGCATGAGTGACTAAGCACCCACACACACCACTAAAATCAAAATTCATCGCTTGCTTTAATCGCCTAAACTGTATACCGCATTCAATCAACAATTTACAGTTATCCGATTCAAGAAGATAGCAATTTCCGGCGCTACCACTTGCAAATACTTTCAACTTCATTGCTCATTCTCCCACGGCGGTTTAGCATCCGTCATGTTAATCTGTCCGTCATCATCATTTTCCGGAGTATTCTCTGATTGTTGATATTTTTGAGTTTTAACTATCTTTTGTGGTTCATCTTTTTGTTCCTGTTGTGGTTCCTCATGAACTTCCTCATATTCCACATCAGCAGCATTTTCAATGTCTATCAGTTCTTTGTTTGCATTTTCCTCAATTTCAGCTTCAACTTCTGCTTCTTTCAATTCCTCGTCCATTTGTTTAGCAAATTTAGCAACAATACTCTTATCATCAGAGGAATTAATAACGTACTTGCAAACCTTATTAATTGCCGTCTTTTCACACATATCAGCAGTGAATTTATCATGTGTACTACCAGCTTTGATATTGCCTTTATCATCAACTGGTCTCATTTGCGACTGCTTCCATGCCTGTTTAATTTGGTCTAAAGTCAAGATAGTAGATAACTCTTTACCATCCTTGTAAAGAATAGTTGCATAGGCACCGATAATTTTATCTTTATTGATATTTCCTAACTTTTGCTTATGTAACGTTACAACCTCTTTTCCGTGCCTAATTTCATATTCAAACTCGTCATCTTCATACACCGTTTTTGCATATATATCAACAATATTAGGATCAACCATTTTTGCTACATGCATGGATCCGAAATAAGACCTCATGCAAACAAGTTTCTTGCCGTATGCTATGAAATAGCACTGTTTCTTATCTGGATTCAAACCTTGAATTACCATGCTCAAAAGTGCATTTGCTATGCTTGCTTGCGTACATACTTCAAGCACAGGTTTCTTGTTCATATCAGTTGTTTCCTGAATCATAAGCCATGCAGATTTTAAAGCGTTTTCAGGAACGTAATTTTCAGGGAAGAAAAGTTCCCCATTATTTTGGAATTGTTTGATTTTTTGTTCGACTATATCAATAGTCTCTTTTTTTACAACTGCTAAATTATTATTTGCCATTATTCCTCAACCTCCACTCTTAATGTTTTATCTTTGCTAACTATTAAGCCAATAACTTGGCTATCGGTATCAATTAACTCGTTAATGCTTTCTTTGTTGTCGATAAATATCGGAGCAAATATGTCATAATGCTTTGTCAATGTATTAATAATATCCAACCCTGCATTAATCTTTGCAGCATTATTAGCATCACTGAACGGTACACCGTTGATTAATGCTTCACAGCAATCAACTATGGAACCGTTGACTTGTGTATCAAACATCTTAAACCGTACAAACTTAAACTTTTGATTAATTCTATCTTCAAGCATATTAACCTTTGCTTTGGTGAATTTGTCACATAAGAATTGCTGCTTTTCAATATTTAAAATCTGTTGCGACAAGTTCTTTTCTTCCTGCTTCAATTCTTCAATTCTGGCCTTTGATTTTTCAATAACTTCACGATTATTAAGAGTAGCATTAATATCATTTATTCTGCTGTTTATGCGTTGCTTTTCAAGTATGAGTGATTCCGTATCAATACTACTTGCATTAGATAATTCGTTTTTCATTGCCGCAATTTCATTCTTTAAAGCTGTGTACTGTTCGTTATCATCAAAGTTAACTTCCTGTACCGGAATATTAAGCTTTTCTTCAACTTCTTTGAGTTTGTCGTTTATTGTTGAAAGAATATCACTTAATTCAGCGTTTTTGGTTTCTCTGGATTTTATATCTTCTTTGGCATCATCAATCGATTTTTTAAGAGATTTGCCATTAACTGATATAGTACTAAGTATTACAGTTTTATTGTCTTCAAAATTCTTTTTCAGTTTTTCAATTTGACTTTCTTTTTGGTCTTCTGGAAGGTTCTGTTTACAAACCGGGCAAATGAAATTGCTATCATCAGGGGCAACAAATTGCTTTGCTTTTTCAGTATTCCATTGTTCTACCAACTTTTTAATTTCCTGCTCCCAGTTAATGATATTATCTTTGTTCCTTGCAATAACCTCATTATTTCGCTTTATCATTGATTCTGTATCTTCTTTTTCGTATAACAACTCACGCTTTCTTGCTTTCAGCTTTTCAACTTCACTATAAGCAGCTTTCTCAATTTCTCTTTTGAGTGATTCAATCTGATTCTTCTTTGCAAATACTTCACTTTGTTTTTTTCTGAACTCATTGGCCGCATTTGTCGCCTGTGTCATCTTTATTTCAATGTCATTCAACTGTGAATCCAATGTTGATTTCTCTGCTTCAAGTGCTGCATAATCTATGCTGCCATCCAATTCCGGCATATTCCTATAAACTTCATCAATCCTAGCCGGTATTTCTTTTATCTCTTTGTTCAATCTCGCATGTTGCGCAGCTATCATTTTCTTAAAATCATCAATTGACTTGTCACCAACAATAGCCTGTAATTTTTGTAATTCTTCATCCGAATTAAATACTTCACTGTCCGGTATATCTCCTAATACCTCAAGCAGTAATGTCCTTCTGTCTTGCCACTTCATAACTGTATTGAAGTATAGAACATTGGTAATAAGTTTGAATATATCCTCGCTGATAATACTTCCAATTTTCTCCGTATATTCACTTTTTGACTTTGGAACTTCGTCAATAAAAAATACAGTTTCGTGGCCTGTCATGGTCCTTTCAGCTTCACCCTTACGTTTTGTCCATTTCTCTTTATAAACCTTTCTTAATGTTATAGGCTTATTATCAATCGACAGAACAGCCTCGACTTCATGCTCTAACCCATGAATTACGTTACCATTGTTGTTATAAGTCTTAATACCAAAATCCTTACGATTTTGACTGTCCTTATCAAATAACAGCCACATGAAAGCATCAAATATTGTTGTTTTTCCGGCTCCATTATCTCCGTAAACATTGGCATTCTTTCCGTCAACTTTTAATGTAAAATCTCTTATCCCTTTAAAATTCTTAAGCTTTAAGCTTACTAATCTAATTTGCATTTACACATACCCCCTTAATTCTTTAAGTTGTTCATAAAGATTCAAATACTGTTCCCTGTACTGGTCACGTTCAGCTTCCGCTTTTACCACATCAGATAAAAGCCTACTTTCCATCTGTTTAGCTGTTTCATCATGCAGTTGTTCATCTAATGCGTTGTAAAGCTTTTCTGCTTGTTCTCCGTTTATATCAACTGAAATTTTAGAATAAAATTTGTCTATGATTGTGATAGTGCCAGTCTGTTTGAGTGGATTGTATTTGAATTCAATACTGTCTGTATCATATAAAGATACATCTGCATTATTTAATTGCATTGACAATTTCGCCCCTTTGTTTTATACTGTACTTGAAAATATGTTTTTTATATTTGCACTTTTAAAAGTGCTTTTTTTATGCCTTTTTATCGAATTTAAAAGTGTCTATGTATTTACCATTGTCTTTAGTTGGCTTTTTGTACATTATGTACATGATTGTTATTCCGGTAATCAATCCGGAACAGAAAAATATAAACCAAATTAATAAGTCACCCAAAAACTTTAAAAATTCACCCATGTACTGCCTCCCCTCTAAACCATTTGTGGCAATCTTCTAAACAATAGTAATATGCGTTCCCGATTTTCTTCCTTGGCATTCCTTCCTGTACAAAGTTTGTTAGCATTCCTTTACTGCATAGTAATACTTTACATGCTATTTTATAGCTGACATATTCCTTGCCTTCGTGTATAATTCTATCTTCAACAGGCGGTTTACCTATCGCCACTTTGTTTCACCCCACTTACTTTGTATATTCCTTAATTCCGAATATTCCATGATACGGTGCATATTGATTGTTGTAATAATCAATAATGTTTTTTACTTCTTCGTTTTCTGCAATCAATTTCATGTTCTCTTGCTCTAATGCTTCATTCTGTGCTGATAAACTTTGCACTCTTGAATGTAATGCATCATAAGCCTCTCGCAACGTCATTTCCCTGCTTTTTAAATCTGGAATTGTGAAACATACTAGAACAAGTACCGTACATGTTGATAGAATTGCTATGGAATTTATAATACTTCTTAATATTCGCTTCACGCTGTCACCCCCTCATTCTTAAAACAAAGCTATGATAATCATTAACCCTATGCCAATTGCTGTTACTCCCCATGCAAACGCATTACTTTCTCTGCACCTATCCTCTAGCCACTTAATCATCAATATCACCACCTTCTTGACATCTAATTCATTTTTTATTTGACTATTTGTCGGGCTGTCTTTTGTGTTTTATGCTGAAATGCTTTCAATTTCTTTCTTTAGTCTCTCAATTATGCCCCTTCTTTAACTTGATTACTTTCTGTACTATCAAGCAAACTTGAAAAAACGTCTAAATCAATGACAGCAAACTTCTTTTTTAAAGATTCGTAAAATTCGTCCCATGTGCCATTTTTTACTCTACATATAATTTTAAGTCCTGTATGCTTGCCATAAAAAACTTTAGGTTCACTCATTTTAGTATCATCTATTTTGGCACCACTCATGTTTTATTCCTCCGCTTTTTTGACATTTTAAATTCAATATCTATTCCAAGCACTTCAAAAACTTTTAGCATAACATCTTCATTCCATCGTTTGTTGCCATTTATTAGATTCGTTATATATTGTGGTGTATAGCCTGTAGCTTGTGCCAGTTGAGTTTTGTTCATATTAAGTTCTTGCATGCGTTGAATTACAACTGAATTGATATTTGATATGTTTTTGTCTTCATTTACCACGTTGTTTCACCTCCATTGTAAAATAACAAAAGCCGACCAACACATGTGACTAATTACTAATTAGATAGTCACCGGTTGCTCGGCTCTGGCTCTGGCTCTCTGGCTCTGGCTCTGGCTCTTTTATGCGATATTATGTTTACGTTTTGTTCTATTGATTATCTCCTGCTGTTCTAAATCAGTCTGATGTTTTATATCTACCTCCCCTCTGTGGTATCTGCACCATATTTTAACACCAGCTGCGTTTTCCGTCGTTTTTGCTAATTTTAAACCGCATATTGGGCATAAAAACCACTTTTCATTCATAATAAACGCCTCACTTTTAAAATTTATTTAACTTGGACTCGCTCTTGCCTTCTTTTCATAACCGATTATGACCGATATTAACTCTTTCAGTTTTTCAACCCCCCTTGGTTTTTCTTACACTGTAATATTAAACTAATAGTTGAATAATATCAAGTACCAAAATAAACCATTTGATTCAAATAAGACAGATTATCTTTATCTTACTTTAAATTCCTTTTTAATTCTATTAGTTTAATAATTTTTAAAATTTATAATTCTATTGGAATATTGTATAATTTAAAAACTAATGGTAAAATTTAAACTAATAGAATAAAACAGAAAGGAGTGATTACCTATAAACAACTTATTAAAGCTTAGAAAACAAAGAAACATGACTGGAATTGAAGTAGCAGAATATTTAAATATATCACCACAATTTTATTATTTATTAGAAAAGGGTAAGAAGACATTAACACAAGAGTATTTAGAAAAACTATCAGACTTATATGGTGTTACTATTGATTATATATTAAATAGGACTAATGAAGAAACACTTAGCCCATCTACCACTAAAATAGTTAACGAAGTTATAAAAACAGATCCAGAATTATTAGAAAAAATGATACTTGCCAAAGACTTATCAGAAAAAGATAGAGAAAAAATCAAAGAATATACTGATATGCTAATAGAAAGAAGACAAAAAGAATTAGAACAGCAATATAAAACTAATAAAGAATAGAAGGTGTTTAAATGATTTTTGCTGCTATCTATGCAAGAGTATCAACTGAAGAACAAGCAAATAGAGAAAATTCTATTCCTGCTCAAATAAGATTGATTAAAGAGTATTGCCAAAAAAACAATATACAAATATATAATGAGTATGTAGATGAAGGAATATCTGGACAAAAAGAAGACCGCCCCGCATTTCAAAAAATGATTAAAGATGCAAAAGGTGGTCATTTTTCTGTTATTCTTGTACATAAATTCGATAGATTCGCAAGGAAAATTGAATTAAGCCGAAAAATAAAAACAGAGCTAAAAAAAGCCGGTGTAAATGTAATTAGTATTACCGAGCCTGTAGAAGATAGTCCTATAGGTTTTTTTCAAGAAGGATTAATGGAATTACTTGCAGAATACTATGTTAAGAATTTATCTAAAGAAGTTAAAAAAGGTATGAGTGAACGTGCATTAAAAGGAAAATATATGGGACAAATGCCCTATGGTTATTATATTGAAAATGGACAAGTAAAGGTAAACCAAGAACAAGCAAAAGTTGTTAGAGATGTATTTAATAGATATATAAATGGTTGGGGGCATTTAAAAATCGCTCGTTATCTTAACGATTCTAAAATACCAACTTATTCAGGTATTATTGGTGGTTGGCAGTCATTTCAAGTATGTCAAATGCTTAAAAACTACAAATATATCGGTAAAAACCTATGGGACGGTCAATTATACAATGCAGATTTTCCAAAGTTGATTGATGAAGATTTATTTGAATTTGTTCAAAATAGAATGAGAGATAGAAAGAAAAAATACACTTATCATGGTTCTAATTATAACGACTATTTATTATTAGGAATTCTTCGTTGCCGTGAATGTGATGGTGCAGCAAGAGCGAGATTAACAAATAAAGGTAGACCTGGTGAATATCCTTCATATTTATGTGCCAGAGCGTCTATGTACCGTAATCAATGTACATTTACCAAACATTTTCATACGTACAAGTTAGAACAAGATATTGAAGATGTTATTTCACAAATTGTTGATAACAAACATTATCTACAAGATTTTAGAATAGTAACTAAACATAGTGCAAATACAATAGATACTACCGAAGAACAGATTAAACGAATTGATAAAGAACTACAACGTGCCAAAGATGCTTATTTAGCTGAAGTATTTTCATTAGAAGAATATAAAATTATAAAAGAAGAATTAGAAACAAAAAAAGAAAAATTAACTTTTGATTATAGTAATATGCAATTAAAACAAATGCAAAATAATATAAATACATTACATGATAAGATAAAAACTATATGGAGTACATATTACAATCTTGACATTGCTCAAAAGAAAGTAGCTTTATTAAAGTTTATAGATGTAATTTATATTGGAAGAGATGGCATAGAAATAATTTTTTACATTTAACTCCTGCTTTTTATAAGAGGATGTCCACCGATGCTTGTAATATGCTTCTTATTTTCCTTCCCCATATGAGTACTTCCTTTCAATAGTATATGTATATTATAAAACATATGGATAAATAAAACAACAAGAAGAATTTTATAGAAAACCTAGATATATTTACAAATATTTGATATAATATCTATAATGTGTGTTTGGATGACGGAACACTATCTTTCAGTCTGTGCAACAAGTCATGTCAATGATATGGCTTGTATACACCGACTGAAAGGAGGTGTTAGAGTGGAGTACATATCGAAATTTCTTGAACTTTTAACTCAAACGACGCTTTTAGCCAACAGCATAATCGCTACATTTAAGGCATGGTTAGAGATAAAAAAGTTCCAAGAAAATCGAAAAACGGCTCCCTCTCACAAAAGCCGTTTTTCCAAACCACATAAGAGGAGGCGCTAATGCCTTCTCTCTTTCTTTACTTATATTATAACCTGTTATTACCAAAATATCAACATTAAAATCTTTTAACTCAATAATTTATCCATATGTGAATCCGTATACCATATAATGACACTATATATGGTGTTCGAAATCAGTACACTTTATTTTCTATTTAATACCTCAAAATTCCTTAAAATCACATTTTTCCCGCGCCAGCTAAAGGCTCTGTCACCGTACCTTCTTTTAAATTCTCGGTTGGACATGTTTTCTAATTCATTTCTATCAACATTGTAAATATGATCTTCATAAAATTCCCGTATCGGCGTAATTTTTACATCTTTATTATGTGGACAGACATCCTGGCATATATCACAACCGAAAACTTTGCCTTCTCCGGCAAGCATGATTCTCATTTCTTCTTCCGTCAGCGGACCTTTTTTTTGTGTAATATAGGAAATGCATCTTAAGGGATTCATTCCATAATTGTCCAAGAAAGCATTGCCCGGACATTTTTTTATACACATTTTACAATCCGCGCAGCTTTTACCTATAGGACTGTCATATTCAAATCCATAATTATTAATAATATATCCTATAAATACATAAGAACCGTAAATAGGATTTATCAACATATTATTTTGTCCGTAAAATCCTAGACCGGCAATATACGCAAGATGCCGATCTACCAAAGGTCCGTTGTCAACGTATGCTTTATAATGAAAATTCTCAATACGCTCCTTTAAAAAATCGCAAATTTTTTCAAGCTTATTCATAACAATTTTATGATAATCCTTTGAATAAGCATATTTTGAAAGATTGGATTCTTGTCGATGCCCTGTAAAATACGGAAATAAGCATACAATAATGGATTTGGCATCGTTTAGGGTCAATTTAGGGTCAATTCTTTTTTTTACATCCGGTTCTTCCATGCCGGTATATTGATTGTTTTGAATTCTATTGTTCAACTTTTCTTCCAACTCCTGATACGGTCCCGGATGCGCTATTCCTACGCATTCTATATGAATGGAATGACAATAATTAATCAGTTCTTTCTTCACCACATTCACCTTATATATAATTTTTCAATATCATTATAAATATTATTAAAATTCGGATTAATATTTCCCTTTATCCTCGTATTGTAAATAACGGCGGACGTCCTGAAATATAAGCTAATATAAGGTAATTCATCAATAATATATTTTTGAAGTTGGGAAAAAGCTTGCTTTCTGGCCTCATCACCGGTCTGAACAAGTGCATCCCATAACAAACTGTCCATTTGAGGATTGTTATAAAGTATAAAGTTGGTCTCTTTTTCAATGGCTGACGAATGAAAAAGAAAACTCAAATCGGCATCTTCCGAAAGATTATATTCACCTAACACAACATCGTATAGTTTTTTATCAATCCGTGTATTCATTTCTTCCCATGAAACTTTTTTTAGTGTAACATTCATACCTATTTCACATAAGTTTTTCACAATGAGTTCGCCTACTTTTACCCGAACGTTATTATCCTCATTCACCAATATTTCAAAAGAAAGGGGAATTAGCAAATTGTCAAATAATTTATCAAAAATACCGTCTGCATTGGCATCCGCCCAACCGGCATTCATTAATAGTTCCCGTGCCTTCTGCGGGTCATAATGATAAACCTGCGATTCTACATCAAACAACCACATTTCAGGATTAATAGGAACATCTGCTTTTTTTGCATGGCCTAAAAATACTTCATTGATAATGGTATCTCTGTCTATGGCATAAGCAATGGCCTTTCTCACTGCATTTTCATTTAATATTTTATTGTTAAAATTAATTCCTAAAAAGTCATAAAAATTAGTCATATATTCTTTTACTTCAAGGTTGTCTTTACTGCTGTATTTTTCCCAATCAATAATATCCGTAAAAATCATATCAATTTCTTTTGCCTCAATGGTATACAAGGCCGTATCATGGTCAGGTATAATTTTAATATAAACATAATCAATATATGGACTGTTTTCACCCCACCAAGAATCATTAGCAACCAATTTGATATATTTTAAAGTATTATATTCTTCAAAACGATAGGGACCTGTTCCCACAGGATCCAAATTATCCGGCTTAAACTGATGTTTTGGAACAATAGGAAATGTCATTAGATTCACAAAACCGGAATTCGGTCTGTTCAAAGTAATTCTTACGGTATATTCATCCAAAACAGTAAAAGACAATATTTGCTGGACATTGGCTTTATATGTGGAATCATACCCTGCACCGGTTAATAACTTCAATGTATATTCTACATCATCGGCTGTAAAAATGGTATTATCATGCCACTTTACATTTTTTCTAAGATAAAAAGTCCAAATTAAAGCATCCGGAGACACTTCCCATCTTTCTGCAAGAACAGGTTTTGCCTTCATATCATTACCTAACTCAACCAAACCTTCATATATTAGATTTAATGACTGTTTTACCGTCTTGCTCTTTGACAGCAACGGATTTAATGTATCAGGAATCATACAATGCAAAAATAATGTGCCTCCCCGTACGGGAGTATGATTTTCGACCCTATTATCTTCCGTTTGGTTCTCTTCATTATTGACGTCTTTTTGATCTTGCGAACCTGAGCAGGAGGACAATAGAATACTTAATATTAAAAATATCATCAGAATATTGACAATCTTTTTTAGATTTCTGAACAAAAAAACTTCCCCCTTGCAAAATTCATTGCAAATTTATTTTTTCTTTAGTTCAATGATTGCAGCCAAACTACCCGTTTCCCCTGCATCCCCTCTATGTGAAAAATACTTTTGCTTATTGCAAACCGTACATTCATTGGCTAAGGTAATATTATTCTCCTCGATACCAAATTCTTGAAGTTGCATAATATTAGCTTCCCATAAATCAATATGGTATTTTCCGTTATGCCGCTTCTCCGTGAAACGTTCTGCAGCGCTACCATACGACAATAAAAATTGATCTACAACCGGCTTATCCACTTCAAAATGGCACTTACCAATGGAAGGCCCGATAGCAACCAATAAATTTTTGATATTGCAATCATACTCTGTAACCATTTTATGAATGGTTTTTTGTGCTATTTTTTTAACGGTTCCCCGCCACCCGGAATGGGCAAGCGCTACTGCTTTTTTAACCGGATCCAAAAAGAAAAGCGGAACACAATCAGCATGAAATGTTGCCAAAGGAATACCCGGCTGATTTGTAATAAACCCGTCAAATCCGTTTAATCCGCCATTTAAAAAACCTTTACCTGCATCTTGGGCAGTAACCACACCAATGTTATCTCCATGTACTTGTCGCGAAAAAACAAATTTTGTATAGTTAATATTCAATATTCCCGAAATCAATTTATAGTTTTGAATCACGTTTTCTCTATGATCATTTTTCCATAATCCCAGATTTAATGAACGATATTCCCCTGTACTCACCCCACCCAAACGAGTGGTAAAACAATGCGTTACAAGTCCGGTTTCTTCAAAAGCCGGAACGGTTAAATATTCTATTTCATGTACTTTGTGATGACGAAAACCTATATTCATCGAATCACTCATTTCCATCGGTATTGTTAATTATTATTTATTATCAATGACTGAATTATATCACATAAAAAGGGCAAAAAAAAGAGAAGTACAAAAATCACTAAAAAATCTTTAGTAATTCTTGTACTTTCAAAAAACTGGCGTCCCTCTTACTTTCCGTTATCTTGGCTCAACAATCAATTTGATTGCAGTCCTCTCTTCATTATCAATCATGATATCCGTGAAAGCCGGTATACAAATCAAATCAATCCCTGAAGGCGCTACAAAACCTCTGGCAATGGCAACAGCTTTGACCGCCTGGTTTAATGCTCCTGCACCTATTGCTTGTATTTCTGCCATACCTTTTTCTCGAATAACACCTGCTAATGCTCCTGCAACCGAATTTGGACTGGATTTTGATGAAACCTTGAGCACTTCCATTGTTGTTTACCCCCATCATTATTTTCTCCAAATATTTGTCATTAACATATATTCTACATGAAACAGGAAAATCCTTCTTTTAACAATATTTTTTTGTTAAAAGATATTACTTATTTCAAATGAATCCGATGAATACTTAGAGCTTTTCCGGTTATTTCGTCAATTTCAAAGACAATACCGTTAAATTGTGCATTTCCTTCCTCAATTTCAAATTTTTGAGGCATATGATGAATAAATCTTTGTACAATAATATCCTTTCGAACTCCAAGAATAGATTCATACGGACCAGTCATTCCTATATCCGTTATATAAGCAGTTCCTTTTGGCAAAATTCTTTCATCTGCTGTCTGAACATGTGTGTGAGTTCCGAAAACAGCACTGACTTTCCCATCCAAAAACCAGCCCATAGCCATCTTTTCCGACGTAGCTTCCGCATGGAAATCCACAATAATGATGTTAGTAATTTTACGAATGATTTTAAGCTCATTTTCTATAACCCTAAACGGACAATCAATGTTATCCATATATACTCTTCCCATGGCATTAATAACCGCAACCTTTTTATCCTTTATGTCTACGATAATACAGCCTCGACCGGGCGTATCAAGCGGATAATTAATTGGCCTTAAGATGGGTTCCTCATCCTCAAATAGCTTAAAAATATCTTTTTTGCTCCATACATGATTTCCCATCGTAATGACATCTACACCACTATCGAATAATCCATGAGCTATTGACCGGGTAATTCCTTTGCCTTCTGCAGCATTTTCCCCGTTTGCTATACAAAAATCAATACCTAAATTTTTTCTGATTTCACCTAAAAAATCTTTAACCATCGTATACCCGGGATTCCCAACAATATCTCCAACAGCCAAAACTCTCAAAAAAATCCTCCTAACAAATGATAACGGGTAGTGGACAAATTCACCACTACCCACTTATTTGCTTACTTAATATTATTTCGCATATTCAATTGCACGGGTTTCTCTAATTAAATTCACTTTTATCTGACCCGGATATTCCAGTTCATTTTCTATCTTTTTAACAATTTCCCTTGCCATTAATATAGTTGCTTCATCATCAACTTCTTCCGGCTTCACCATGATTCTGATTTCTCTACCCGCTTGAATAGCAAATGACTTATCTACACCACTAAACGAATTAGCAATTTCCTCTAGTTTTTCAAGCCTCTTAATATAACTTTCAAGATTTTCACGTCTTGCACCAGGCCTTGCAGCTGAAATGGTATCTGCAGCTTGTACAAGACAAGCAATCAAAGTACCAGGCTCCACATCCCCATGATGTGCTTCAATAGCGTGTAAAACTTCTTTACTTTCCTTATATTTTTTTGCAATATCAACGCCGATTGCAACATGCGACCCTTCCATTTCATGGTCAATGGCTTTGCCGATATCATGTAATAAACCGGCTCTTTTTGCAATATTGATATCTGCACCCAACTCTGCCGCCATCAGTCCGGCAAGCTGTGCAACCTCAATGGAATGCTTGAGAACGTTTTGTCCGTAACTTGTCCTGAATTTCAATTTTCCTAACAACTTTATAAGCTCAGGATGTAATCCATGAACCCCTGTTTCAAAAGTTGCTTGTTCTCCTTCCTGTCTGATGGTATTCTCAACTTCCTTTCTGGCACGTTCAACGGTTTCCTCTATTCTTGCAGGATGAATTCTACCGTCAATAATTAACTTCTCAAGTGCTACACGAGCCACTTCTCTTCTTATGGGATCAAAACCTGACAATATCACTGCTTCAGGTGTATCATCAATAATCAAATCAATCCCTGTCAATGTTTCAAGTGTTCGTATATTCCTTCCTTCTCTCCCAATAATTCGACCTTTCATTTCATCATTAGGAAGAGGAACAACTGAAACAGTGGTTTCTGCCACATGATCAGCAGCACACTTTTGAATGGCTATGCCAATAATATCCTTTGCCTTTCTTTCCGCTTCTTCTTTTGCTTTGGCTTCAATTTCTTTAATCATAATGGCCGCTTCGTGCTTTACTTCACTCTCAATATTTTTCAAAAGGTATTCTTTTGCTTCTTCGACAGTCAATCCGGAAATCTTTTCAAGTTCTTCCATATGCTTCCGCAAAACTTCTTCCACTTGTTGCTGAAGTTCCTGAACTTCCTTCATCTTTTTATTTAAACTCTCTTCTTTTACTTCAAGAATTTCAACTTTTTTATCCAAATTCTCCTCTTTTTGCTGAAGCCTTCTTTCCTGTCGTTGAAGATCCGCTCTTCTTTCTCTTACTTCTTTATCAAATTCTATTCTATTTCTATGAATTTCCTCTTTTGCTTCCAATAAAAGTTCCTTCTTTTTATTTTCAGCAGCTTTTTGTGCATCTTTTACGATACGCTTTGCTTCTTCTTCTGCACTGCCTATTTCCGCTTCAGCAACTTTTTTTCTATGGCTTATACCATAACAAAAAGCCAATGTTCCTGAAACTCCTGCAGACAGAAGCGCCACAGCAATGATTATTATAACTTCTATTGTTGAAAAAATAATGTACACCTCCTTCATAAAACGATTATTCTCCATCAACATTCATACATTTCCATTTTCCATAACAAAAAACTATAAGAAGAGTTTCTAACAAAGCGCTATAAGGCAAGCTCTCCTTGAAACCCATTAACGGAAAGTTCTCTTAATTAAAAAAATCAAAAAGTAGAACTTTCCTCTTTGTTATAAAAAAAGCATCAAACGTAGCCTTTTTTATTGATAGGAAAACTGAATTTTCCTATACAAGAAAAAGAGCTTTCAAAAAATACTATAAGGTAGCTCTCCTTCAAACACATCATGGAAAGATGCGATATAAAACTAGAGTCCTTGCAGCCACAAAATCATATGCTTATAAAAAACTTTCCATAAAGCTTTTTACAAATGCAGGAAAGTGTAAAAACTTTCCTCGCATAAATTAAGCATATATGATAATTGTAATCGTTTTTAAAAAGGCTGTCAAGAATTAAAAAATAACGATGCAGCCTTTACGGTATTTTTCATCAACATGGCAATGGTCATCGGCCCAACCCCTCCCGGCACTGGAGTAATGGCTGCAGCAACTTTAGATACGTTTTCAAAATCCACGTCGCCTACAAGCTTACCGTTTTCCAATCGATTTATTCCTACATCTATTACAACCGCTCCCGGCTTTACCATATTTGCAGTAATAAACCTAGGCTTTCCTACAGCTGCTATAAGAATATCCGCACGCTTGCAAACCTCTTTCAAATTTTTTGTTCTTGAATGGCATATTGTCACTGTACCATGCTGATGTAACAAAAGCATGGCTTGTGGCTTTCCTACAATATTGCTTCTCCCTACGACGACACATTCCTTGCCTACTATATCCATTCCGGATTCTTTTATTAGTTCCATAACACCTGCAGGCGTACAAGGGAGAAAATCATAATTTCCAATCATGATTTTACCAACATTGATTGGATGAAAAGCGTCCACATCTTTTTCAGGCTTTATAGCATAAATAACCTCCTCCTCATTTAAATGCTTTGGTAACGGAAGTTGAACCAGAATTCCATGGATATCCTCTTTTTCATTAAGTCTCTTCACCAGATCTATAAGCTCTTTTTGGGTAGTTTCTTCAGGAAGTGCATATTCTTCCGAATAAATGCCTATTTCTGCACAGGCTTTTTTCTTAGAATTTACGTATACTCTGGAAGCAGGATCATTTCCTACAATAACAACTGCCAAACCAGGCACTTTGTGATTCGCTCTCATTTTATCCACTTCTGTTTTTAATTCTGCCTTTATTCTATTGGAAACCATTTTACCGTCTAAAATTTTTGCTGTCATAAAACATTCCCCCAATTCTGTTAAATGATAAATTATTTATTTTTCCAAATAATTTGTAGGGGTGAACAGTGTTCACCCGTAGATACTATAACTTTTCATGGGGCTGTCGCACAAACAGGCGGGCATGGAAACCTATGTCTCAACTCAATATACTGTATAATGAATACGATTCATATATTCCTAAATCTGTATTCTTCCAGCACAGACTCATCGGCTTGTTAAATATCCATTTAGGCCGCATCAACGCAACGTCCATGTTGCGAGTGATGCTAAAAATACCGTCCGTGGTATTTTTGCCTAAATGTCTATTTAACTTCGCCGTGACTCTGTAGCACTCAGAATAACGATTTATCCATATATGAACGGTATCCAGTGTAGGGGCGATTCAAGAATCGCCCGTAGGATAAGTAAATATTATGTTTTGTGCGACAGCCCCCTACATTTTAACCAGATAAAATTTAATTTTTTGATTTTCTATCAGAATAACTTCTACTCTTCCTCGGCCTTATAAGGCACTTAGGTCCGAAACCGATTAAATCCTTTCTGCCTGCTTTTATTAATGCTTTATATACCAATTCATAATTTTCCGGCCGTCTATACTGAAGCAAAGCTCTTTGCATGGCTTTTTCCTCAGGTGAACGGGGAACATATACCTTTTCCATGGTTCTCGGGTCTAACCCGGTATAAAACATACACGTAGCCAAAGTTCCCGGCGTAGGATAAAAATCTTGAACCTGTTCTGGGTGAATTCGGTTGTCCCGTAAATATTCCGCCAGTTCGACGGCCTCCTTTAAACTGCTTCCGGGATGACTTGACATTAAATAAGGTACAAGATACTGTTCTTTACCGATTTTACGATTAATTTCATAAAATTTGTCGGAAAACTTTTGATATACATGTTTTGAAGGTTTCCCCATTCTTTTCAGTACCTCATGAGAAACATGCTCAGGAGCCACCTTTAGCTGACCACTTACGTGATATTGACACAGTTCCCAAAAGAATTCATCATCTTTATCATAAATCAGATAGTCATACCGAATACCGGAACGTATAAAAATCTTCTTTACATTAGGAATTTCCCGAAGTTGTCTTAGCAAATTCAAATACTCTTTATGAGATATATGAAGATTTTTACATGGTGTAGGATACAGGCATTGCCTTGACTTGCATGCACCGGCTGTCAGTTGTTTGCCGCAGGCTGCTTCTCTGAAATTGGCTGTAGGACCACCCACATCATGCACATACCCCTTAAAATCAGGATGCCACGTCATATTTCTGACTTCATTAATAATAGAAGCAGCACTTCTGCTTTGTACAATCCTCCCTTGATGAAAAGTTAATGCACAAAAGGTACATGCTCCATAACACCCTCTGGAACTTGTTACACTAAATTGCACTTCTTTAATGGCAGGAACACCGCCCTGCTTTTCATAAATAGGATGATAAGTACGCATATACGGCAAAGAATATACATAATCCAATTCCTTTCGAGTCAATGGTGCCATAGGAGGATTTTGTATCACATACTTCCTGCCATGAGGTTGAATAATAATTTTCCCCCTCATAGGGTCATGCTCCTCGTATTGAATTCTACAAGCCTCTGCATATTTTTTTTTGCTGGCAGCAACTTCACTGTAACTTGAAATGATAACAATATCATCATTGTTTTCCGGGATACTGTCAGATATATATACTGTTCCGGCAACATCCGTTATTTCACCGATTCTTTTCCCTTCATTTAAAAAATCGGCAATGTCAATAATCTGCTTTTCACCCATCCCGTACACCAACAAGTCTGCCCCTGAATCTACAATAATCGACCTTCTGACTCTGTCATCCCAATAATCATAATGGGCAAATCTGCGTAAGCTTGCTTCGATTCCGCCAATAATAATCGGAACATCCTTATAAGCTTCCCGAACACGATTACAGTATACGATAACCGCTCTATCAGGCCTGTATCCGGATTTTCCGCCAGGTGAATAGGCATCATCACTTCTGGGCTTTTTGCTTGCAGTATAATGGTTCACCATAGAATCCAAGTTGCCTGAAGAGATTAAAAAACCCAGTCTTGGTTTTCCCAGTTTTTTAAAATCGTCAACATTTCTCCAATCAGGTTGAGCGATAATTCCAACTTTATATCCTTTACTTTCCAATACTCTGCTGATAATGGCAATGCCAAAGCTTGGATGGTCTACATAGGCATCTCCGCTGACGCATATAAAGTCCAACTGCTCCCATCCTCGCTTTTTCATATCTTCTTTTGAAATCGGCAAAAAATCGTGAATTGCCATGCACTGAACACATCCTAAAATTAAAAATTTATTCTTCTCGGATACCATGTATAGCGCAATGTTGCCAACTTAAAATGTTACCATAATTGATACTGTTCATATATTCCTAAATCGGTATCCTTCGAGCACAGACTCATCGGCTCGCCAAATATCCATTTAGGCCGCATCAACGCAACATCCATGTTGCGGGTGATGCTAAAAATACCGTCCGTGGTATTTTTGCCTAAATGTCTATTTGACTTCGCCGTGATTCTGTAGCACTCAGAATAACGATTTATCCATATATGAATCCGTATCCATTGCTTAGTATAAACTTAGCAACACATCATCTTTAATCTTCGCGATTCATCAACATTTCATTATACTGTTGTCTTGTAATAAGAACTTGCCTCGGCTTGCTTCCTTCGAAACCACCTACAATTCCCCTTGCCTCCATTTGATCTACCAATCTGGCCGCCCTTGCGTATCCGACTTTTAATTTACGCTGAAGCATGGAAACCGAAGCCTGTCCGCTTTCTACAACCAATTCAATAGCTTGAGGCAGCAGTTCATCTGCATCTCCTTCATCCTCTTGTTCGGGTTCTGTTTCCCTTTCTATTTGTTCTATAATATCTTCATGATAATTAGCACCCGAATGAGACTTTACATATTCAACAATACTTTCCACTTCCTTATCCGATACAAAGGCTCCTTGAAGTCGAACAGGTTTAGCGGCCCCTACCGGATAAAAAAGCATATCTCCTTTCCCAAGTAATTTTTCTGCCCCTGCCATATCCAATATGGTTCTGGAATCCACTTGAGACGAAACAGCAAAAGAAATCCTTGAAGGAATATTCGCTTTGATAACTCCTGTAATAACATCCACGGACGGTCTTTGTGTCGCAATTACCAAATGCATCCCTGCAGCTCTTGCCATTTGAGCCAACCGGCAAATGGCATCCTCTACATCATTGGGAGCAACCATCATTAAATCCGCTAATTCATCAATAATAATGATGATATGAGGAAGGATGTTTTCTTCACCCTTTTCTTTCAACAGCATATTATATCCTTTTAAATCCCTTACATTGTTATCTGCAAACAGTTTATACCGATTCACCATTTCCTGGACCGCCCAATTCAGTGCTCCGGCTGCCTTTTTGGGATCCGTAACAACCGGTATAAGCAAATGAGGTATTCCGTTATATACTCCCAATTCAACTACTTTTGGGTCCACCATAACCAATTTGACTTCATTGGGACTTGCTTTATATAGAATACTTGTAATAAGCGTATTAATGCAAACACTCTTCCCTGAACCGGTTGCACCGGCAATGAGCAAATGAGGCATTCTTGCAATATCCGTAACCATGGCTTTTCCGGCTATATCTTTTCCGAGAGCAAAAGCAAGCTTTGAAGGATGCTTGCTAAATTCCTCGGACTCAATGACTTCACGCAAATGAACCGTAGTTACATCCTTATTGGGAACCTCTATTCCAACCGCAGCTTTTCCGGGTATGGGCGCTTCGATTCTTACCCCCGGCGCGGCAAGATTAAGAGCTATATCATCAGCAAGGTTTACAATTTTACTTACTTTTACCCCTGCACTGGGCTGAAGCTCATATCTTGTTACTGCAGGTCCTTTGCTTACCTGAAGCACCTTGGCTTCTACCCCGAAACTTTTCAACGTTTCAACAAGCTTCTTTGCATTATTGCGTAAATCATTGATAGATTCTTTCTTATCGCCCATTTGTTCTGCCCCGCTTAGAAGCTCAATGGGAGGAAACATATATTGAATTTGTTCATTCTTTGTGTCTATCGGTCCGATTTCTTCTGTCGCAACGTTCTCTTTTTGGGCTTTACTCAAACTTTTTTTAGCAGGTTTTATTGTCTCTGCATGTTGTTTTTCAATCATATCGTTTTCTTCGGGCAAATGAGGATCAAAAATTTCTATTTCAGGCTCAACACTATCAGATTGAGAGCTTTCTATCATATCTTGTTCAACCAATATGTCATCCCGTTCTACTGAATCCTCTATCTTCTCTTCTTCCAATTGTTTTTGTACTTCTTTCATTTGAGAAGACAACGACTTACCAATTCTCGCAAATAAATTTCTTATCCACGAAAACATAAAAGAAATTATTTTGGCAAAAGATATCTGAGTAATTAACATAATGAAAACAATGGTACACGTCATAAAAATGACTCCGGCACCCCATATTCCAAACATATTAATAACAGGCTCGGCAACCAAGCCGCCTATAACACCTCCGCTTTCCCCCTTGATACCGGAATCATAAAAAAATATGATGCTGTCTCTAAATCCGGCTTCCCTGTCTGATTTGTAGAGAAAAATATGCTCTATCGCACTCAACGACACTAAAAGCCCAAAAAAGGACCAAAAATTGCATTTATTATTAAAGTTTTCTCTTTTGATAAGATATTGTATGCCATATACGATAATGAATAAAGGAATGGCATATACGATATATCCCATTAATCCCATACAAATCCTACGGAATGCTTTACCAAAAAGGCCGGCACCGCTGGTAAACAAACTAATGCCCATGACCAAACCTGCAGATATTATAATTAAAGCAATAATCTCATGGTTAATGCCTGATGAAACATTTCCTTTTGTGGACTTTTTTCTGTTCCTTTTTTGTTTTGCCATTCAGACCACCTTAATTACACATTCTTTTGTACAATATTTGTTCAACATTATTACTATATCATATCTTTTAAAAGAATTCTATTATTTTTATGACAAAAACAATTTTCTTCCGCAAGTTCACCAAATCAAATCGTAGGGGCGATTCACGAATCGCCCGTAAATATTGTAGAACATATAAATACATTTCTTATTAAATAACAGATTTTATCCATAAGATTTTAACGAAATAAAAAAAAATGACAACATATTACTGTTGCCACTACTAAAGCTACAATATAAATATTTAAATACTAAAAAATCCTGCGTTATCTTGAAAGTTTATAAATTACATATTGATTTAAAGATACACCCTCGCTTTTTGCCTTCTCACTCAGTTGTCTATGCAATGATTTTGGAACTCGCACTACAAATTTGCCTGAGAACTCTTCTGTAGTACTGGGTTCGGGAATGGGTATTCCGTCTTCAAGTGCTGATTCAATCCATACTCTCTTAGCCTCTTCAATCATTTTATATGCATCATTCAAGTTATCACCTTGACTTATACAACCTGGTAAATCAGGAATATATACTGTTACTTCCCCACTTGGGTCCGGTTCAATGACAATCTTGTATGGAAGAGATAAATAATAGTTTAAATTTTTATTCATCATGATTACCTCCTTCTATCGCTTCAATGGCACGCTTAACATATACCTCAAGGATATGTGGCTTTCTATACGGAACAGTAAGTCTTACGTTACCTTTTGTATAAATATAATGACTTGAGCCTCCACCAGGTTGTCTTCTTTTGAATCCTTCTTCTAATAATATCTTATCTAATTCGTCAAATCGTACTTGTCTTGGGTTATTTTTGATCTTTAAGAGTAGTTTCTCTAGTTTACCCATTTATTATCACCTATTTTTATTATAGTACTAAATATAGTATCATGTCAAACATTTTTATTGATGTAAAAAATTTTTTATTCAATGATAAAGAGGCTATCTCTCAATTAGATATGCATGGAAACCAATGTCGTCAACTTAATACACTAATGTTTGTAAATTAGTGATGCTTGCTTGGATGCAATGATAACACCACATAGTAGGGGCGATTCAAGAATCGCCCAAATAATTATTTTATGAGACTTATTATATTATTATGGTAATATGATTAAAAGGGCGATTCTTGAATCGCCCCTACATCTTACATGATAATATATCAAGCAACAATATATTGTGAAACAACCTCTTATTTACACTCCTGAATATGCTGAAAATCCGCCGTCCACCGGAATCACCGTTCCGTTCACAAATCCGGAAGCGCCTTCATCTACCAACCATAACAGCGTACCGATTAATTCTCCTCTTTCTCCAAAACGTCCCATCGGTGTCTGGCTTAAAATCTTCTGGGCACGTTCAGTATAGGAACCGTCTTCATTAATAAGAAGACTTCTGTTTTGATCGGTTAAAAAGAATCCCGGCGCTATTGCATTGACTCTGATACCCACTTTGCTCATATGTACCGCAAGCCACTGCGTAAAGTTCGACACGGCCGCTTTTGCACCACTATAAGCCGGTATCCTTGTTAAAGGTGTGAATGCGTTCATGGAGGAGATGTTAATGATAGTAGCCCCTTTTTTACCTATCATGTCCTTGGCAAACACCTGAGTGGGCAGCAAAGTTCCTATAAAGTTTAAATTAAATACAAATTGAATCCCGTCCGGGTCCAAATCAAAAAATGTCGTAATATTGTCCTTTCCATTTGCAAGGTCCTCTTTAAATAAATAGTCTTTGGTAGTGGTACCCTTGGGATGGTTGCCGCCCGCACCGTTAATTAATATATCGCAGCTTCCTAATTCCCTGTTTACTATTGCTTTTGCATGGTTCAGGCTTTCCAAATCCAAGACGTTTGCTTCCACACCAATTGCCATTCCGCCATCCGCTTTTATCGCATCTGCTACCTTATCCGCATTGGGCTTCCTTAAATCCAGTACTGCAACCTTGGCACCGCACTTTGCCAATGCTTCTGCAAAGGCACTGCACAATATTCCGCCACCGCCGGTTACAACGGCAACCTTGTCTTTTAGATCAATGTGAAACGGTAATTTCATTATATAAACCTCCACTCTATTTATAAATTGCTATTCAAATCAAACCCAAAATTGATACATTTATAAACGGACGCCATGTATGGCGTCCCTACAGCATGATTAATGTATTCATACCTGCAGGCAACCACAAGTCAATGTCGTCAACTTAACACACCATATTATGGATACATGTTCATATATGGATAAATTCTTTTATTCTGAGTGCTACAGAGTCACGGCGAAGGCAAATAGACATTTAGGCAAAAATACCACGGACGGTATTTTTAGCATCACTCGCAACATGGACGTTGCGTTGATGCGGCCTAAATGGATATTTGACGAGCCGATGAGCCTGTGCACGAGGAATACCAATTTAGGAATATATAAACATGTATCCATGATATAGCACCTTAAATTGCCGACATTGACTACAGGTTGCCCTTTTACAACAATAATATTTTATCCATATATGAATCATATCTTCTCTAACGTCTCCCATATACCGTTCAGATATACTGCGCCCAAGGCTCGGTCATACAATCCGTATCCGGGTCTTCCGGTTTCACCCCATATCATTCTACCGTGATCCGGTCTTATGGGACCGTCAAAACCGATATCATGATACGCCTTCATAATCTCTACCATGTCAAGAGAACCGTCCGAACTTCTATGAGAAGCTTCTTCAAAAGACTTTTCTCCCATAATCTTAACATTTCTGCAATGTCCGAAATGGATTCGTCCCTTCTTACCAAAATATCTGATAAGCTCAGGTATATTATTTTCCTTACTCACACCAAGAGAACCCGAACACAGAGTGATTCCGTTATTCGGACTGTCCACAAGATGAATTAAACGTTCCAGACTCTCTTTATTAGTAATGATCCTTGGAAGCCCGAAAATAGACCACGGTGGATCATCCGGATGGATTGCCATTTTAATATTGACCTCATCCGCCACGGCAATCACATGTTTTAAAAAGTAATGGAGATTTTCCCACAGATCCTCTTCCGTTATATTCTGATATTGTTCTAAAAGTCCTTTTAGATCCTCTTTGGTATAACTGGAATCCCAACCGGGTAATGACAAATCGCCGTTTAACGGATTCATTTTCTGTACGGTTTCTTCCTGATAAATCAATGCCTTGGAACCGTCCGGCAGTTCATAATTCAACTCGGAACGCGTCCAGTCAAAGACAGGCATAAAGTTATAGCAAACCACCTTAATTCCTGCTTTTGCAAGATTCCTTAAAGTTTCCTGATAATTGGCTATATACCTGTCTCTTGTGGGCAATCCCAGTTTGATATCTTCATGTACCGGAACACTCTCAATGACCGATAAAGTTAATCCTTTTTTCTCAATCTTGTTTTTCAATTCCATGATTTTTTCCAGTGGCCATACTTCCCCTACCGGGACATCATATATTGCCGAAACAATACCGGTTACACCGGGAATTTGCCTAATATAGTCCAATGTTACCGGATCATCGTCCCCATACCATCGAAACGTCATTTGCATTGCTAACACCTCACTTAACATTCAATTCCAAAATATTGTTTTGCATTATTAAAACAGATTCCCTGTACAATTTCACCCAATAACTTCATATCCTTTGGAAATTCTCCGTTTTCAACCCATTCACCGATAAGATTGCAAAGAATTCTTCTGAAATATTCATGCCTTGGGTAGGAAAGAAAACTTCTTGAATCGGTCAACATACCTACAAAACGGCTTAACAATCCAAGATTCGCCAATGCCTTCATTTGTTCCATCATACCGTCTCTCTGGTCATTAAACCACCAAGCGGAACCGAATTGGATTTTTCCGGGAATACCGTCCCCTTGGAAATTCCCTAACATAGTCCCCAAAACATAATTATCCTTCGGGTTTAAGGTATATAAAATGGTCTTAGGCAATGAGCTTTGAATCTCCAGGGAATCCAAAAACCTTGACAAAGGATATGCAATACTTAAATCATTGATGGAATCAAATCCCGTATCCGGTCCCAACTGATGAAACATACGGGTGTTGTTATTCCTCATGGCTCCTATATGAAGTTGCATGGTCCAACCTAATTTGGAATAAAGTTGCCCCAAAAATCTTAACGTATAGCATTTGTATTGTTCTTCTTCAAGTTGAGTAATGGGTTGTGACTTCATACCTTTCTCAAAAATACCGGAAACTTCTTTCAAAGTAACTTCGGCATATGGTACATAGTCAAAAGCATGATCGGAAATACGGCAGCCTACGGCGTGAAAATAATTGACTCGCCCTTCAAGAGCGGACAAAAACTCTTCATAAGTATGAATGGTCTTGCCGCACACTTCTCCTAATTTTTGAACCCACTCGGAAAAACCTTTTAAGTTAATGTGAAGTCCTTTATCAGGTCGGAAAGTAGGCAGAACCTTTACATCAAAATCATCAAGTTCCGCAATTTTTTTGTGATACTCTAAAGAATCCGTAGGGTCATCCGTCGTACAGATGACTTTTACATTAGATTTTTTAATTAAGTCTCTTACTGCAAACCCTTCACCGTTAAGCATGCTGTTTGTTTTTTCCCAGATAGCATCAGCTGTATCTTCACTTAATAAGTCATAAATTCCGAAATACCTCTGAAGTTCAAGATGCGTCCAATGATACAAAGGATTTCCGATGGTATACGGAATGACCTTGGCCCATGCCTTGAATTTTTCATAATCACTTGCATTGCCGGTGATATACCTTTCATCAATCCCGTCACTGCGCATGGCGCGCCATTTATAATGGTCACCATACAGCCATACTTCGGTAATATTTTTAAATCTTTTGTTCTCATAAATCTCCTTCGGATTTAAATGACAGTGATAATCATAAATAGGCATTTTTTCTGCATATTCATGAAAAAGTTCCTGCGCAGTGGTATTGGATAACAAAAAATTTTCATCCATAAATTTTCTCACCTATTCACCCCTCCTAACTTTGTTTGTTTGGTAAACAAACTATGTTATTATTAGTTTATCACTTATTGTATTAAAAAGCAATATATTTTAATGCGATAATTGCAATTGGGAAATGTTAAGAAACCTCTTGATCATTTCTATGCTTGCACCTAACGCACAAGCTTTTTTTCCCAGCTTTGAATGCAAAATATTTCCATAATCACTCATACTGGATACCATATGCCTTTTAATATCTTCAATGATTTGAGGATAAGCCCCTATTAGCTCACTGTTGATAATAATGGTTTCCGGATTAAACGTATTAATAATATTATTAAGTCCTATTGCAAGTTCTTTTGAAAATTGCGCAAAAAGTTCAATGCTTTCCTGATCCTTTTCTCCAACCCAGCGTTGTACATCTTCCACGGTACATGATGGAATATGCTTTATTTCGGCAAGCCTGCTTAAAAACACCTGCTCGGATGCATACTTTTCCCAGCAACCGTTATTGCCGCAACTGCATGGTAACCCTCCAATATGAGTAATCATATGACCGACTTCGCCTGCAAAACCGTTAAATCCCCTGAAAATTTCATGATCAATAATAATTCCTAAGCCTATTCCTGTAGATACGGTTAAGCACAATAGATTTTTTGCATCTGCATAATATGCTTTTTCCGCTGATGCAATAAGGTTGGTATTGTTATCAATATGTACGGGTAAATGAAACTCTTCCAATAATTCTGATTTTAAATCAACATTTCTCCAGTTTGAATGAGTGGCAAATACAATTTGTTCATTTTTGTCGACGATACCGTGGATTCCTATGCCTATCCCAACGATTCCATATCGGGAAACAGGAATGTTTTTTATAATAAACCGAATTTGTTCACATAAGACCTTTTTGGTTCGCTCATAAGAAGATGTATTAACGTTCATATACTTCTTATTCACAATTCTTCCGGATAAATCCGTAACAATGATGTAAATGCAGTCCACGTCCAATTCAATTCCTATGGCATAACCTGCACAATGATTTAAACTCAGTAAAAGAGGCTTTCTTCCTCCTGATGATTTGTCAAAAACCGTTTCTACCACAAGTCCGTCGTTGATTAATTCAACAATTTGTGAAGTAATGGTTGCTTTATTAAGCCCCGTCAATTTGGACAATTGTGCACGGGATATGCTTTTATGATGAATAATGGTTTCCAAAATAATTTTTCGATTTAAATGTTTAATCAGTGTTTGGTCCCCCGTTTTCAATGCAAACCTCCATAGTTTCGTTAAAGTTGATAATAATACTATAGCATTTTATCGGAACTTTTTCAATGTCGTCAAAATTTAATATTTTATATAATGGAACGGCTCCATAATCCGATTTATTAAAATTAACGGTACCGAATAATACTACCCGGCTGCATGTCCGGGGATAAGTATGCAGCTAAGTTTGCACTGATAATGCGATTTATTTTGTATGTGTCTCCTTCCATTAATGTGACTTCCAATAAGCAATTGTTAACGGATATATACTTGGTCTGCTTGCTCTCTTCCTGCTGTTGCCCAAAAATGATTTCATAAGGAACAATGGAATGTATAATCATTGTTGCTCACCTGCTTTTTTCCGTTCTTCAATCATTTCATATAACTTTTCAAGGGCTTCGGATACCCCTCCTACTTGGTCAATAATTCCGTTCTTCACTGCATCCTCACCAAATAATACGGTTCCCACATCATTTGCAAGTTCACCTGTCTTTAACATTAGCGAACGAAAGCGCTCCCTGGAAATTTTAGAATTCCGCGTTACAAATTGAACCACTCTTTCTTGCATTTTATCAAAATATTCAAAAGTTTGGGACACTCCAATTATCAATCCTGACATTCTTATGGGATGAATGGTCATGGTGGCAGAAGGTGCAATCAAAGAATATTTTGCAGATACTGCAAGAGGTACGCCTATGCTGTGCCCACCGCCCAATACCAAAGATACCGTAGGCTTTTTCATACTTGCAATCATTTCGGCTATTGCAAGACCGGCTTCCACATCACCACCCACCGTATTAAGTATAATAAGCAATCCGTCCACTTCATTGTTTTCTTCTATGGCTACCAATTGAGGAATAACATGTTCATACTTTGTGGTCTTATTTTGAGGCGGTAAAATAATATGACCTTCTATTTGTCCTATAATGGTCAAACAATGTATATTGCCTCTTGAATTTTTTACACTGCTCGTGCCAAATTCTTTTACGGATTCCGCATTGTTTTCCTCCGATGACTTTTGTTCCTGTCCACCATTCATTTTTATAAAGGATACTTTATTGCTGTATTTTTCTTTGCTCACCGGCATCACTCCGTTTCTCTTGAGTTGTCTGTTGCACTACAGAGTTAGTATACAATGAACCGTTATAAAATATTCTTTTTAAAATAATGGATTGTAAAAATGAACAAGTTTTGTTATACTATTTGAAAAAAATTAAAGGAGTAATGGATATGCCGATAAAAATACCGAATAAACTGCCTGCAGCCAAGATTTTGAATAGTGAAAATATTTTCGTAATGACTGAAAAACGAGCTTTACATCAGGACATTCGTCCGTTAAAAATTGCTATATTAAACTTGATGCCTACAAAAATAACCACGGAAACTCAACTTCTTCGTTTGATAGGTAACACACCGTTGCAAGTAGAAGTAGAACTGTTGCATACCAAAACACATAAATCGAAGAATACACCGGAAGAACATTTACTAAAATTTTATAAAACGTTTGACGACATAAAAGACCAAAAATTTGACGGTTTAATTATTACAGGAGCACCGGTAGAAACAATGGATTTCGAAAAAGTGAATTATTGGAATGAATTGACCGAAATCATGGAATGGTCACGTCACAATGTAACTTCCACATTCCATATATGCTGGGGAGCACAAGCCGGTTTGTATTATCACTACAATATTCCTAAGTATTTACTGGATAAAAAAGTATTCGGCGTTTTTCCCCACAAAGTAAGAAAAAAGAATAAGAAACTTCTTCGCGGATTTGACGACATGTTCTATGCACCTCATTCAAGGTACACCGAAGTACGTAAAGAAGATATTAAAAAAGTACCGGAATTGGAGATATTGGCTGACTCAAAAGAAGCCGGTATTTATATTGTGGCCTCAAAAGACGGAAGGCAAATATTTGTCACCGGACATTCCGAATATGACCCTTTAACATTACATGAAGAATATATAAGAGATATACAAAAGGGAATCGACATCGATATCCCGAAAAATTACTATCCGGATGATAATCCGTCTAAAGCACCTATTGTTAATTGGAGAGGCCATGCCAATCTTTTGTTTGCCAATTGGCTGAACTATTATGTATACCAAACGACTCCATATGACTTAAATGAAATTAAGTAGAAGGTACTACTTTCGGACACCATGTATGGTGTCCCTACAATATAACTAATATATATAATAATTGCGAGTAACCGCATGACCGCAGGTCGCCCTACGATATATAAATACGGATTCATATATGGATAAATCGTTATTGTTGTAGGGGCGACCTGTGGTCGCCCGCAGAGTCACGGCGAAGTTAAATAGACATTTAGGCAAAAATACCACGGACGGTATTTTTAGCATCACTCGCAACATGGACGTTGCGTTGATGCGGCCTAAATGGATATTTGACGAGCCGATGAGTCTGTGCACGAACAATACAGAATTAGGAATATATGAATCCGTATTCATTATATGGCGAATCTAATTCAAATTACATCAAACAAACTCAATTGATCATTTTCGGGTAAATCTTTCAAACAATCAAACTTTTTCAGCAATTCTATAGCGGCGTTTCCAATCTTGGCGCGTCTCTTTAAATCTTCTACGGAACTTATAGGTCTTCCTTCATGTACGGCATTGTATATACTTTCTGCAGCTACGTTTCCCATACCGGCTATGCTGTTTATGGGCGGTCGTAATCCATCTTCTTCCACCAGAAATTTTGTAGCATGGGACTTATATAAATCAATGGGCCAAAATTTAAAGCCTCTTTCGTACATTTCCAAAACCAATTCCAAATCTTCATACATCTCCTTATCCTTGGGAGAAGCTTGATTTCCCATCATTTCAATTTCTTTCATCTTGGTCTTGACTTTTTCCTTGCCAAATATCATATATTCTGCATCAAAAGCTTTTGCCCTGACTGTAAAGTAAGCCGCATAATAAGCCTTTGGCATGTGAACCTTAAACCATGCAATCCGAAATGCCATCATTACATAGGCTGCAGCATGAGCCTTGGGGAACATATATTTGATCTTTTTGCAGGATTCTATATACCACTCAGGTACGTCATGCTCCCTCATCATTGCCTCATATTCCGGCCATTTAGGATCCTTTAAAGCTTTTCCCTTACGCACGGTCTCCATAATCTTAAAAGCACTGTCCGGAGGCAATCCCTTTTTAATTAGATAAACCATAATATCGTCTCTGGTACAAACCGCTTCACTGATGCTTGAAATGGTTCCTGAATCAATCAAATCCTTTGCATTTCCCAGCCATACATCGGTACCATGGGAAAGTCCCGATATACATAATAAATCGGAAAATGTTTTTGGCATGGTGTCCAAAAGCATTCCTCGTACAAATTTAGTTCCAAACTCCGGAATACCGAAGGTTCCCACTTTAGAATTAATCTGCTCGGGAGTGACGCCCAACGCTTCCGTAGATGAAAAGATGGACATGGTCTCCTTATCATCCATTGGTATCTTTTTCGGGTCCACTCCGGTAATATCCTGCAGCATTTTGATGACCGTCGGATCATCATGTCCCAGTATATCAAGTTTTAACAAATTCTGGTCGATGGAATGGTAATCAAAATGTGTTGTAATAATATCCGAGTCAGGGTCATCCGCAGGGTGCTGCACAGGACAAAATTCAAAAATTTCTCTGCCCTTAGGCACTACAATAATACCACCGGGATGCTGCCCTGTCGTTCTTTTGACGCCTGTGCATCCCTTTGCAAGCCTCATAATTTCCGCTCGGTTAACAGGAATATTTTTTTCTTCGAAATACTTCTTAACAAATCCAATAGCCGTTTTTTCCGCTATGGTACCTATAGTACCTGCCTTAAACGTAGTGCCTTTACCGAAAATCACTTCCGTATATTTATGCGCCTTTGCCTGATATTCGCCGGAAAAATTCAAGTCAATATCCGGTTCTTTATCCCCGTTAAAACCCAAGAATGTTTCAAACGGTATATCCATACCGTCCTTGTCCATTTTTTCTCCGCAAACAGGGCAGTTCTTATCGGGTAAATCAAACCCATTCTGATAACCGTAATCGGTAAAATCAGAATATTTACAGCCTGGACACCTGTAATGGGGCGGCAACGCATTAACCTCCGTAATACCCGTCATATATGCTACAAGCGAAGAACCGACAGAACCCCTGGATCCTACAAGGTAACCGTCTTCATTGGACTTCCACACCAGTTTTTGAGCAATAATATACATCACCGAAAACCCGTTCTTAATAATGGAATCCAATTCTCTCTCAAGCCTGGTCTGAACAATTTCAGGCAAAGGATCTCCATACAACTCATGAGCTTTTTTATACGTGATATCTTTAATCATCTGTTCACAACCGTCTATATGGGGCGTAGCTTTTTCAGGTGATATAGGACTAATCTGCTCACACATATCGGCTATTATATTGGTATTGGTGATCACTACTTCATAAGCTTTTTCCTTTCCTAAATAGGAAAACTCCTGGAGCATTTCCTCGGTAGTCCTCAAATACAACGGTGCTTGATAATCCGCATCTTTATATCCTTGTCCTGCTTCCAGAATACGTCTATATATTTCATCTTCCGGATCCATAAAATGAACGTCTCCTGTTGCCACCACCGGTTTATTCAATTTTTCCCCTAAAGCTACAATTTTCCTGTTGATTTCCTTTAAATATTCTCTGTTGGGTACCTGCTCCTGTCGTACCAAATATTCATTATTCCCTAAAGGCTGAATTTCCAAATAGTCATAATCTTCAGCAATGGCCTCAATTTCATCGTCCGATTTCCCAAGTAAAATAGCCTGATACAGTTCACCTTCACTGCATCCGCTGCCAATTATTAAGCCTTCTGAATATTTTTTATATAAACTCTTTGGTATACGCGGCTTTTTATAAAAATAATCCAAATGGGAATAAGATACTAATTTATATAAATTCCTTAATCCCGTATAGTCCTTTGCAAGGATAACGGCATGATAGGCTTTCAGCTTTTTATATTCTTCTTTTTGGGCAGCTTCATCCAAAACATATTGATCAATATCATCCAGCGTCTTAACGCCTCTTTCTTTTAACTTTTCAAGCATCATATGAAATACTTTCACCGTGGTATCTACATCATCTAAAGCCCGATGAGCCACTTTTACCTCTATGCCAAGATTTTTAGCGATTTTCCCCAGCTTATAACTCTTAAAATCCGGAAACAGTTCACGGGCTAAAGACAATGTATCAATATATGTAAAATCCAATTCGTATCCAAGCACTTTTGCATTGTGTTTTAAAAACCCCACATCAAAGGAAGCATTATGTGCGACTAAAACGCTTCCTTGAATAAAGTCCAGCAACTTAGGAAAAACTTTCTCAATGGTTTCCGCATCCTTTACCATATCATCGGTGATATTGGTAACCTCAACAACTCTTGCAGGAATTGGCTTTTCAGGATTTACAAAACAGGCAAATTGATCGATGACCTTACCGTCTTTCAGTTTCATAATCCCTATTTCGGTAATTTTTTCGGTTTTAGGCGAAAAGCCTGTGGTTTCTAAATCCAAAACACAATAGGTGGTATCAATATCCTGCCCTTTTGAATTCATCACAGAAGGCTTTTTATCCGGTACTAAATATGCCTCCACACCATAGAGCACCTTCATATTCGGATTGTCCCTTCCTAAAAGTTTATGAGCTTCAGGAAATGCCTGTACAACCCCATGATCGGTTATAGCAATGGATTTCATTCCCCAACTCATGGCTCTTTTGATTAAATCGGTAGCGCTGGTCACCGCATCCATTTGACTCATCTGGGTGTGCATATGCAATTCTACCCTTTTTACTTCTGCACAATCCTGCCTAATATTTTTCTTCAACCCTTCCGTTTCTACAATGGTATTCACAATAATTTCCGTTTCTCCGGAAAAACTACTGTAACCGGCATCTCCGGCAACTCTTACACCTTTGGCCTTTGTTAATCCTGACAGTACCTCTTCCTCTTGACCGGACTTAACAAAAGCCTTACAGGTAATAGAACTGGAACCGTCATATAAATCAAAAGAAATTAATGTTTTTCCGCTTTTTAATTCCTTGGATTCAATATTAAATATTTCCCCTTCTATACACACTTTACCCTCGTTGGGAGTAATATCAATAATTTTTATAATATTTTCCTTTATTTTAGAGCTTCTGCCCAGTATTAATACCGAGTCGCTTTTCTTTTCATCGTCACCGGAACTTGTATTTTCCGGATTGCCTTCGGAAACCTTTGACGAAGTCGGTTTCATATTGCTTGACACACTGCCGGCAGCATTTTGAATAATCTGCATTTCCTGTGCACGGGCATCTTCCTGCATAAGCCTTAAATCTTCCTCACTCACTTTGTCCACAAAATGAACGGCATATTCGACTCCATAAAGATTCTTTAATATTTGCTGAATTTTCCTGTCATAACCTTTGGCTTTTAAAATTTCCGATATGACAACGTTAAAATTAAAATTGATATAATGAGCCCCTATCTCATATTCACAATTGTTGACCATTGCTTTTAAAAGAGGATATTTGTCCGCCAATTGCAGTACAATATCTTTTAATTCATCTTCTATAAGATTTTTATGGACATCCATAGAATATTCTATAATAATCTTCGAATCTTTTAGTGCAAATCTGTTTTGGATAAACTGATTCAGTTGTTCCACCTCTTGCTCTTCAATATACTTATCAGCGCTAAGTTTCATTTCCAACACTTTATCTTTTTTCTTTATAACCACTGCTTCCACCACTGCAGTATTGATATTCCCTGATGCTTTAAAATCACTAAAAATTTCACTTACTCTCCTCATGGTACTCCTTGTCCTTATTATCATTTTTTATACAGAATACAATTACATTTTAAATTATAACGCAATCATGGAATTTTTCAATCGTAGAAAATTTTTCTTTTTCAAAAAAGCATGATTTTTGTACGAATGTTTATAAATATTAAATATTAGCATATGTATGCAACTACAAACTGTACTCCCTCATGGATCAAAGCATGGGAAAACCACCGGCACCATCGGCACATAAGGCGTAGAAAAAACAAACTACAGCCCGTAGAATTAATGGGCTGTAGTTTTTAATATTTACATTTATTTTAACAACATATGTTACTTAAAATGATTTTGGAAATACCGTCATATCTAAACGAATTACATTTGTTTCCGGTCTACATAAATTAAATGTATACCAAAGTGACGGATTTTTACCGCTTGCCGTTCCCGCTGTAAATTCTGCATATCCTTCACGAGTGTTCAAATCAGAATCGTTGATCACTAAATTGAATCCTATTTGCATATTTTCAGTAAACTCCTTAAGACCTAATTCTTCCTTAGGAATCCGCATACAGTATCGTGTAATACTTTTTTCATTTGACCTTACTACATTCCCATAAGAAGGTGAGCGGGAGCCTACGGCATCGTCATTCACTCCATGCCAAACATACGTCTGTACCCCGTAATCCGTTAATGCCAACCCTATTTCCAAATCATCGGGCATATATTTATTCGCCTTATCATTCTGCGCATCAATTGCAACCTGTATACTATCACCATTCCATATTCTGCCTTCAGACTCAGTCTGAGCAAAGAATTCATCATAAACATCACACATCACGTATAAATTATCTTTATCCCATTTTATAAATGCACGTCCCGACAACTCAGATTTTGTCCACAAATCAATATCATTCGGTTTTGAAACAGGTTGAATGTAAATTGGGTAGGCATCTGACCATTCCTCAATATTACCGTCAAAAGCATAAACATCAATAGGTTGTTGTGCTGCAATTATGCAAGTAAAGCTTAGAGGACTTTCTACGTTTAAAATCTGTTTTCCTTGCAAATTCGTCACCGCAATATCAAAAACGTAATGGTTATATGCATATGCTGTCTTTTGATTAACTTTAAAACTGTAAATTTCCGATGAGTTTCCTGCCACTGTGTATGTAATTTGCGAGTTGGACAAACTCCAGCCCGAAGGCGGAATAATGCTGACATTACCTGTTAGTGTTTTATTCGATAAGTTATTTACTTTCACATTAATATGGTCCAATTTGTCAATCGTATTATCGGAAGGCAACAACTCCACGGAAATGGATTTTACCACATTAATCTTCAAATTTTTTTGGGTAATCACTTTATTAGAACCGTCAACAAAGCATAAAGTATAAAGCCCGCTTTCAGGCACATTGTTTTCATCAAAATCAACATTAATCTGCTTCCATTGGTTGCTATATGAATGAACTCTCATTGATTTTGCTACAATATTGCCTTTATCATCAAGTAACTGTACCTCACCTGTAAAGTCATTGCAGCCATTATTGACAATGTAAACAGGAAGACTTTGCGTTGCTTCTTCATAAAACTTTAAATTTTCGCCTGGAACCTTAAGATATACTTTTAAATTATTCCCACTTTCCAACTGGCAAAAATCATATGCCCATTTTGAAATAATATCTCCCGCATAATTCCATATATTGATAACACTGTTTTTAATTTCTCCATTCTCATGTGAATTTAATAAATCATTTGCATTATCATAATATTGCTTTGCATATTTAAGCATTGCTTCGCTGTACATCAATGAATCAGTCTGTTCCTGTGATTTCCTGTCATCGATAAATTCTTTTGCCATACTGTAATAATCAGATACTTCTGTTAAACTGGTATCATTAGCAACAGCGGAATACAAATTAACAAATATCTTCATCATGTTATGGTATTCAAACAATATTTGAGAAAGCCTTGCCTGTTCCATATCAACTATTCCATTTTTAACACTTTGAATCAAATTTTCAGCTGTATCGGCTATAAGCCGGAGCGCTGACAGAATTCCTTCCTTATCAAGCAAATCGTAGTTACCAAAATGAATTTTGTATTCCCCCAAATTTTGATTGATATGGGTTACAGAGTTCAATGCCGCTTTACTCAAATATTCTCTTTTAACATCATATAAATAATACACTTCACTGCCAACCGTAATATTATCTTTAACAGTAACATTTTTACCAAGCAAATCCTTTATCTCAACAATATCTTCGGGAACAGCAATAGTTTCCACGTTATTTTTTGTTTTATTCCATACGACCATTAAGGGAACACCATTATTATGATACACACCTGCAGTAACATGCTCTCCCAACATGATATCACCAATATACAAGGCACCGCCAAGAGCAGAGTTCATCTGATTTACAGCAATATATGCAGGCTTTGGTTCAAAAGTATTTCGCAATACACCAAACATTGCTTCACGATCATTTTCTTTAATTCCCGGATTAGTAAGAACATAAACCATGCAGCCGTCCAAACCGAATTTATCGGTCAAGAGATAAGACATTATAACATCCCGTGCTTGATCCTTTTCACTAACAGAACTCTGACCGGTTCCTGTTGGTGCGCCTATTTCGGTAATGATTAATCTCTTCCAACCCCCATATTCACTTAATAAATTTTTATGAGTCACAAATCTTTTTTCGAAAAACTCCTCATCAATCCGATTAGGATAATTATAACCATGAACGGACACCGAATCCATATAACCGTATGCACCGTTTTGCAACATGCCGCTCAACATATCTGTTGTCCAAGTCTGAGCAATAACCCCGCCTATAATGTTAATATCATTACGATACTTATTCAGTTCTGTTGACGTATATTTTAACAAATCCGTATAATCCGTATAATTCTCCCCAGGCGTATTTCCAATCCAGAATCCGTTCATATCAGGCTCATTCCAAATTTCAACCGTTTTAATATGGGGATATTTTTCAAGCATGGCTTTCGCATAATCACCATAGGCAATGGTATTATCTTTTGAAACAATCCCTGACATAATTTTATCAGCATAGAGTGTATTATTATAACTCAGCATCAATATATGTGAAATACCATTTGCATAAAGCTTCGGCATCCACATAGCTGATCTTGCATAGTTTATAGTTTTATTGCTCCCGGATTCAAAGCCTGCCCAGCTTGAGCTGCTTCTGGCATACTTAATCCCTGCCTTGCTTAAAGCATCTACTTGCTTATCAATATATTCAGGATACATAACGCGTTCCCATTGCACCGAAAATCCTCGCATATTGTATTTATCAAGAAGCTGAGATGTATAAGGTTTTAAATATGTATCTTTCTCTGCCATGATAGAGTAAATATTTTGAAAATCAATCTTTTCCTTATCCTGCGGACTCAATTTGTCATACATAGGCAATGATAAATTCAATATTTGACTGTACAAAGGATGCTTAATAACAGCCTCTACGTCATCGGCATCAGCCGCAGAGTTCATATCCGAGACAAGATTTTGATAATCAGTAATATCTGCATAGAAAAATTCGTAACTTTTCCAACCGGATTGATGAGGGAAATTGATTAAGACACAATATTTTCCCTTTTCCTCTGCCATCGATATAGTAGCAGTAAAAGCACCATTTTTATCAGCAACAAGTTCACTTAAATAATATATAATCCCACTATTTACATCATCTGTCCAATCACTTTCCGCATATGCAGCGGGGGAGAAAATCAGTATTCTCACCGTACCGTTTATAAATGTTTTCCCTTCAATTTCCAATATACTGTTATTAGTATCAAAAACGACCGAAGCTGTATTTTCGCCAAGTTGCTCGTCAGTTTTTAAATATTTGTTGCTCAAATGTCCATCATAGATAAATGTGCGAAAAGTAATGGCTCTTCCGTCAGTATTTTGAATAGGAATTGTATAGGCATTGTTCCTGCTATGATGAGGTACTGTAACATTGATAAAACTACTGTTTACAAGAGACTCATTTTCATCATACAAACAAACAATTACAGAGACATCAAGATCCGTATTTACTGTATTATCCAAGTAGATATTAGCTTGCAAATCATATACTCCGCCAATGTTTTCCAATATATTAGATGGCTGCCCGGGAACACTTAATTTCGAACTCATATTTATTTTTTTAAATCCAAGTTTCAAAAGCTCATCTTCACTATACAATCCGGTTTCTACCAACTCATCTAAATTGTAAACTTTCATCATGGCCTTAACAACATTGGAACCTATGTTGGTTGGCTTAACATTTTTAAAAAATTCTTTACTCAACATAAATTGCGGTCTTATATTGGACACTCCTGTTGACGCTTTTGTATAAAAAAATTTATTTGCCATCCGGTATTCCATCATCATATCTCCACGTTTTTCCAAACCAAATGCTGTTCTGAACCAGTAAACCGTTGTCTGTCCTGCAACATAATTTCCGTCAATAAGTCCAAACCTGTCTGCATATTTACAAAACTCCCAATCTGCCATTAAGGTAACACCGGCACGAACGGTATAAGCATCCTTAGCATCTCCTTCACTTCCACCAGGTTCTGTTATCCATACATGATCCATATTTATATATTTTATAATATCTTCAGGTAGTTTTTTGCCGCTATTACCGTCTTTCAAAAAATCATTATTTAAAAAATATGCAATATTGTTTTCATTATCAGGGTCAAATCTATTTGTGTTTACTGTACTAAAAGCTTTTTGACCATAGAGTCCCTTTGCAATAACATAAAAAGTTGATTGTTCATTATGAAATGTATCTAACAAGACAAAATCCTGATTACCGACAGTAAACATATTTTCTTTCGGAGAATTTTCCAAAGCATTAGCAGGAATATCCCAACCGGAATCCGAGCCACGTCTTCCTTTCCCGGTCAGTATATCACTGGGAACTTCATCAACTTGAACAACTGACTCATATGTGACTTCTTGATAATTCACGGTTGCTTTAATAAACTTGAGTTTCATTGCATTTTCCCATGTTACTATATACTCTTTCCCTACATGTTCCTCTTCAGAGAAATTTTCACCATCCTCACTCGTATACCAAATTACATTATCACTTAAGATTTGTGTATTATCGTCTTTAACAAGCTGTGCAACTAAAGTTTCACCGGGAACAATAGTATTACCGCTTTTTGTAACAATTCGCAATTCAATATTGTCTGATTCATTTTTTCCAAACGCACAAAAATTGAGCAAAATAATGCTTAGTATTAGGAAAGCCACAATCCTCACAAAATCTTCCATCCTCATGAAACATTCCCCCTCCTTTTATATTATGTGTTTGTAAAATAAAATAAATTTAAGAATTCTAAGCCTTTTGATACAATGTTTTTCAAGAGAATTGTTCATTATCTTTCAATATTTAAGATTTCGCACGCTACATTCTCATTTCTTTAAATAATTAAATGCTTGGAAATAATTTCTTATTTTTCATTATAAATAATATTCATGTTTGTACAAGGTGACATTCAAGACAAAAAAGGTGATAAAACAGACATTATAGACTCTATTGTTGTATTATATTATATGTTTCTTTTCTCCATAAAAAGTGATATATGATCATTTTCTAATGGTTAGAGGGGAATTGGATAAAAATATGACCAACTTTGATGTAACTTTAAGGGCTGTCCACAAACGGACGAACATGCGAACCAATGTCATCAACTTAATATACTATATAATAAATACGGTTCATATATTCCTAAATCTGTATTCTTCGAGCACAGATTCATCGGCTTGTTAAATATCCATTTGGGCCGCATCAACGCAACGTCCATGTTGCGGGTGATGCTAAAAATACCGTCTGTGGTATTTTTGCCTAAATGTCTATTTAACTTCGCCGTGATTCTGTCGGGCGAACACTGTTCGCCCCTACAAGAATAACTGATTTATCCATATATGAACCGTATTATATATGGACGTCATATACGCATCCGCCGCACATATGAATATACCACTTTACCCTGTCACTGCAATGGCTTCAATTTCCACAAGGGCGTCTTTCGGTAACCTTGCCACTTCTACGGCACTGCGGGCAGGATAAACTCCTTCTTTAAAAAACTCTCCATATACTTTATTCATTGCAGCAAAATCATTCATATTTTTAAGAAATACGGTGACTTTTAACACATTGTCCATACTTGAACCTGATGCTTCCAAAATTGCCTTCAAATTATTCAAGGATTGTCTTGTCTGCCCCTCAATTTCATTGGAAGCAAATTCTCCCGTTTCGGGATTAATGGGTAATTGCCCCGAAACAAACACCAACCCTGCCCCAATAGTTGCCTGTGAATACGGACCGATTGCTGCAGGAGCATGTTCTGTAGAAACTATTTTCTTCATTTTCATCACTTCTCCTTCATCATATTTTTTTTAAATGTCAAAAAAACATGTTAATATAATTAAAACCACTTCATAAATATACCATATATTTTTAATTATACCAACAAAAATGAAAGTATCCTTGTTAATTTTTCAATGATACTTCCAAAACTTTTCATCACAAGTATATGACGGTTCCTTTTTTCCTGCCAAACCGTCAGCTGCTTTTTCCAATGATGAATTATTTCCTTTCTTCCCGGTTTGGACTTTATAAAACAAATGGCGGCTTGTCTTTTCGGAAGCTTTTCCGTATTTTTTACCGCTGCCATTTGCTCGCCTAAAGTAGTTCCCAACGCATTTCCGCCTAATATAAAACCCGTATTGCGGGCGACCACAGGTCGCCCCTATGTTTTTATACAGGAAAAAAGCTATCAAATACATCTGATAGCTTTTCTAAATATTAAAAATTTTATTTTATTTTCTTGTATATAAAATTTTTATTTAAAGCATTCCCTTAGATATTTATCACACAAATTCGTATCCCTTAAAGGAATATGTTTTTTCATTTTAATCATCACATCATTTAAAATCTGTGTAAGATGCATGCGTGCAGCATCATCTATATTAAACTGTACACCGTATTCAATAATTCTGGGATTCCTCTCAATTTTATGTACAATGCTGCCGAATAAGCATATATTTTCATTAGAAACATGCAGTATAAATTCCAGTACAACATTGCGGTCTACGGCAAGTTTTAAATCGGACGAAAATCTTAAGCCTCCAGGACCAATATCTACGATACATACTTTATAATAGTTTTCCTGCGAAAAAATATCATTCTCATTCATAATTCTCATGAACGCACACCATGGAACATGCAGCTTTATCCTAAAATATTTCCGCCGATTTTTTAAAGGATTTTCAAATTCTGTTGAAACAGTTTCCTGTAGCCTTAATAATAATTGTTCATTTCCATGGCACTCTGATACATAAGTATCTTGTTCTGACGGAAAACCATAGTGCAAAGAATCACCGATGATTTGTGCATTTTGAAACTTACATAAAAATACATCACCCAGCTCTTTCCTACCCTCAATCGCCGTTACGGTTACTTTTATTTTGACGATTTTACCGTCTTTTCTTATATACCTTTTGTGTATTTGATACTGCTCCAATATTCCGTTTAACAATTCTTTAAACAGTAACTCACTGGTTTGAAGATCTTCGGGAAATGTGATATCCTGAAATCTCAATTTCGTTAATTCTTCCTGTGTGTACCCTAAAAAACATTCCAATTGATGATTCACTTTTAAAAAGTACTCGTCTTTATTCACCAAAGCAATGCCTATATCTGTCATATCCAACGTATCACTTTTTCGCGTCCTTAGCTGCTGAAACACTCTGTCCCCTCCTTTGAAATAAACGCATCGTTCAACAGGTGGTTAACAAATATTTTTTACGCAAATGCCAGGTACACATATTATTACGTTTTTACAAAAACCATAAAAAAATAGGCAATACATAAGTTGCCTATCCATAAATAGATATTCTTTATCTATTGAATACGTGGCAACCTGACAATCATGGCAATTATAAATTGCTTTAGACTCATGGCTTTGCGTCCCTACCTTTCGATAGGTTTGCCTTTTTCACTTGTTACCTTTTTGACTTTATTCTACTTTTTTCGACATTATTCTGCTTTATTTTACAACAATTTTTTGAAATTTGCAATAAAATTTTTCCGTTCAATAACTATCATGAATTTACTTTTCATAATATAAATATTCATTATTTGGACAAAAATTTAAAAGCCTTGAAAACAAGGCTTTTTACCGCATAATCATAGAAAACAATATCGTCAACTTAGTAAACCACATTATGGATACATGCTCATATATGGATAAAGTGTTATAACGTTGCGCTAATATAGTCACACTTACAAATACCGTTCCATAACATTTCTTATTTCCCCGACGATACCATAATCCGCATATTCAAATATTCTCGCATTTCTATCCTTATTCACGGCAATAACGGTCTGTGCCTGTTCTATAGCACAGGTATGCTGAATGGAACCGAATATTCCACATGCCAGGTAAATTTTCGGACTTACGCTTTTTCCCGTTAAACCTATTTGCATATCATAAGACGCAAGTCCCAAATCAACCAGCCCTCTTGAGGCTCCCAAAGACGCTCCGATTTTTGCGGCAAATTGCTTAAGTAGGTCGAAATCATCTTTTGCCCCTCTCCCGCCGGCAACGATGATTTCATCCTGAGTGTTTGCCGTCGTTCGGACCGTTGCCATTTGGGGTAATGTAATGCATTCAATCTTGGCCATTAGGCTTCCACCAAATGTAGGACGGTACATATACAACTTTTCTCCGTCCGTTTCAAGAGCCGTACAATCGGCACAAAGCCCTGTTTGAAGCAACGCTGCCACTCTTGGGGCATTGCTCCTGCCCCATGAGTCACTGTTCCAAAGAATCACCTTAGGCTTATATTGCCTTGCAAGGGCCGCAATGTTTTCAGGCAACTGCCGCTCAATAACTCTTACTTTGTCAGCAATGGAAAGAGCAATGTCCTTCGGTTCCTCACCCACAATCCAAACTTCATCAAACTTTTTTTCAGATGGCTTAAAATCTATTTTTACTTTTTCTTTTGTCTTTTCCTGTTGGATAACATCCATTAATTCTTCCGGTTGGATAAACTTACATTTCCGCTTCCCCGCACTATATTCATAGGTTTTTATGACTCTGGTCGGCGAGCCTTTCAACCCACATCGGGCGATATCAGCGGCAATGTCCTTTGCATTCCAAATTTCCACCTCTCCGGTTTTGGCTCTTATGCTTGGAAAGCGGAGTACATGAATACGCTCAACAGTAATAAGAGCGGGAAGCTTTACGCTTTCCTTCCCCATTCTACTTGTACACGTAATTTCACCATTAATATGATCTATACTAAGTACATTGGTAATTTGCGGCATATTCAGCATTTGTGCCAGACACGGCCCGACTTGAGCCGTATCCCCGTCCACGCTTTGCCTGCCGCAAATAATCAAATCCGGATTTAACTTCTGTACGGCCAATGACAGTACATAGCTTGTTGCAAGGGTATCAGCGCCTGCAAAAGCCGGATCGGTAAGCAAAATTGCCCTTTTGATTCCTAATCGCGTCAATCTCTTTAGCATATTGACGGTAGACGGCCTTCCCATACTGATGACCGTAACTTCCGCATTTTCTATACGAAGTGCACATTCTAACGCACATTCGTCAAAGGGATTCATTTCTTCATTAACCGGCTTTACACATACAACTATTTTCATAACTTCACCTCATGATATATTGGAGCCAGCGCATCATGTATTTTTTTATAGGTTTGAAAGATTTCAGCATATTTTTTGGTATTTTCACAATTTGGTTTTGTAACTGAAATAATTCTGGTACAGCGTTGAACCGCATCTTCAAAGCCGTCAAAAACCCCTGCTGCAATCCCTGCAAGCATTGCACCGCCAAAGGAGGAATCGCTGTTTTCGGCCTGGTTAAGGGTAATTCCCAGCACATCTGCCGTAATTTGCCGCCAAAGCGGGCTACCAGCCCCTCCTCCGATGATAGCCGCGCAATCATCATGTGGTATCCCTATTTGTTCCAATGTATTTTTACAATCCAACAACGACAATGCAACCCCTTCCAAAACAGCTCTGCTGAAATGTGCTTTGGTATGTCCTGCACGGATTCCGGTAAAGCTTCCTTTCAGCATTGGGTCTGCATAGGGTGTTAATTCACCGGTTAAATAGGGGTGAAAAATCAGCCCTTCACTTCCTACCGACACCTTGCTTGCTCCTTCATCCAAAGCCTTGTACTCTTCTCCAAAAGTATCACGATACCATCGATAGGAGGCTGCGCAGGATTTGGTAGCAGTTCCGGGATACCATAAGCCGTCCGCTACATGAGAGTAGTTAATTAAATGTTGATTCTGATACGGCTTATCCGTGATGACGCAAATTCTACCTGCCGTAGCAAGTTTAACGGTCATTTGCCCCTTTGCAACGGCACCTGATGCAAATACTTCCAGTGCCGTATCGGTGGTTCCGCAAATAACCAGTGTACCTTCGCATAAGCCCGTATCTTCAGCCGCTTTTTTGGTAACCACTCCTGCCTTATCCGTAGGTTTGATAACCGGTGGCAGATTCTCTATATCAAATCCTAAAATGTCACAAAGCTCCCTGGACCAACTCATGGTATTATAATCGAACAACATACTGCCCTGCGCCTCAATATAGTCGGTACAGTATTCCCCTGTAAACAAATAGCGAATATAATCCTTTGCAAACAATATTCTCTTGGTTTTACTCCATATTTCAGGCTCATTGTCCCGTACCCACATCAATTGAGGCAGGGTCCATATGGTATCCGCCCTATGATATGCCGTTCGAATAATCAAATCGTCATATTTTTCCTTTAAGTATTCACATTCTTTTATACTTCTGGAATCGGTCCAATAGATAGCAGGCCGTAATATGTTGAAAGCCTCGTCCGTCAAAACCGCGGTATGGGTTGCCGCGTCAAGGCAAACGGACAAAATATCACGTGGGGAAATGCCGCTCTTTTTAATAAGAGCGGCAATATTGGTCTTTATAGCACCATACCAATCGGTAGGATTTTGTTCTGCATATCCCGGTTTTGGATAAAAAGTGGGATATTCCACCGTGTTGGTTGCCACAACATTTCCGCTTGTGCTAAGCAGCGTTGCCTTGGAGGCTCCTCCGCCAAAATCCACTCCTATTAAATATTTCATAGTATCATTCCCCTATTATTCTAATATTTTCACCATGTATTCCAGGATACACTCCTCGTTCAATGAGCGTTTTATTCTCATCATGGCATATTAACCATTTGTTCTTTCTATATAAAAGACTCCCCTTTACTTCTCCGGATAACGGAGCATTGGTTCCTTTCGGTAATACTACGATAGAACGGAACCCTTCTCTACTAACCTGACACGGACAGAAATGCAAAGTGGTTCCATAAATTTCTACCATTTCCCCTGCATCTACAAAGAACGCTTTCACCCTTTCGGAACTGTACTCATTATTTACAATGTCAGTAACAAGTCCCAATAATAATACCATAGGTGTTACCGCAATGTTGATTTCAGAGCTTTTGTGATATTCCAGTGCATTCATCCTGTCATTGTAACCCCAGCAGTAACCCACTTGAATTTCCATTTCGCCAAAACATTCATTCTGCAACTTTTCCGCCAATTTGCATGATTCAAACTGTGATAAACTCAACTCATAAAGGGAACCGCTTTCCGGCATTTCAATTTTTAACGCCGCATCCATTATTTCAGCAACATCATAGTCTCTTATAACCTTTCCATATGGCCTAAACTCCGGTTCACTGATGTGATATAAAGGAATACCAGGATTTAATTGTTGAAGTCTTTTTACTTGGTCAGCCATTGGTGGCATTCCTCCGTAGTCATAAAGAATCCTCTGTTTTTCCCTGCCATAATCCACAAGTAATAAGCATTATACCCCGGTGCACAGCAGAAAGGATGATAGCCTTTCGGAATTTCTACAAAATCGCCGGTTTTAACCGTATACGTTTCATCAATGTCTCCTTCTTTGGAATATACCTTTTGAATGCCGAAACCGGCTTCCTTATCAAATTCAAAATAATAGATTTCTTCCAGAATACCTTCCGTAGGCATATTATCCTCATCGTGCTTGTGCGGAGGATAACTTGCCCACATTCCGGATTTCACATAGGCTTCTCCCACATAAATCAAATTGGCGTTTATTCTTTCATCAACGATAAAATGAGCTTGCCTTTGCCATCCGTCTTTCCCCAGGTCTTTAATAACAACGTCTTCCGGCTTGACCAATACAGGTTCAAAATCCTTCTCTGCAGGTGACTTGCATACTGCAACGGTAACATCCGTATCCGCTTGAACGGTATACTTTTTATTTCTCGGTATGTAAACTGCAGTAGCAGGACCGTCAAAGACATTTTTCCTCTTTCCGATATTTTTAAAATCCATTCCGTCTCCTTGGACGCTGCAACAGCCGCCCAGAATAATGAGTGCATACTCCTTATCTTTTTCCTCGTACGTTTTGTTTTCGCCTTTTTTTAGTTTTAACATATCCACTTCAAGCATGTTCAGGCTGCTGTTTTCTTTGGTAATAATCTCTGCACAGCCATCCTTCATGTCCCATGTTTTCTTAAAACTCCTCATAACCATTCCTCCTTAAGAAATCTATTGTTTCCTGATATCCCGGTGCTCCTTCTCTCGCACCAAGTTTTGTGCATTTAAGTGCCGATACGGCACTTGAAAAGATACAACTTTTATAATAATCAAATCCTTGTACTTGTGCATAGGCAAAAGCACCATGGAAAACATCCCCGGCACCGTTGGAATCCACTACCTCTACATCCAGGATGGGATAGTGTCTTAAGCTCATGCCGTCATACATAATGCCTCCCATTTTGCCGCAAGTAATTACCACCACATCCGGATGAAACATATTAAACAGCTTTTTTGCGGCATCTTGTACATTATCCTCTTTGGTATACTGAAGGGCAAATTCCTCCGAAGGAATCAAAATATCTGCATAAGGCAAAAGGCGGTCTATTCCTTCATACATTCCGCCTGCATCAAAAAGAACTTTGGTATGATGTTCTTTTGCATATTTTGCCGCTTCTACGGCAGCATTTAACTCATTTCCGTCCACCATCAGTACTTTTGCATTTTTTATCATTTCTTTTTGATATTCGTCCAAACAAAGTTCGGGCAAATCACCGCGATGGAAAAGACAGGTCCTTGTGGATTTTGTCTCGTTAATAATGACAAAGGAACAAAAAGAACTATAGCCTTTTTTTATAATAATGCCGCCGGTATCCACGTTATATTTTTTAAAATCCTGCAGCAAAAAAACTCCGCCTGCATCGTCTGACAACACACCAATGTATCCGCACTTTGCCCCCAGTTTGGAGGCGGCAACCAGCCCCGTAGCACAAGGGCCGCCGCCGCTTTGCTTGATTTTTTTCGCTTTCAGCTTTGTGTCTTCTACCGGATACGAATCAAACACCAGCAGCGTATCATATACAGCCGCACCTACGCCCACTATATCATTCATATTTCCTATCAGCTCCCAAAAGTTTTATCTTCTCTATTGCAAACTTCTTCACGGCATTCACCGGTTCCTTCATAAACAAATCGATGGCCACAACATCCCTGGATGTTTCAAAAACACTGTCTAAAAAGGAATAGCATATATCCGTTCCAAAATTAATCTTTCTTATTCCTGCATCAATGGCTGCCTTAATTTGGTCATCGGGTACTCCCGAACCTCCGTGAAGAACCAGAAATGCATCAACAGCATTATGAATATCTTTTATTCTTTGTATATCCAGCTTGGGTGCCTTTTTATATCTTCCGTGTGCAGTACCCACCAGGATGGCAAGAGCAGCAACACCCGTCTTTTCTACATACTCTTTTGCCTCCTCAACAGTTGTAAATTCCCCCATGGAATCATCGTTGACGGAACCTACGTGCCCTACTTCACCTTCCACCGGAATTCCTACACTGTTGCATATTTCCATAATCCTCTTTGTAATCCTTATATTTTCTTCTAAAGAATAATTGGACGCATCAATCATAATGCCGCTACAACCGTACCGGATTCCCCTTAATACCTCAAACTCGGTGGCTCCATGGTCCAGATGAAAACAAACAGGCACGCTTGCTTTTTTGGCTGCAGCCAATATAATCGGAGATAAATAATATCCGTTGTCTGAATGAAACAACCTGCTGTAAACTTGAATAATCACCGGTGCTTTTTCCTGCTCCGCTGCTGCAATAACCCCCATAACCGTTTCCATATTATAAGTATTGAATGCAGGAACGGCAAAACCGCCGTTCTCTGCCATGGTTAATATTTCCCTTAGTGACACTAACATTATTCAAGCCCCCTCAGGACAACCTCTTCAATGCTTAACAATTCCATATTATCGGGTTTTACTGCTGACAGGACTTCATATTCCGACGGACTTGCGGTTACCAAAACCTCTGCCTGAGTTGACAACGCATTTTCCCAACGGGCTTTTGCAGTGAGCTTCATTACATCAGGCATATATTCATTCATAATCAGGTTACCTGCCCACACAGTATCTTTACCATATAGTAACATTTCTTTTGTTTCCCCGCAAGCAGCCAGGATTTCCCGTGCCTCCTGAGTTTCTTCCAAGTCTCTTGCAAGCACTGCAGGGTCTTGGAACACAAATGTTTTATTTAATTTTTTGGGTTTCAGTTTTCCGCTTTGAATCAGTTCATTTACAAAACCGGTAAATGTTTTTACTGCAGCACCTAGCTCAATTCCCCATTCTTTGTATTCCCGCAAAAATACCTTTGCATCAGCAGGGTCATAGGCTACGATTGTTTTATATTTATCTAAAACTCCGGCAGCCTTTGTCATAATCCGTTTTGTTTCATCCGCTTTGCCCAAAAGCGTATCCATAGCATAACCGCTGTCCGGTTCATTCATTAATACCGTAAAACTGATATTTGCCTTTTTTAACAGCCTGATTGCATTCACAGCCGACCTGCTGCTCTTAATCCTTGCATCAACACCTAAAAATAAAAGTGTGTCGGCGTCCTTCGGCAGGCTTTCAATTTCCGCTTTCAATTCTTCTGAAAGTTCCGTCTGTCCGTAAGGATTGCCGGTACTTTCAATGTTATCAATCATTTTGTTAATATAATCCGGTGTGACACCGTTCATTGCCGCTTCCAGCCTTACTGCTTTGGTAAATTCAACAGGATCCCAACCGGTAGCACATTCTTTAGTACACGCGGCACAAAGTGCACACTCGTACACATTTGCTACAATATCTTTCGAAAGTTCCACGCCTCTTTCCACCATAGAAAGAGATAACGCTCTTGCTCTTGCATTGTTTCTTTCGCGCCCTGTTACATTTCCAACGGGGCAAACATGCCTGCACATCCAACAAAATCTGCAAGCATCGATGGTTTTTTTGTCTCTTTCCGAAATAAGCATTGTTTTCCCTCCTTATAGTCCCAGCTTATATGGATTCATGATTCCGTTAGGATCAAGCTGTTTTTTCAGTGCTTCAAATACCTGCATTGCAGGACCGTATTGTTCCTTCATCAACCTTCCCAACTTGATGCCCACACCATGATGGTCGTTTACAACGCCGCCGTTGGCTAACGCTGCCCGAACACCTGTATTCCAAATTTGGTTATGTAGCCTTAATGCTTCGTGGGGGTCTTGCGGTGGATTGTCTACAATAAACCGGTCATAAATCATACAACCCCATTCATACCAATGGGAAAAGTGTGCAATAAACCTTGCCATAGGGAAATTGGTTTCAATAGCTTCTTTCATTGCCCAGTAGATTTTTTCAATGTTTGAGTATGTTGCAACGGTATCCATTGTTCCGAACATTTGAGGTAAGTCCATGATATGTCCGGGGTAAAAGAAGGTAATCTTCTCTTCCCACCATTTTTCACCGTATTCGCTGCCCAGATCTTCCGCACCGTATTTCGTCATGGTATTGAGAAGAATCTTCTCTTCTATTTCAACAATTTCAGCTACACCCTCAAGGGCAAAATTCATAAACGCACCTTTTCGTTCCACACCCACAATTTTTTTGATAATGGATATCGTTTCGGCTTCATCATAAAGCCGCATCACTGACGGCTTTATTTTTGTCAAAAGCTCACGACCGGCACGAAATGCATCGGTTAAATTCTTGAACAAGAAGGCCCTAAATTTCCTTACTTCCGGTTGCACATACATCCTCATTTGAGCTTTGGTGATCACTCCCAAGGTCCCCTCCGAACCGATAAAAATCTGGTTCAAATCCGGCCCTGCCGCATGCTTCGGCACGGGAGAAGTATAAATAATATCCCCGTTTGGAAGGACAACTTCCATTTGAAGAACCATGTCATCTATCTTTCCGTACTTTGTGGATACAACACCAATTCCCCTGTGAGCTAAAAAGCCACCCACCGTTGAACAGTTTAGAGAACTGGGATAGTGCATGGTGGAATACCCTTTCTCGTTTACCGCCCATTCAACGTGTTTATAAATGGCTCCGGTACCACATTCCACATACATGGAATCTTCATTAATTTCATGGATTTTGTTCATCCGTTTGGTATCCAGAAGAATTCCACCTGCTACCGGCAATGCACCGCCTTGGGAACCGGCACCGCCGCCCCATGTTGTAACCGGAATCTTATAATAATTGGCAATTTTTAAAACAGCGGATGTCTCTTTTGCATCCTTTGGCGACACAATAAAATCCGCCTCCGGCATTCTTTTCCCTCTGTCCGCCCACATTCTGGACAACCAGAAATAGTCTACCGTATGGGTAAGCTTGTCAATTTCCCGGATAGAGCAATTTTCTCTGCCCACAGCATCTTCAAGCTCACTTAAAATCATATCAAACAAAAATTCGTTTTGTTGCATTCTTCTCTCCCCCTTAATTATTTATATCATCATATATCAGCTCCGGCACAAACTTGCAGAACTCTTTCAAGGTGTCTGCAACATGCCCTCTGACTTCGCTCATGTGATGAATATACGGACCCTCGATAAGTTTTCTCTCTACCTTCGGCAGATTCTCAAACTCTGCCCACATATAGGTCCCGAATGTATAAGGTCCTTCGGTTGTCTTGATATTGCCACCAAGCAAATAGTATTTTCCCCTGTCACCTTGAAAACGTGCTATAGTGTACTCTCCGTCTTTAATCTGCCAGCTTGGTCTTGCATTGTATAATTGTGCTTTCACATTTTCTTTTTTTAAGGAATACGCAAAAGGTCCACAGTGCCAAAGAAGCTCTGAATTATCGTTTTTGGGATTTCGGCATGTAAATTCTCCAAAGAACGGCGGTGTTTTTCCTCTAACCGCGCAGGATAATAATGCGGAAGTAATGGCACCGTGTATATCGGATTCACAAAGAACGTAATATCCCATATCTGCAAGGAGACTCATAGCAAGGCACGGCATTGCGCCAAAGGCAAGCTGCATGGATGTCCAACACTCCGTTGATATAATGCTTGCCTTATATTCTTCATCCAACTCTTTATAAAAGTATACGAAAGCCATCATTTTTTCCAACAGTTCATCCGTAATGGAACCGGTATCTATTTTCTTCTTGACTTCCTGTGCATCTGCCTTAAGCTGTTTCAAATTTTCAGTATAAATCCTGTTTAACCGATCCACTGCTTCCGCCATATTAACAGGGATAACGTTTATGCCAAACTTTTCAACCAGTTCCGTTTCATTAAACATGACACTCTTGAACGGCTTTACTCTTGTTCCTACCTGAACAATCTTGAGGTGATAGAAATTTTTTACCATGCAAACAACCGACAAGAACTGTTTGAACCCTTTGTCAAAAGCTTTGTCCTCTATATGACAGTTTTCTATATACGAGAATGGTATTCCGTAGCGCCTGAACTGATTGCTGATGGCAAAAAGTCCGCATTGTGTATCGGTATATCTTGTACCGTCTTCCTCAAAAATGGTATCCCTCGGTCCCCATAAAAGTACCGGTTTTTTCATCAGCCTTGCAATTTCTCCAGCCGCCTCTTCATTTCCAAAATTGCAGTTAATAATAAATATGGCATCTACTTTTTGCTGATGAAAATATTCGGCTACCTTTTCACAATCGTTATTTAAGTACAACAGCCCTTCTTCATTCAAAAAATCAATGTCCACAAATTCCGTGTTTTCATCGCTGTAGTTTTTCTTGATATACTGTATTGTTTTTTCCTTATTTGCTACCGCATAATCGGGATTGAAAATGCCCGTACGTTTAGGTCCCGGCAAATATCTTCTTACAGGGACAAGACCGACTTTTACCTTGTAGTCAAGCATGACCTCACACCTCTTTACAAAAAGTTTATTTTCATTTTTAGTTTAGCATAAACGAAATTTTTTTTCAATAATATTTTGAAATTAATTTTCATTTATTGACTCTTTTTTACGTCTACTATATAATGAAAATGAAAATAATTTTCACAAGGAGCAAACATATGAATAACATTATACTTAGAATCAAAACTTTATATAACGATATGGGACCCGGCGAAAAAAAAATTGCAGACTGTATCTTGGAAAATCAACGGGAAATTATCGGACTTTCCATCAGTGACTTGGCAGAAAAATGTGGCAGCGGAGAAGCTACCATCGTACGATTTGCAAGACGGTTAGGTTTGAGCGGTTACCAGGAATTGAAAATATCTATTGCACAGGAAACCGCCCAGGCTCAACCTGTGGTGAATCAAAATATCACAAAAGACAACTCCTGTTATGAAATTTTTTCAAAAATTGCAAACGATATTTACAACTCACTGGAACATACAAAAAAGGTATTAAACAATGAACAGCTTGAAAAAGCCGCATTAAAAATATTATCGGCCCAACGCATTGCCATATTCGGCCTTGGCAACTCTTCCTCGGTTGCTATAGATGCACAACATAAATTCCTAAGAGCCGGATTGAATGCTGCCGCTTACTGCGACAATCATATGCAAGCCATTGCGGCATCTCATCTATCGAAAAAAGACGTTGCAATCGGAATCTCCCATTCCGGCTCGTCAAAAGATGTTGTGGAAGCCATGAAACTTGCCAAAGAAGCGGGGGCTTCCACCATTTGCATTACCAACTTCGGTAAGTCGCCTATCATAAAACAAAGTGACATTGCCTTATTTACCGCATCGGAAGAAACAAAACACAGTATTTTAGGGATGAACTCCAGAATTGCACAGCTTGCCATTATAGACTCTATCTATACTTATATTATTTTGCGCAAAGATCAGGAAGCCATTAAAGCCATTCACAATACTGAAAGAGCGTTGCAAAGTAAAAAATATTGAAAATATTCGTTATATTTTTTGCAAAAAAGGCTGACATACAAACAGGCGGGCATGAACACCCGCCTCTATATATGTATAAGCATTATATGAATAAGCAACATATTAACGATTGTTGAGCAAAGCGACTGCCTCCGGTGTCAGAGCAAAATTATACAGGCGCACATCATCAATACAGCCATCGAAAAAATCGGTTTTGATCGTACCGTCGAATTCCTGCCCAAGTGACCATTGATCCGTCGCCGATAACGTATAACTGAGCTGATGAGTTCCCTTTGCTACTCCATCTACATAAATCGTACCAATATTGCCTGAACATGTGTAAACTATATGATGCCATTGATTGTCAGCAACAATAGTATTTGTACTTGCTTCCAATGTTGATGGACCATATACCCCCAATTTATTGGAATTAACGTAAAATCTCAACTTATTACCCCCACTTTGAGTGCAAATACTGAAAATACAGCGCCGTTTCGTATTTGAAGGTGCCTTCACCCATGCTGAAAAACTCCAGTCTCCTTCTATTTTTGAAGCAACGTTGTCAAGTTGCACCCAGTCATCTTCTCCATCCAGCGACAGTGAATGACTTCCTTCCTGACACTCCGTCACATAGGTAGGAGAGCCATGTAATATCGCCTCGTAGCCATTTCCTGAATCATCTGCAGCACTGTTGTTAAAACCCCAACGTGCTTCAACATCTCCAATGGTAATCTCGTACCACAATGTGGCATAGTTTTCGTTAATTTCAAAAACAGAGTGATTTGCATCCACTGCCTGAACCGGCAATGTCACACCGGTACGCTGACCGCGATTATCAAGCACCCATACCTTGACCATGTCCGCAGCAACCGGCAGCTTAATGGAAGCATTAATTCCCTCTACTATACTTTTACCTACTATGTCCTTGCCCACTTTCGTTGCCCAATTGTTTCTAACCGTTACCGTTCCGGCTTCTTCGTTATACCATTCCCATACCATACCTTCATTTCCGACATTCCCTGTAGCCACAAGAAGTATTTTGCCGGGTGAAGAAAAATCTTCTCCTTCCATAACACTTAGAGCAATAGCCGCCCAATTGTTATCCGTATCTCCAACAGTAACCGTAAGCTCGTCATTATCAAAGCCAAATGTACGACCGTCAACCACACCAATTATAGCTTTAGACTTAGGCGCATCAACAGTTACTGCCTGTTGTCCGGCTGTACTGTCCCATTTGATTTCACCGGTATCACTTTCAATCACCTCATCCGTTACAGATATCGGTGTAGGCAGATCCTGCACACTTTCATCAACATCCAGCATAACCTTTGACTGCAGAGCCATACGTTGATCAATCCCAACATGATAAGTACCAATACTCGCAGCCCGATGCGCAAGTAGCAAATCACGGGTCATATCAGAAGAAACGGCAGCCACATATTCATTCTCCGCAGGAGATACGTCACCACGCAAGAAAAGAGCTGCCACTATTGGGTGCATAACCATCTTTGTGGGATGATGCCCCACATCAAAGTGTCCTGTAATCCGTTGATAGTCATATAGTGAAAAACTAAATGAAAAAATACCGTCCCAATCCTGCAATCCACCATAAATAGCGTGAAGAGTCATATCTTCCGCACCATGAACATTAGGAGCCGGATGGTTTATCTCGGTAACAACGAAGGGTTTTCCCTCAACACGACGTGAAGCAACTCGGGTAATATTACCACCATCGGCGCTTGTAGTCACGGAAGTATTGTTAATATACCAGTCCGTGGAACTCCATCCCACATTGGGAAAAGTCGGATGTTCCCAGTAAGAATGCATGTCAATTACATCGAAATATTTCGCCTGAATAGGTACCGGACTTTGACCGCATTGCGTACCAATAAGAAGACTTTGACATCCCAGGTCATTTTTCAGATAATCACGCATCTCCCTCCAGTATGCTTCTTCATTATCCCACATAAAATGAATCCAATCCTGAATCTTGCGTTCTGAATTTTTAGTATACGTACCTCTGTCAAGAATGTTTATAGTTCTCAAACTTTCATTATCCGGTACACCGGTTAGACCACTGCAAGGCCGCAATGATACCTTTCCAATCCACACTTTTCCTGTCTTTCCTCCAAAGTCGCTAAAACATAATCTTCCATTAGATTCACTAGCGGAACTTTTAAGTTCAACAGTATACTGCTTCCATGCGTTTGTAAGTTCAAATTTGGGCCCTTTACCAAGAACACTCCACGGAGATTGACTCATAGCAATGTATGGGTATATGGTTTGTGCATTATCACTCTTGGCCCAAAAAGTCAAAATATAAGATTGATTAGACTCAAACTGCAGTTCCTTATGATGAACTTTCAGTTTATAAAGTTCATTTTCAGGATATGCTGCTGAAACGTTAACACAAACCGCAGGACTGTCGTCGGACGTTTCAGAAGCAGTATATGTTGCATTTCCGAAGTCGGACTTATTCTTTTCCAAGTACCATGGAGGCTTCAACTTTCCAGTATCGTCTATCATCTCAGTATCCAACATCTCAGGTCCATAGCGAGGTTTCATTGAAACGTCAGCCAACCAAACAGAACCGGTTTGTAATGCTAACTCATCAAACCCAAAACGTACATTAGAATCGCTATCTTTAGGTGTCAAAGTTACCGTAAAATACTGCCAACTCGTTGTCAAGGAAACCTTTGAACTTGCCAACACGTTATAACTTCCATAATTCCTACCTATATAAACTTTGATAGTACGCTCTGCATCAGCCTTAGCCCAAAAACTCACAGTATATGGCATTCCTTCTTCGCAGCTAAGATCTTTTTGGTTAACTTTGACATAGTAATACACTCCTGTGTTATGAACGTCAACCCGTAAAGCAGGCCCACCCTTTGGCCCACCATTGGGCTCTAATGTATATGTTGCCAAATTATCATGATTTTCCAGATACCATGGACTTAGCGTATTGGAAAACGACCCGTTCCCCAGCATTTCATCATCAAACGGAATAATCCCTTTGCCCCATTCCGATTCAAGCATATCATCTGAACCGTATTTGTTAGTTAACCAGTTGTTCCATTGTTCTTTTAATGCATTACGATAAACCGCAGCATCCCCCTCTCTGGGCATACTCTCCAATTTCCACTGCCACCATTGAAATAACAACCCATCTTCATTGTTGATTTCAACAAATACAATTGCCGGCTCTTCGGCATATGGAACATTGCCGGGAATATATGGATTATCATGACTTAAAAGTTTTTCGGCATACTCTTTCTGCTTTTCAATCATTGGCCTGTAAAAAATATCAAGACCCCTAGAAGCACTGGGATAGCCCGTATAGTGCGGCATCTCTGTTGTAGAAGGAAAAGTACGGCCGGCTTGCAGATTCAAGTCCACATAAATACCATGCTCTTTCAATTGATAAATTAAATAGTCAAGACGGTCCAATTGTTCCTCATCAAGTTCATCCATATTGACATCCGTAAAAATTCCTTCTGGTTTATAAGCTCTATCTATTTTATGTAGACGTACACAATTAATACCAAACCGGGCCATACGAGCAGCTACAATCTCAGCAATCTCATGAGTCGGAAAACAAGCTTCCCCAAATAAATTGGTTCCAAACAAACGTACCCGCCGGCCCACACTGCCATCATCCTCCTGAAGATGCAGGTGCCCATTCCAGACAATAATACGCTTATCAGCCTTCTCCGGTGTACCGCGCAAATCCTTAACATTGGTTATTCCTTCACTTGCATCATCATAAGGCATGACAAATTGAATAGCTGGGTCGGGTAATTGCGGCAATTCCTTTGCACTCGCAAAACCAATGCCAATCTGCCCCCATACAATAACTGCAATAAGCATGTACCAACAACGGCGATAAAGGCGGTAAAACCGAATCATAACAAATACCTCCCTTAAAATATTTTTGATAACAAATTTGAAATATGAAACAGTTTAGCATGACTTATATAATACTCTAATCATGCTGTAACTGCCTAAAATATTTTTTACTATGTCATATCAAAAAACATTACGGCAATAAACACATCAATCTTGTTTTAATTATTAATTAATATTAAGAGACTATTCTATGAAATTATAAAGTTATGAAAAATATAGATATACAGATTCAGATTATAAAAAAAGAATTGTTTCTCACATTTGGGGCTTTATCTTTACATACAATGCTATTTTTTATATGTTTTATATGAACTGCTATAATAATATATTAAGTCCAAAGGGGGATTTGTATCTCATCATTATTTAGAATATATAGAGTAATATGAATTCGTTGACTTTATGCTATGTAGAAATGATAATTATAAATTATATCAGAATCAATGATAAATAACATTAATTAATGATACTTCATATAAACAGTAAGATTTATTATTTTATTATAACTTCCAGTGTCATTATACTATTAACACAAATTATAAATAACGTAAAAAATTTGATATTTATTCATAAATTTTTACTAATTTTATTTACACATAAAAAAAGAGCTTTAAAAAAATATTAAATACAGCTCTTTTTAAAACTTGCTGAAAAAATTTTATATAACAACCACTCATTTATACATCAAAAAACTTTGGCGAAATACCCACCTTCTCCTTAAACACCGTTGAAAAGTACTTTTCATTTTCAAAGCCGCAGCGTCTTGCAACCTCTTTTACCGAAAAATACTTGGTTTTAAGCAGCGATCGTGCCAGTTCGATCCGGACTTCCGTAAGGTATTGCTGGGGCGACATACCGTATTTTTCTTGAAATTTTTTTCTCAAATAAGTACCGCTTACATTCAACCTTGGTGCAATTAAACTTACGGAAAACTCACTTGATGATGCTTCCCGCTCAATCATACGAGCAGCACGATCTGCAAGACAGAAAAGCCGTCCTTGCTCCGACTCTACCTCTTCCCTCCGTATCATGTAAAGCAATTGGTACAAAAGTTCATTACATTTGAACTTATAGCCTTCCTCCTTATTGTTCCACACTCTTAATATTTCATCAAAACATTTTTCATATTGCTCGTATAACGCAGGATAAAAAACTTTAATTTCTCTGCTGTGTTCACCTACCATCAAAAAATGAACCACTGTCATGGTTTCATTTTCGGCAGTTCGTATATAATCCAGTTGAGCCGGAACCAATACAATGCTTTTTCCGGAAACACTGATGCATTGATTGTCATACTCAAACACAGTATTGGTAGCCTTTTTACGGTAGCTAAGAGCGTAAAAAGGCCGATTGGAATTTCTGGATACTACCTTTTTTTTCTGCTCAAAACTTAAAACGTCAATGACCCTGAGAGCCACATTATCATTTTCAAAAAACATACCAATCATCTCCTTATTTATTTATATCATAGCATAATAGGTTTCAAAAATCAAACCAAAGCTCATTTTCTATTCTTGTTGAAATCGTCATGGTATGTTAAAATTCACATAGAAAAATATGTATGTGAGGTGTTTATTTATGTCAAGGCGGGAAACCGTTCTGAAATATTTTGAAGAACAAAAGGATTTTATGGAGGAACGTGTAAAAACCGGAATTGAGCTTTATAGAAAGGGTTATGCCAAAATTCAGTTTGTGGACAAAGACGGAAACATTATTCATGATGTGTCCTTTAAAGCAACTCAAAAAAGTCATGACTTCAATTTTGGCTGCAACATCTTTTTACTGGACGAGTTTGAAACGGAAGAAAAAAACAAAATCTATCGCGAAATTTTCCCAAAACTTTTTAACTATGCAATTGCCCCGTTTTATTGGGACGCTTTGGAACCGGTCAAAGGAAAACCCAGATATGCTAAGGACAGTGAAAAAATATACCGCCGGCCTGCTCCGGATTTGGTTCTGGAATATTGCGAGCAAAACAACATTCGTGTAAAAGGGCACTGCCTTGTATATGATGCTTTCGCTCCCGACTGGCTGCCAAACGACGTACCGGGAATTAAAACGGAAATAAAACATCACATGGAAGAAATTGCAGACCGCTATAAGAACAGAATTGCAGATTGGGACATCATAAACGAAATGCTTTGTTGGAGTTGTTATGACTTGAACAGAACAACAAAATTCTTCCGCGAAGACGATTATATAAGCTATTGCTTCCATATCGCCGAGCATCTTCCTTTTCAACGTAAATTTATTAATGAAGCCAGAGGCATATGGGAAAACTTTCACTTTACACGTGCACCCTTTTACATGTTGCTGAAAAATCTGGAATATGAAAACGTCAAATTCGACGCAATAGGGATACAATGCCACCAATTTGTAGACCGTGAAAAAGAAGGAGATTACGCTTTGGAACGGTATAATCCGATTCGCGTATATGATGTCTTAGATACGTTTGGCAGATTTAATAAACCGCTTCAAATTTCCGAAGTAACCATTGCTTCATATAACGGTGACTCGGAAGACATGGACATCCAGGCGGAACTGGTAACCAATATGTATAAAATATGGTTCAGCCACAAGAATATGGACGGTATTGTATACTGGAATCTGGTTGACGGATATACCTGGGCAGGAAAGCAAGGCGGAGCACTGGATATGAATGCAGGGGAAAACCGTTTTGGCGGAGGCTTGCTATACAGCGACCTTTCACCGAAGCCTGCCTTTAAAGCTCTTGATAAGCTTATCAACACCGAATGGCACACGGAAGGTATATTCCACACAAACACCGATACAGGCATAGCTCAATTCAAAGGTTTCAAAGGAAACTATGAGATTGAACTGCAATATAACGGAAAGAATTATAAAAAACAACTTTACCTTGACGGGCGTTATGATGTGACAAACAAGATTGTATTGGAATAAATCTATATATAGTCATATAATGGATATAAATTACTCATATGATAATATGTATGCCGAAGTTGTAGGGACGCCATACATGGCGTCCGCCTATAAATATACAGTATTTTAGATACTATATATGGTGTTCCTACACTACAACGCCACCCATCTGTTTTCTTCGCTGGACTGTAGTAGTGCATCCAGTATTTTTTGACATTCAATTCCATCTTTAACGGTTGGCAGGTACTTGCACTCCTTACCATTTACCAAATCAATAAAGGTCTGCTCCTGTGTCACATAAAATTCAGCAGGTACTTTAACATTATGCATTCCAAAGGATTTCACATCCACTTCACCGATGCATACCCCCAAAATCTCCGGATTGTTTAAATCAAATGAAATAACGCCTTCGGTTCCGAAAATATCATACTTAATGGTATTATTATGACCAATGGCACAACGTGTAATAACAAAAGTTCCTGCTACACCGCCCCTAATGTTTGCCAAAAAATTGCAATAATCGTCTGTTTCTACTTTTCCCATTTCATTAGAATCGATCCTCTGACGCTCTTTTACAACAATTCCCGTCGTTGCGCAAACCGACTCAACATCACCGATTAAAAACCTTGTCATATCAATTAAATGAACACCCAAATCTCCCAATACACCTGTTCCCGCATATTTCTTGATAAACCGCCAATCCAGTTTCCTACCTTCCCAAAAAGCGCTTGATTTCAAATATTCTACATTTACACTTAAAACCTTTCCTATAAGTCCTTTTTCCAAAATCCACTTTGCGTAACGGACAGCCGGCTTAAATCGGTAGGAAAAGCACATCATGTTGGGTATACTTTTCACTGCCAGTGCATCTTCCAATTTTTTCGCTTCTAGATAATTGATGGATAATGGTTTTTCAACATTGACAGGTTTTCCTGCATGAATTGCATCCAACGCCATTGGCACATGAAGATAATTAGGTGTACAAATTTCCACTGCATCCACTACATCACATGCAATTAAATCTCTATAATCTTTAAAACGATAATTCTCATCAATACCTAATTGCTCTCCTACATCATATAAAGCTTGTTCATCAATATCGCAAATAGCCGTAATTTTCCCGCCTTTGCTCTTCTGTATTTCCGGAATGTGCACACTTTTTGCAATGCCTCCCACTCCGATAATTCCAATTCTAACGTTCTTCATATTTTCATCTCCTATTTATATAAATTTTCATGTTTTCTAATACTCTCATCCATACCTTCAAATTTATCCTTTACATGTTCCAATGCTTCATAATGACCTAATGTTGGCTTGGGGCCACCGGAAGGTTGTGCCCATTCAATGGCATTTTTCAATATTTGAGTAATATCCTCACGATAAAAAGTAGGATATTCCTCATGTCCGGGACGGAAATAGAAAATTTTTCCCAATCCGCGTTTATAACAACAACCGCTACGGAATACTTCACCCCCTGAGAACCAACTGATAAAAACAAGTTCATCCGGTGCAGGTATCTCGAATCTCTCACCATATGTTTCTTCCTGCGGCAATTCTATGTATTCAGGCAAATTCCGTGCAATGGGATGACCTGGCTCAATCACCCATATTCTCTCCTTCTCGTCATTTTCACGCCACTTTGAACGGCATACGGTCCCCATCAGTTTCACAAAAGGCTTTGACAAATGTCCGGAATGTAATACAATCAGTCCCATCCCGTCCAATACATGCTGCCGAACTTTTTCCGCCACCTCATCGGATACTTTGTCATGAGCAATATGCCCCCACCAAATCAACACATCCGTATTATCCAAAACTTCATCGGTCAATCCGTGCTCAGGTTCTTCCAATGTTGCCGTTCGGATTTCAAACTTCGGATCTTTCCCCAGCATACTTGCAATTGCACCATGTATACCCTCCGGGTATACTTTTGCTATTCTAGGCTCCTTTTTTTCATGTATAAATTCATTCCATATGGTTACTCTGATTTTCTCCATTTACAACACCCCTTTTTCTTTATTGATGCCTTCATTATATCATTCTCAGCAGATGCAAAGCAATGAAGAAAACCACCCATTGCTTGTACATTTAGAATACTTAGTTAATATATTAACAATAATATTTATATTTGATTTCCCTTTTCCAATACGATATACTTATAATTAAGTAAAATACAGGGAGAGATACCAATGAAAATTATCCCTCTTGATAAATTGTATCAAATGGATTTTACTGTTTATAAACCCTTCTCCATGTTTCAATATTGGAAGGATAACGAAACATTCGGCTATACGAATACGCCAAGACATTCGCATGCCTTACTGTACTTTTGCAATTGTAGTGCGGTCTACAACATGAATAACAAACCACCGGTATATGCGGAGAAAGGAAATATCGTTTATATCCCAAAAGGCGCAAAATACATGTCAAAATTTTCAAATGTGAAAAAGGACCTGGAAAGCACAATACTCATTGAATTTTTAATGACCGACGGTGAAAACAATCCTATTGCGCTAAATGACAGTATTGAAGTGATTCCACTTCATAACCCTTCCTATTTTCATAAAGCTTTTTCCGACATGGCAAAGGCCTACTATTCCAACATCCAAAGCCCTGCACTTTTAAAGTCCATACTATATCGAATACTTGCTGATTTAAGCAGCATGCAAAGACGTGCCGGTATTTATTCAAAAGAATACAGAAATATAGTAAAAGGGATTATTTATTTGGAAGAGGATTTAAAACAAGAATTAAGCATAGAAGAAATTGCAAAAATGTGCAATGTTAGCAGTAACTGCTTTAGACGATTGTTTAAGGCATATTCCGGCATGAGTCCTTCTGAGTACCGTTTAAATGCAAAAATCACCAAGGCAAAACAATTCCTGGAAACCAATACTTTAAGTATAGCTGAAATTGCCGATATGCTAGGTTTTAATGACGCGGCTTATTTCAGCCGTCTATTTAAGCAAAAAACCGGAATGTCTCCAACAGAATATTCCCAGCAATTTATAAAATAAACTAAATTCTAAATCATGCCACAAAATTGTTTTCGTCTTGATATACTTTTCTACAAATTAATTGCATTTTTCAGTACTATATGAAGTGGTATGTATCCAAAAATCGATAGAAGAAATTCACCTACATATTACGGTAAAAACAAAAAATTAAGGTGAAACCACGTTTGTGTTTTCACCTATACCCATTATATTTTAAGTGTGTGATTAATATTAAGTTGTCTATTGAATAGCCAAATGCCTTGCTAACGGAATCATTCCATGGAACGAATCCCATAGAAACACTTTAATGACATCAGCATCATGAAATAATGACGGCTCAAGTGTAAATTGATATTCCGACCCTACCCCAACCAAATCACTTAAATTTAAAATCGTAACATTCTGCATAACATTACTTTTATAAATTGCATAAAATATTTTAAATCTTTCAACAATGCTTTCATCATTAACAAATATTACAATATCAACATCTTCATTATTTACATCTTCCATTCCCAAGACTTTCTTATTTTTAGTATAGGCCTTAATAGAAGCCTGAAATTTATCTGAAGCATCAAAATAAAACACCTGAACTTCTCCTAATGAATCACTTCCTATATATACTGCATATTCACCGTAAAAGTCCGTTTGAAAGTTAAAGGAAAACTTTTTTTCAGAATTCAGTTCAAACTGGTCTAAATAAATCATCTCTCCCTCGTCACTATACACTTCCACACCAACAAAATCTCCACTTCTTCCGGTTTTTATTAATCCCTCAACATGAATACCGCCTTCCACTTTCGCAAATGTGATTTCTGTTGTATTTTCCGGGAACACCTCTGCATATATCGGTTTTCTGTCAAAAACAAGGTTGTATGTTTTACCGTCATTATCAAAATTGCATTCATTCCCATACATATCATAGAATTTTACGGTTCCGTCGCCAAATTCAAAATTATAGGATTTGAGACCGCTCTCGGAATAAAAAACATAAACTTCTCTTCGTCTTTTCGTATCCTTATATTTATGTACAACAATCCCACCTTGATGATAAATAACTTGAGCCTTTGAAGTACCTGCAAGCAATGCATTTATATTTGCCATAGCAATAAATGCAGGCTTTGCAGCATAAGGAACCTTGTACATGTGTGACTCAACAATACCAAAATTATATTCTGAATCGTTTTCTGCAAGTCCGTCATTGGAAAAATCATATATAAAGAACTTATCTCCCAAATTATTGGCGTGCAATGTTGTATAATATTGCGAAAGTCTGATTGCCTGTTCTTCAGGAGACCTCAAATCATATGCAAGAGTTGACTTATTCACATTAATTCGTGTTGAACCATATTCCGTATGCCAAATTTCCTTATCCGAACAATTATATATATCAAGAAGACTTAAAAAATTATTTAAAATTCCAGGTAAACTGCTTAAATTTGTTGTATAGTGATGAAAAGTAAATATATCAAAATACTTATGCGCATCACCCACACCGTCACCGTCCAGATCTGCCGCAAGGGCGCGCTGAAGCCAACTATACCCATTACTTGTTAATGAATTTGCTATAGCCATTGCACCTATTTTCACATTCGGATAATGTGGTTTGACTCTTTCATATACAACTTTCAAAAGCTTGGTATAAACTTCAGGAGGAACATTGGTTTTATTAAACGCTGTTAAATCCGGTTCATTCCATATTTCAACCACATCTATATTACCGTTTCTGGCTTTTAGCATTTCATAAACATATTCAGCAAAAGCATTCATTTCTTCATCTGTTTCCGGCAACTGTTGATGCGCTGAGCCACCGGACGTCATTCCATACACCGGATTTCCATAAGCAGCCACAATTAAAATGTTTAAGTCATTATTCACTACATTTTGTAAATACTCAGTATAAACAGAAGGTTCCGAATAGATTCCTTTCTTTCTCTCAAAATCTGCCCATTTATAACCGTCCCTGATATAACTAAAACCTGCCTTTTTTATTATCTCCGTTCCGGCTTTTGATTCTCTGCCCCATGAAAAATGTGTAACAATACCAATTTTCTCATTCACTAAACCATAAGGATTGGTTCTGCAAATTGAAAACGGAATATCATAAACCGCGTTAAGAATATTATCCTGACTCGATAGAATTATACTAAGATTATAGACACCATATTTTATAGCATCAGGAATGCTAAATGTATCTGTAATTTTTGAACCTGATGATATACTGTAATTTCTTACAGTACTATAACATGCATCATCACTGTCATAATTTTTTATTTGATAAGTTGCAATAAAATCTTGATGGGCTAAACTTTTATTTTCAAACTCAATTGAAAATGTCTTGCTTTCTCCGTCAAAAAATATGTTACCGGCTGGATTACTCGTTGCTTTTACTCTAATATAACTTTTAGTATTAGAAACAATTAGTCTAATATCTGAAATTGCAAATACCCTGTCTTGTTCCGTTTTTACAGCAGTTATGACAAAATCTGCATTATTAGCTCTATTAGCAAAATAAGCATCCTCAATTCTTATGGTTTTGGTAATCCACTGTTGTGAATTATATAATTCAATATAATCGTTAAAAATTGTTTCCCCGCTACACCCATCATACTTGATGTAAAAATACCCCAAACCGTTATCAAAATATGTGATATCAATAAAAACATTTGTATAATCTGAAATACCATACAAAGCACTGTCTTCAATATCCACATATAAATTTGAATTTCCCATTGTATCGATTGCCCAACCGTTTTTATCCATATAATTATAAATGATGGGCGTGCTATCCATCCAACAATTTAAGCCTTGACTGTCATCAACATTCCAATAATATTCAGCAATAGGACCGTTGATTGCTAATATACTCGTGTTTAGAAAAAACATATAAAACACGATAGTTAAGGCTAAAACAATAAACTTTTTCATAATTAATGCATTCCTTTCATTAAAATAAAACCTAATTAAAAACATAAACCAACTGACTGCACAACTTCTTTACTTTAGTTGTGCAGTCAATAACAGCCCATGTAAACTTATTGGACGGTAGCTTCATCAAAATCACTTAAAGGTGCCATTGTATTTGCATCCCAAATAAATGCTTTTATTTTTTTAGCATCTTTTGTCAATGTTAATGGAACAGAAGGGTTATATTCCCCATAATCGTCACTGTCATATGTAAAGTTTTGCATGTTCACTTCAAGCAACCTGTCATCATCATATGTAGCAATAATAAGTTTCACGTGTTTTTCTGATAATAAATCAGCTACATGAACGGTGCCAACTGCTTTTACGGTACTTCCTGCAACAAATGAAACATCCTGTAGTGCAACCGTAGCCGTAAAATCAGAACCAGTGTATACAATTGTTGTCGTATAAGGAATGATAGCATATCCATCTGTATATTTTACACTGTCACGTACCATTAATGTATAGTTTTTATTTTTTAGCAAATTCTCTGCTAAATAAATTACACAAGACTTCTTGTCATCGGACAAGGTAACCGACTCAATTGATACATCTGTTCCTGTGAAACTCTTAATACTTATGTCATTTTTACTAATAGACTGAATGGCATCTTTAAAGGTAAGCTCAATTCTGTTTTCTCCCGCTTTTACTTCTGTTATACTAATGCCATCTGATATAGCATAAACTTTAATGTTGTCAAAATAAATTATTTTATCTTCAGCAGACGCCGCTCTTGCAACATTATATAAGCCAATTCCTCCGATTGCGGCATTTGAGCCACCTAAATATTCTATAAAAATTTCATCCGATATTTGTCCATTCATATATAAAGTAACCGTTTGATTATCCAGATCAATCTTTAGTTTTACATGAACCCAATTATAGTTTGTATACGTCATATCAGAAGAATTACATTGAAATTTTACAAGATTTTCTGATACAAGCGAAGCTTTTTTTAATGCAGCTGTGACCATGTTTCCTCTCATAAAAGAAAATGGGTATTTTGATGAAATATTATTTGCATCTTTGTAAACCACTCCTACATATACATTTCCAAGTCCCGGTTGCGCATCAAACTCTACATAAAATACACCAGAAGATATACTTTCATTATTAATAAATTTAGCATAAATTGCTTTCCCGTCATGAACCGCTAAAACCTTATTATCAGGGTCTGACGGCGTTTGCGTTTTAACCGTACCACCAATCGTATGAATTGCTTCTGACTTATTAACAATAGTACACTCCGTTCCGGTAACAGGATTGCTTGAATTATTGATCTGCCAACTGGATAAATTACCATCTTCAAAATCTTCATCCAAAAAACTTATGCGATATTCCGGCTCTCGATAAACCTTAATATTATCAATAACAGCATAATTGTCTGTGGCACTTTCAGAGCGTGTAGAATAAATTGCAATTCCACCAATAGCAGGATTGGTTCCGCCAATATACGATATACCGGATACCGGTTCTGATTCTACATTATTAATATATGCAGTTACCGTTTGATTATCAATATCAATCTTCAGTTTATAGTGATTATCCTGACCGGGAACAAATTCAACGGTTTCTCCCGGATTTTTTGCCGTAAAAGTTATTTTCCCCTCTCCTGCTTCTGTGGGCGAAGAAGAAACAGTTGATTTTTGAATATATACATTCCGATAGGTTCGGTCAGTAGCCAGTACATACTTTCGATATACAGTCGGAGTTTCAGAATAAACTAAACTTACATTGACGCCGCCATTACCAGGATTTACGTCAAATTCAATATAAAATACTCCGGACGAAATGGAGCCATTAAACATCCTTTGCACAAGAGACCAATTGCCCAATTGAATACCAAGGTCCCCTTCTGACCTTTGCACCACCTGTGCTACGTTTGTATCGGTACATGGAACATTTCCACGAGTATTGAGAGTCGTTGGAACTTCTCCGAGTGTTTCATTATCAAAATTCAAGTCAATCAGAATATCGTCCACCCGTACTTCCGGTATTGCAAAAGCTGAAATGCAGTTTACAATACCAAGCATCATTGTAATGACCCACACCAAAGAAATTTTTTTCATTTACTCCACTCTCCTTTTAATATGTTATATATTATTTTTATCCTTTAATCCCACCCAAACTAATTCCACCTAAAATTTGATTTTGGAATATTAAATATATGATTACCGGTGGTATTATGGAGAATATAAGCGCTAACATATAATGATCCAATTGATATTCATTTGTCATACGAAAAATTTTAACGGTTATAGGAATCAAGCGTTCCGTTTTTAGAATTAATAACGGCCACAAAAAGGAACTCCAACTGTTATTGACACTGAATATTGACACTACTATTATGACAGGTTTAGCCAATGGGAGAATAATTTTTGCAAAAGTTTTTACATCTGAACAACCGTCTATCCTTGCTGCCTCTATATATGAAAAAGGTATCGAATCAAAAAAACTTTTAAACAACAGCGTGTCAAATATATTGGCTCCTGCCATCATCCATAACGGCCAATAGGTATCCAGCAAGCTAAAATGGAAAATCGGAAAACGATTAAAGATCATAAACAATGGTACTGTCCTTATTTGCCCTGGCATCATCATGGTCCATAATAACAATGTCATGATCAGTTTGGTTCCTCTTGGCTTTAGCTTTGAAAGCACGTACCCACCAAGTGCAGGAAATGTCAAACAAAATATCAAATCCCCGATGGTAATCATAAACGTTGCTATATAACTTTGCGTAAAATTCAGTAACTTCCAAACCTCTACCAATTTCGAAAGCCTGATTTCTTTTGGAAAAAAGCTTGAAGGTATCCGGTATATTTCTTTTGCATCTTTAAAGCCTGAAAGTAACACCCATATGGACGGCAAAAAACTAATAATTGAGATAAATACCAAGATAGTGAATATTGACCAATACAATATCTTATATTTTGTCTGTTTTAATTCAATATTACTTATAATTCCAAGATTTTTTTCTGAAAATACCTTCATTAATAAAGTACACTCTCCTTTTATAACCTCTCGTCCACTTTCCTACTAATGTAAAAATAAAAAGAAGTAAATACAATTAAAATAACAAACAATATATTTCCTATTGCCATGGCAGGACCCACTCTAAAGTACTCGAATCCTTCTTTATAAGCCAAATATGACAGTGTAATTGTTGCATTATTAGGGCCCCCACTTGTCATTGCCATCGGTTGTTCCAAAACCTGAAACACACTGATAATTTGTTTTATTAGTAAAAGTAGCATAACACCTGAAATTTGTGGTATGGTAATAGTTCTTATTCTTTTTAAAATCCCTGCTCCATCTATAATTGCAGCTTCATATAGCTCTTGATTAATACCTTGCAATGATGCAAGATAAATTAACATAGAAGCAGGCATGCCTTTCCATGTCATACTGATAACCAAAAGAGGAATTGCCCACTTTGTATTTTGTAACCATTCCTGTGGCGGAAGTCCGATCATTTGCAAAAGCATATTCAGTAAGCCACCACCATCGGGAAAATATATCAAATACCACATTAATGAAACGGCTATTCCGGGCAATATCGCCGGAAAATAAATACAAAACTTAAAACCTGTTTTAAAATGGACCATTTCATTAATCATGATTGCTACAATTACTGGTAGAAAATACCCCAGAACAAGCGACCATAAAACATACTTTATGGTATTTAATAAAATCTTCGGAAATAACGTATCACTTAATACATTTATATAGTTTTTTAGCCCGATAAACGATTGTGGGGTATATCCCTTCAAATTAAAAAACGATAAATAAATACTCATAACCTGTGGATACCAAATGAGAAAAAATACAAGAAAAATCAACGGCGCTATTAATATCCACGCACTAAATTCCTTTTTAACGGTCGCAATTTTTTTTGCTCGTTTTTTGCTGAATAATCGCTGTTTTCAAATGATATTTTATCTTCACATATTGTCCCCCTCAATTATTGTGCATTATCTAAATTGTTTACTTGAAAATCCCTTGCAGCATTGGCAATCAATTCTGCACAGTCTGCATTTTCATCCGTGAGCACTGCTTGAATGCAAGCATCAAGAAGAGCATATAAATCTTGGCAACATACCGGTTCTTCCGCTCTGATTTCAACATTATCAAAATTACCATATTGCTTAATATGATTAATATTTACATTTAAATATTTTTGTCTTAAACTTTCCTCAAATTGTGTTACACTGGCCTTATTATTCCATGGCGAAAAAGTAGGAATCCCAATAATAAAACCTTCTGCGGCTCTTGACTTATATTTAGATTCCAAACTTTCTCTCGATGTATCGGTCAGATGAGGTGTTACTCCTTCATATTCCAGCCATTTAAATGCCGCATCTTTTTGTTCTTCCGTAGCATTGGGTGCAAGTACTTTAAACGCTCCACCCATTAACGTAACATGTTTCTTTTTACCGCTTGGAATAGTACCCATAGCAATATCATCTTTATTCATTCCATAATTGGAAAATAAATTATCCGCCGGAGTAGATGCCAAATAGAATGCTCCTTGGTCTGTGGCAAATAATTTCTGAGCTTCACTTAAATTAATGAGTACATTGGGGTTTAGTACATTATGTTTCCACTTTAAATCCTTAATAAATTGCAATGCTTCAACACATTCCGGTGTATTAAAGGTGGCTTTCCATTTTCCATCGATTTTCTCCATAAATTTAACACCAAACGACCACGCAATAACCGTAAAATGCCAACCTCCATTACGACCTGCCGTAGGCATGATAAATCCTGCCTTTCCCGTTTTTTCTTTTACTAATTTAGCATATTCTACTAACTCATCATAAGTTTTAGGCATAATCGGATTTTCCTCTTCATCAACCAATCCGGCCTCTCTCAATAAGTTTAAATTTGCCAATATACCAAAAGCATATGCATCTCTTGGAATTAAATACATTTTTCCATCACGAGTTATCATATTCTTAATAGTATCATTAACCTTATCCTCATAATCATATTTTTTCATATATTCCGTAATGTCAGCAGCATAGCCTGCATCAATAATTCTGTCCGCTTCGGTAAAATATGCGGCATACAATGTGGGAAGCTGTCCGCTTGCTGCTTTGGGCAAGAATGTCTGTACGTCAAATGTCCAATGATCAGGAACAATCTCTATTTGGTCACCATACTTTTCATTAAACCGTGCAAGAGCCTCATTATAAGCATTCAATGAAACTCCTTCTTTCGAGGGCCAGCTGCCGACAGTCAGCACAACTTTATTGCCTTTCGTTGTAGGTTCTGAAACATTTTTATTGCATGAAGTAAATATCAAAACGCATAGACATAAAACCAAAAAACAACATATGCTTTTTTTCATAGAAACAACTCCTCTTTAATTAATACTTGCTTTTCTATAAGAAAAGTTTAACATGAACCAATAACTTCAACAAGAGAATAAAAAAGACAAAAAAGGGTGAGATTTAGGACTTCTTAGCATCATCTTATACTGTAAGCACAGCTTTATTTTACAGTTATATGATCGGCCTCACAAAGCGGTATCATTTGAGTATAATTGGACCAAATAAAAGCCTTAACCGTTGCCGTGCCATCAGGCATGGAAGCTTTCAGGTTATCCAAGGTAGTATTATTATCAAGTGCTTTAATATCACTCAGTTTAAGCTGTATCAGTTTATTATTTGCATCATAGAAAGCCAAACCGATACAATAGGTTAATCCTTCTATATCATAATTTTTGATAAATACCTCACTGGATGCAAAGGTGTCTTTTTCTTTAAAAAGAAGTACAGAGGCATCCAACCATGAATAACTTGCGGTTGCTTCGGTTATACTATCGGTTATCTTTTTGTTTCCCAAATACATTGCAATCTCATAATCATCAACATCATCAAAAAACTTAAATGTAAATACATAAACCCCATCACTGTCTATAGTCGATTGATCAACATATCCAATAATATTTTCGGTTGGTGAATCAACACTTTTTTTATACATTAACAATGATACTTTTTCTCCGGCAAAGGCTCTGTCAACTTGCCCTTTCACTATAATCCTACCTGTTGTTTGGTCCTTATACCTTGTAGTTTTTATTTTGATTTCATTTCTTATAAGACTTTTAGGAACATAAAACCTTCCTTCTGAATATACTGCAACTTTTCCGTCTAAATCCACCGGTTTACCATATATTGTTGCAACAGACTGATTTGCAGCAATACTGATATCCATATGATTAAACGTAAAGGTATTATTCCTTGAATTAAAAGTACCTAAATCTGTTACATCCACAAACAATTCCTCGGTAGCTGCTTCCAGGTCTAATCCCATTAATCCGGCAAGATATGGTGCAATTTCTGTATTATCTATAACCAATTTTCTGTTTTCCGGTGTATCACCAGGTGTATCCGATAAGCCTTTAGGCGGCTTAACTCCCGGCGGTGCATACATCCAAACACCACATCTTCTATTGGTATGTCCTGTGGTGGTCCACGAAATACCATATGGATTATTTTTTTCGATGTTTTGACCGCCTTTAACTTTTTCTACTGCTTCGGCATAATTACTCCAATTCGGATTTCCACCGACAATGTCAGGGTTCGGAAGGTTTAAACCACCGGTATCATGGTCCGGTGCTACTATAACAACTGTATCCGTTCTGGCTTTTGCAAAATCCAATGCTACTTTGAAGGCTTCATCAAAGGCAATATATTCACTTACTGCTTCTACGATATTATTATTATGACCTCCGGCATCCACCTTACTTCCTTCCACCATTAAGAAAAACCCTTTGTCACTGCCGTCTAACGCTCGAATGGCAGCAGCCATCATTTCTGCCAAGGTTGGTTGTTTTTCATCTAAATAAATGTCAAACGGAAAAGAATCAGGATAATGATTTCCCCAAATTTTTGTTCCCGGTTGAATGTTAACCAAATCATATTTATCATTTGTAATGGTATATCCTTTACTTTCCGCATAAGCTACCGAACCATAATAACCTTGAGCTCCAAAACCTACACCTAAAACAACGTCCAGACCTTGATTCATTATTTGCTCAGATAAAATCCTAACATTACCCCTTGAAATATTATGGGCCGTAAATGCAGCCGGTGTTGCATGAGCCCACGGATAAGTAGCTACAATACCGGTTCTCTTGCCTTCTAATTGTGCTGCTTCTAATAGTGTTGCATGAGGTACTCCTTGACTGTCCACCCCTATATAATTATTATTTGTTTTGTAGCCGGACGATAATGCCGTTCCACCTGCAGCAGAGTCGGTAACCGAATTATTTGCAGAATGAGTGGTTTCGGTTCCAATTAAATAATCTTTCAAATACATATATGTGTCAGTAATTTTTGTGGAATTAGGATATAGCCCCTCATTAAATCCACCTGTTTCTTTAACAGCTTTAGCAAAATCATAAAGTGCAAATCCACCACCATCAGGTATCATATAAATAACATTTTTTATAACCGGCGTACTTTCTGCGGATACGTAAAACATTGAAGTGGGAATAATTGACATAAATAGTGTAATAATTAACAATAAGAAACCAATTCTCCTTTTCATCTTGCACATCCTTTCTATTCCAAAGATTTGTCCAGCAGAAAAAGCAGTCAGCAAGCGCCTTAAAAACAATTTACGCTGCCTCAGTTCTGCTATTTTCATTTTTAAGATGATAAAATTGTAGCATGAAGAGATACCTTCAACAATAGGATAAACAAGACAAAAAAGGGAGATATTTTGGACTTTATAATTGAACGGCAACACTTCAACCTTAGAATCAAAATTCATAAACTAAAATAGGAATATTAAACAAGTTTAATTATATGAGTTTTTAATTAATACCCTGACGGACGTTCCTTTCCCCACAACACTTGAGTAAGAAAGTCCATATCCTTCACCATATTCCAAAAACAGGCGCTGATGTACATTAATAATTCCATATCCCGAACTGTCTTTATGAACTTTTTTTATAGGATTTGTTATAGGATCAAAATCCATTCCACACCCATTATCTGTAATAATGAATTCAATATCATTATTTTGAGTCAATTTTCCGGTGACATAAATTTTTCCGCCTGTTGCTCTGTCTTTAAATCCATGCTTAATGGAATTTTCAACAATAGGTTGAAGAATTATTTTAATCATACAAAGATCCAATATATCAGGAGATATGTCAATTTCTATATCAAACAAATCCGGAAATCGCATTTTTTCTATGGTAATATAACTTTTTAAATGTTCTATTTCTTCACGTACGGTAATAATATTGCTTCCGCCATGAAGAGAGATTCTAAAAAATGAGGCAAGGGCACATATTATCTCATAAACATCGTTTTGATTTTTCATTCTCATGATCCATGCAATAGAATCCAACGTATTATAAATAAAGTGGGGATTAATTTGAGCTTGAAGTGCAGCAAGTTCAGCAATATGTTGTTTTTCTTTTTCCTGCTTGATTCGATCTATAAGTAATTGTATTCTATGTGTCATCTGTTTAAAATCATTTTCAAGCAAATGTATTTCATTAAGTTTAAATTTAGGTTCATAATCAATAGGTTGTTCACCAAAACAATGCATACTTTTTCTTAAAAGTTCTATTTCACGTAATAAATTAAATGATATAAATGTTGCGACAATTATAGATATTATGATTACAATAAATAACAATATTGAAAAACTTAAATTGATATTAAATAGCATGCGATTAAAATTTTTATTCGAACATATACTTACCATAGTAAGTCGTGGAATAATCATTTTTGTTTCAATATTATGTTTGCTTATTATAAAGTCATCACCTAATTTAAGATTTTTGTTTTCAGGTATAAAATATTCATCATTAAGAAAAAACTTGGAACCAATTAATGATTTGTCTGTATGTGAGATAATATTATTATTTATTGTAATAAAAAATTTGCTGTTCGAAACTTCAAAGTCTTCATACATTTCACAAAACGCATCCTCTTTTACATACATAATTAGATACCCTATATCATAATTATTATAATAATTATAAAAAGGCTTCCCTGTCATTATATAAAATTTGTCATTAAATTTTATACTCATATCAGCAACTGAAAATGTTCTGTTTTCAATGCTTTTTACAAAATCATCATTTGGGAATGCCACAGAAATTGGAATACTGGAATAATGATATATCATATTATTCTTTGTTATAATACTAATCCCTTCTATAACGTTGTTTTCTTTTAAAAATGCAGATACCATTTCCTCCATATCGTGATACTTTTCATCATAACTTTTGTCCTTTGACAGAATAGTATTATAAAACTTATTTTGTGTGATAAAATATAGTGAAAGTGTATTGATGTCGTAAATCAAAGACGATATATTATTTTCTATTTGAGAATATATAGTATACAAATAATCGTTTAGATATTTATCGGTCACAATGTCTTTCACATATTCTTTTGAAACTATAAAAATAAACAATGACGGTAGCACAGTAAAAAAAAGCATAAAAAATATCAAAATGATTCTATACGAAAAAGCTCTTGATAATCGGTCAAATAAAGATTCCATATTTATATCTCCTCAATATTTTTATAATCTTTAAGGTTTTTGCCCATTGTCTTTCTAAATAATTTACAAAAATATTTCGGATCTTGATACCCTACAAGATTAGCTATTTCATAAATTTTGTACTTGCCTGACTTGAATAATAATGCAGCCTTTTCCATTCGATATTTCGTAAGATATTCGTTAAATGTCATCCCACATTCCTGTTTAAAACACCTTGAAAGATGCCTTACACTCACAAATAACTGCTTTGCAATCCATTCAAGGGTTAAAGGTTGGTCATATTTTGAAATCACATAATCTATTGTTTTTTGAACCATAGGATTACGAACATCCGGATATAGTCTCGATAAATTATTTGTACAGTTAATCATATTCAAAATCCAATCCTGAATGTCACTTAGAAACTCTACCGATTGCAACTCTATGGTAGGCTGTACGATTCTTCCAAAAACTAAATTCATCATATCAGCATTGGATACTGTGGCTTTTATAATCATTATTGCCAACTTGATGATGGAATTTTTAACGCTTAAAATTGAAACCCCCGGCGAACTTCTGACCAGTTTAAAATAATTATTGACAATATTCTTTGCTTTTTCACTATCTCTTCTCTTGATGGCTTCTGTAATATCATCAATATCCTGAGATGTAAGAACCACTTCAGCTGTATTATTAAAATTTATTTTTGTGTAATCGATAATGATATTATTACCTAACAATACTTTTTGTTCTAATGCAATTTCGGACTGAGTATATGCTTTGGAAATCATATTTAAATTTCGGAAAATTCCACTTATGCCAATTGTAACAGTATAACCCGAAATATTGTTAAAATTAGTGCGTATTAAATTTAAAATTGAAATAGATGACTCGTAAGAATTAGAATCATTGAAAAATATAACTAATAAATATTTTGTGTTATCCATCATACATTTAACGATATAATGTTCACTAACACTAATAGCGTATTCAATTGTTTCTTTCAAAACAAGTGAAACCTTATTGATAGAATCTTTTATCTTATATTTATTATCTATAGATACAATTGCAATAAAATAGTTACCACAAGGAAAAAGAAAACGTTTATCATAGCTTTTACAAATTTCAACATATGGAGTTTGTTTATTGATCATGTTCATTATCATTTGCTCTTGTAAATTGGTTATATATGCATGAACCGCTTTTTTTGTATGCTGTTTATTCTCAATTTTGTCTCTTATGTTTTTCATGGTTTTTTCTAGTTCAGAAATATTAACAGGTTTCAAAAGATACGCACTGACACCGTTTTCTAATGCTGCTTTTGCATAACTAAAGTCATTATATCCCGTGAGAATAATTGTTTCCACATCCGCGCCTTTTTTATTTAATTCATTAAGTAAAAAAAACCATCTCCCATGGCCATCCGTATATCTGTAATAATAACTTGAGGAAAAAATTCGCGATATTTTTCCAGAGCTTCCAATGCATTGGACGCTTCTGCTACAACTTCAAACCCCATGCTCTCCCAATCAACGGTAGTTTTAAGACCCATTCGTATTATTTTTTCATCATCCACAATTAAAATTTTATACATTTTTCAATCACCACACAAAATTATATATATTCTTGCATACTTTTGTGTAATTGCTTTAGTGGAGTGATGAGACTTCTGTTTAGTTTTATTAGCACAATATAACTAATAATAATTACTATGAGAAAAAATAATAAAAAGATTGTACTTAATGTCATAGTAACTTTATTTATATATCGTATATGATTTATACTATATACAGTAATCATAACCTCCGGCATATAATAGCTTACAGCAAGCACGTCATTACCTAAAAATTCGTAAGAATCACTGCATATCTCAATGTTATCCAAATCATAAGATAACCTCTTAGAATCGTTCAACAAAAGTGAAATACGCTTATTGTTATTTGAAACTAAATGTATACTATCCTGTTGTATAAATTTTTTGTCAAATGAAAAATATTGAAATAAATATTCTTTTTCAACATTTGTAGCTAAATAAAAACTATTACCATTATCAAGCGTTAATTTTTTGATATATAACATATATGAATTATTTGACATCAGAGAATTTTCTATTATCCAGCAACTATCCCTTTCATTAAAGCTAAGTTTATCAAAAAAAGCAGTTTTTTCAAAAAAATTTCTCAAATTTCCCATATCCGGATCGAAATCAGCATAATAATAGTAATACACAATATTATTCATAGAAATAAAAAAAGCATTAAGATATGGATAATAAGAACGAACATAAGTTAAGTTTTTCATAAAGTCAGCACTATGGACCTCGCTCTGCATTACATCTTTTATATGTAATTGGTCAATCATTAAATTTATATTTTTTTCAATTAAAAGCATTTTCGTTTCAGTGCTCTTACACTGTTGCTTTATAAATTGTACAGTCTTTAAGGTAAAATCATCATGAATAATACCATAAAATGAAATATAAATTAGCAACATTAAAAAAAGTAAAATAATACCAATAGAACACATGATACATGTTTTTAATTTCATGCTTAAATTATTAAACATATTAAAAACCTCAATTTTTAAAAATAGACAAAAGGGTAAAAAAGATATTTTGATCTTCATAATTAACAATAATGATTTGTTTTTTAGATATAACCAGGTATACTACTATGATGAAACAAAATACAACTCCTTTAATTGTCATTATAATAACATGAAATATTAATAAATTCAAGAGACAATTTTATAAAGGCAGTGTCAATTTGTTCTCGGTTTTTAAAAAGCATATTACCCCTCAATATTTA